>Ga0308309_10000182_pt1 | contig 49841 bp, 43 predicted proteins | sample HubBroMetageWFT5_FD_192491 | JGI IMG/M metagenome (GOLD analysis project Ga0308309, IMG submission 192491) | Warmed and freeze-thawed soil microbial communities from the Hubbard Brook experimental Forest, New Hampshire - Hubbard Brook CCASE Soil... | ecosystem: Environmental > Terrestrial >...
TCTCGGAATCGAGCCCGAAATAAGCCCCATGAAACAGTAAAATCTCCCGCGCCGTAAGGGAAAAATCGAGGTTCGGACGTTGCGCAACCACTCCAATCAGGCGCTTCACCGCGACCTGTTCTTTCCAGACATCGTGATCGCCGATCCAAGCGTTGCCGCCAGTTGGCCGTACGCGCGTGGTCAGAATTCCAACGGTCGTGGACTTGCCCGCGCCATTCGGTCCGAGCAGTCCGAAAACTTCACCGGGGGCGATGTCCAGCGTCAGACCATCGAGAGCCACAATCTCCGACTTCGGCTGCTTCTTCCGCTTGTCGTGCGCCGCCGGCGGATGAGAGCCGCCCGCACCAAACGGCGGCGCGGAACTATAAATCTTGCGCAGGTCGCGCGTACGAATTCCCACCATAAGAAAACACCCCAACCGGCTCGGAGAGTACGCCGAAAGTTCAGAACCCTTCGCGGGAGAGTTTTTCGATGTTTCCAGAGGAACCCAGGAATGTCAATGCCCGCTTCTAGAATGGACTGCCGGGAAACGAGAGATTGGTGGCGGCGCGTGGACTCGAACCACGGACCTACGGATTATGAGACCGTCGCTCTAGCCACCTGAGCTACGCCGCCAAAAAGCTGGGGGAACGCAACGAGAGGGACTAGTCGCAATTGTTGCGAACTCTCGCCGCCTTGGACACAACGAGCCGGCGTGGCGCGCCACATCCAACTTTTGATTCTAAGAGTCGCTGTCAGAAGGTGTCAAACCGGGCGCAGGCGATTCCATTCGCCGATTCGACACTTGCCAGTTCGAGCGGGAAACTGGAAACTAGTCGTCTCATGAAAACGATTGCCGTCATTCCCGCCCGCCTGGCGTCCACCCGTTTGCCGCGCAAGATGCTGCGCGAGATCGCGGGCAAGCCACTTGTAGGCTGGGTGTACGAGGCGGTCCGCTCGTCTCCTCTTCTCTCAGACGTGCTCATCGCCACGGATTCCGAAGAGATCATGGAAGCCTGCAGCAGACACGGCTGGAACGCACAGATAACTTCCGCCACTCACCGCAGCGGGACCGAGCGCGTACATGAAATATCAAACTCCGTGACCGCGGATGTGTACGTCAACGTGCAAGGCGACGAGCCGCTGGTGCGGCCCGAACAGATCGCCACCTTGCTCGACGTGATGAAAGACCCGGCAGTCCAGGTGGGAACGGTGAAGACCCCGTGCCCGCCACAGGAAATTCCTAACCCTAACTCGGTCAAAGTCGTGACCACCCCGGACGGGCGTGCTCTCTATTTTTCCCGGGCGACCATCCCCTTTGACCGCGACAACACCAACCCGCGCTACTTCAAGCATCTCGGCCTCTACGCCTACCGGAAGTCCGCGCTTGATCTTTTTGTGAGCCAGCCGGAATCAACTCTGGAAAAGACCGAGCGGCTGGAACAGTTGCGCTTCCTCGAAAACGGAATCCCAATCTACGTCGGCGAAACGCCTCATGACTCCGTGGGCGTCGATACGGAAGAAGATTTGCGGCGTGCGGAGGAAATCCTGAGGAAGCGCTGATTTGTCCCAGGACCAGGTACCAGGCACTGGCAGCTGAACTATGTTTGCGGTCCCGCGCTCTGCGCGCGGCCCCACGCTTCCGCGGCCGCGACACGCTTCGCGATTGCCGGATGAGAATGGAAGAGCCATTCCACCCACTTCGAAGGCGTCCGTTCCGCCAGGTTCTGCAGCGCCAACTTGTTCATCGAGGAAATAAAGGGCTCCACGCTGGCGATCGATTCAAAGGCATAACGGTCAGCCTGCCGCTCGTTGTAGCGCGAGTAGGCATTGAGCGCGGGCATCAGCAACAGCGAAATCGCGGTCGCAGTAAGCGCCAGCAAGGGCAGGTTGGCGAAATCAGATAGCTCCTCGAACATGTGGTGATCGACCGCATAGTGCAGCACCCAGTTCGCCACCCAGAAACCGACGAATGTGATTCCAGCTTGCACCACAATGCTCTTCAGAATGTGCCGGTGGACGTGATGGCCAAGCTCATGCGCCAGGACCGCTTCGATTTCCTCGGGAGCGTAATTGTCCAGCAGTGTATCGGCCAGAATGATCCGCCGCGTCCGGCCGAGTCCGGTAAGCGCTGCGTTTGCCTTCTTGCTCTTTTCCGAAAGTTTCCAGCGGTAGACTCCGCGCACGCGCGTGCCTGCGTGCTCGCTGAGTTGAATCAAGCGGCGGCGCAGATCTTCATTGTCCAGCGGTTCAAACTTGTAAAAGATTGGAAACAGCACGACCGGAGCAAGCTGGGCCAACACGATGAATAGGCCCATGAACAGTGCCCACGTGATGATCCACCAATGCTGCGGGGATTCGCGAATCATGAAATACAACAGCTCGACGACAACCCCTGCCAGCACCAGTCCCACCAGAAAGCCCTTGGCTTCATCCCAGAGCCACGAACGCAGTCGTTGCGTGGAGAGCTGAAACTTGCGCTCCAGCCGAAATCCGTAGTAGTCGAAGCCCAGGCTCAACATTTTGCTGATCAGGAGCAAGAGGAATAAATAGACGAAAACGGCCAGAGTGTAGCTGCGAAATCCCTCGCGCAAGGCAAAATCGCGCAGCCATTCCGTCCAACCTGTGATCAGCAGAAGAATCAGGAAAGCGGAGCCGATGGCAAAATCGGCGACCCCCAGCCAGCGGTGGATCCGGTTATAGCGGCGCGCCTCCGGCGAGTCGTCTGGAGTCGAAGCTGGGCTTCCTGCGAGAGTCATTGCGCACTTAAAAGTATCGCATTATTGCCGCGTCAGATGTGGAGATTCGGGCGGATGACTCGGTCGCTATCCGCCCCCTTTAACAAAACTCTCCGCGGCTGTTAGGATTTCCTCTACCAACTCCGGCGACGCAGCCTCCGCATAGGCCCGCAGCAAGGGCTCGGTTCCCGAAGCGCGGAACAGGATCCACGCTTCCGCTCCGTTGCCATTCGTCGGTGCATCGAGAAAAAACTTGATGCCGTCCAGATTTTCTTTTTTCAGCACTCGATAGCGTCCCAGGCTCTGCGTCTTTTCGCTTCGAGCCCTCTGAATCGCGCCCTGCTTGATCTCTTCCGGAATGTGCAGATCGCGCCGGCCATAGTAGTGCGGGCCAAACTCGCGTTGCAGATCCGCAACCAGTTGCCCCAGCGGCTTGCCTTCTTCGGCCATGACGTTCGCCAGCAGCAGGCAATTCAGCACTCCATCGCGCTCAGGCAGAAACCGCGAGTAGCCGATGCCCCCGGATTCCTCGCCCCCAATCAGAATGTCGTGCTCCATCATCAGGTCCGCAATGTACTTGAATCCGATCTGCGTTTCGTAAAGCCTGCGGCCGTACTTCGCGGCAATGCGATCGAGCATGCACGTCGTGTTAAAGGCACGGACCACGTCACCGGACCACTTCTTCCGTACCAGCAGCCAGCGCAGCAGGACACTGAATATTTTGTGCGAGTCCACGAAGCTGCCATCTTCCGCGACCGCGCCGATGCGGTCAGCATCGCCGTCGGTGGCGAGCCCGGCATCACATTTCTCTTTGACGACCGTTTGCTGCAAAAGAGCGACATGCGGAAGAATGGGCTCGGGATTGATATCAGGAAACAGCGGGTTCACTTCCTGTCGAATCGCGACAAATGGAACGCCACGACTCTGAAAGACTCCCGCAAGAATCCCGCGACCGGAACCATACATGGAGTCGATCGCGAATTTGAACTTGGTTCTGCCGATGAGATCCATGTCGGCAAAACGGCAAACCGCGGCGATGTAAGGCGTCTTGAGGTCGACCTCGTCGATGCCCGCCTTCGAACCTTGCGGCATCGCACCAGCACCAAGCTCTTCCTCAATTCTTTTCATGATGGCTGGAGTAGCCGACCCGCCAAACTTGCCCTTGAACTTCACGCCGTTCCAGTTCCATGGATTGTGGCTGGAGGTGATCATCACTCCGCCCGCAGCGCCCTTGTCCTTCACGGCAAAGGAGACGGCCGGAGTCGGCGTGTAATCGTTGGCCAGCTTCACAGGAATGCCAGCAACGGCGATCACTTCCGCCGCAATTTGCGCCGCGCGCTGTGAGGCGAATCGCGTGTCATATCCGACGATCACACTGTGCTGCGGGTCCTCGTATTTGAGCACATAGGAAGCGATCGCGCCCGCGACCCTGCGCACGTTATCAAACGTGAAGTCATCGGCGATGATTCCGCGCCAGCCGTCGGTTCCGAACTTAATTTCTTGAGCCATGAAAATTCAGTGTCCAGTGAGCAATGGCCAGTGGTCAGCAAAGTCTCGACGCTTCTCGCCACTGGCCACTCATTTCACACCAGCTTGTACAGCTTCTTTTCGTCCAGATGCTTCACCACCTTACCCACGTCTTGCGCGTGTTGTAGAGTGGTAATCAACAATGCGTCTGGGGTTTCGACCACTACTAGATTGCTCACACCAACGGCCGCGACAAACTTGCCCGGCGCACGTACGTAGTTGCCGCGGGCGTTCAGAACGAACGCGCCAGCGCTATCGATCAAGTTGCCGTCCGGCGGATTGCTCTTCGCGTGATGATGCTCGTGGAGCGCGGTCCAGGAGCCCAGATCGTTCCATCCGAAATCGGCGGGCAGGCAAAAAATGTTTCCCGCATGTTCGCCCTTCGCCGAACGCGGCTCCAGCACGGCGTAATCGATGCTGATGTTCTCGCACTTGGGATAGAGCCTGCGAAAAGTCGCCGCAAACTGTCGCGTACTGAAAGTAGAGGCAATTTCTTCCAGCAAGGAAGCAGTCTTGGGAAGATGCTCGCGCAACGCATTGGCCAGTGTGCGAGCGCTCCACAAAAACATGCCACTGTTCCAGAAATAGTTTCCCGCAGCCAAGAATGTAGTGGCTGTTTCCGCATTGGGCTTTTCGGTGAAGCGTCGCACTCGCAGAGCATCACCGCTGGCCACGCTGCCCGCCTCAATATAGCCGTATCCGGTTTCGGCCCGATTCGGCCGAATGCCAAGAACAACAATGTTTTCGCCGGCGGCCGCGATCTCCGCGCCACGCTCGATGGTCGAGCGATAGAGTCTTTCACTGGCGATCACATGGTCGGAAGGAAACATCCCAATGACTGCATCGGAATGTTCGCGCAAAAGAAGAAAAGCCGCGAGACCGATCGCTGGAGCGGTGTTGCGCCCCACCGGCTCGGCCAGCACTTGGGCCTTCGGCAACTTCGGAAGTTGCTTCAAAATTGCTGGACGGAGATCGCCGTTAGTAATAATCCAGAACTGCTTCGGCGGAGCCAGCGGCAATAGCCGTGCCACGGTCTGCTGAATCATGGTCTGCTTGCCGTCGAGCGCCAGCAACTGTTTGGCACGCTTCTTCCGGCTCAAGGGCCAGAATCGCGTGCCTCGCCCGCCGGCAAGGATCACAGGATAGAAGTTTGAGTTCTTAGCCACGTTTTCTCGGATTTCGCTCGCTACATTCGCGTTTCAGGCTCGGGCAAAGAGTTTCCCGGAACCCGCGCCCTCAAAAACTCTAGCGTCCACTGCGGCCGAATCGTGAACTTTGCCGCCGACGCAGGAACTACGACTGCATCGCCCTTCGCGAAAGTAACGGGCTCCGTGCCGACCGCTTCTACGACTCCGCATCCCTCGACCGCCACCAGTATCTGCACGGAACTCTTGCCCGCCTCGTCGTGCGTACTCAACTCTTGCGCCTCTTTCATCTCAAACATATCCACCACGAAGTAAGGAGCCGCCACGAGCGGCGCCCGCCGGTTGCTGCCGCCGGGAACTTGCGCCGGAGCCGGTCTCACCACTTTTCCGGATGCGACTTTCAACTTCACTGCGGCTAGGCCATCTTTCAAGTGCAATTCACGGGGCCGTCCGTAATCATACAAGCGATAAGTTGTGTCTGACTGCTGCTGAGTCTCGACAATCACCGAGCCGGGTCCCAGCGTGTGCACGGTTCCTCCGGCAACATAAATCATGTCTCCGGTAGAGACATTGAGCCAGTTCAGCACCTCTTCCGCGCGATTCTCGTAAATCGCTTGCTCCAGTCGCGCGATGGTCACCCCCGGTTTCAATCCCAAGGCGATCTGCGCTCCGGGCTTCGCGTGGGCCACATACCAGCACTCCGTCTTCCCCCAAGGCTGGCCGACACGGCGCGCTTGCTCGTCGTCAGGATGAACTTGCACCGAGAGTTTCTCATGCGGAAACAGAAACTTCAGCAACAAAGGAAATCGGTGCGCATCGCGAGCGGCGTCGCCCACCAACTCCCGCTGGTATTTCTCGCTGACCTGTGCAAGCGTCTGCCCGATGAGCGGCCCGTTGGCAATCTTGCAGTCGTCGCCGGTGAGCCACGACTCGCCAATCTTTTCCTCGAATCGGCGATTTGGGTAAATCGGCGACAGATCGTGCGTACCCCACGGTCGCGGGTCGAACGCCGGAAGCATCAACAGAGGATATAGATGGCCCATGACAAACGATCTATATAAAAAAGGCCGTTCGCGAACGGACGGCCTCAGCCGAGCACAAAAATCAATTGAACTGACGCACCTTACAGCCGCTCCTACAACACGGCAAGAAACGTACGCATGCGTTCCAGTCCGCGATCCAATTCCGTCTTCGAGGTCGCATAGGAAACGCGAATGTGTTCGCCAGTCCCAAATCCTTCTCCCGGCACAGTAGCCACATGCGCTTCTCTCAGCAGCCGTCCTGCCACATCTGACGCTGACTTCACGGTGCCGCGCCCCAGAAACGAAGAAATGTTGGGATAGGCATAAAACGCGCCCTCAGGCAGCGTGCAGGTCACGCCCGGAATCGAGCGCAAGCCATTGACGACGTGGTCGCGCAGTCCGATATACTCGCGCCGCATTTGTTCGACGCACTCCTGCGGTCCATTTAGGGCCGCGACGGCGGCTTTCTGCACAATCGAGGTCGGATTCGAGGTGGACTGGCTCTGCAACTTCGACATCGCGCTCACCACCGCCGCCGGACCCAGTGCGTAACCGAGACGCCAGCCCGTCATGGCATAGGTTTTTGAGAGCGAGCCCAACACCACAATGCGCTCTTTGAACTCGCGCAACGATCCCGCAGAGAAATTTTTGCCAGTGTAGTTCAGATAGACGTAACACTCGTCAGACAACACCCAGATTCCGCGCTCATGCGCCAGGCGCACCACTTCCGTGAGATCCTTTGCACTCATTACAGCGCCCGAGGGATTCGACGGCGAATTCAGAATTATCGCTTTGGTTCGCGGCGTGACCAAGCGTGCCACCATATCCGCCGTAACCCGGAAGCCTTGCGACTCGTCCGTCTCGAGCAACACATTGTGGCCGCCGGCATAACGCACGATGTCTTTGAACGAAACCCAATAGGGCACCGGCAAAATCACTTCGTCGCCATGATCGACGAGCACCTGGATCGCGTTGAACAGCGCATTCTTGCCGCCAGTCGATGCGATTACCTCTTCTCTGCGGTAATCGGAACCGAAGTCCGCGGCATGACGATGCACGATCGCGTCACGCAACTCGGGCGTGCCCGGCACTGCCGTGTACTTAGTGAAGTTGCCCTGGATGGCGGCGATGGCTGCGTCCTTGATGTGCTGCGGTGTAGCGAAGTGCGGCTCGCCGGCGCCAAAGTCGACCACGTCGATGCCCTGCGCGCGCAGCTTGTCGGCCTCGGCCACGACCGCCATGGTGGCTGAGGGCTCAATGCGGTTGATGCGGTCGGTGAGTTTCAACGCTTCGCTGGTCGCAGTGGTCATGCCTTTTTTTTCCTTTTCTTTTGTCGCCTGTCCAAATCCTTCTTACCCAAAACCTCAATCAGGCGCGCGTCTCGCAGCTTATAGGCAGGGTCGAGTTTTTCACGCAGCTTCTGCTCAACAACTTCCGGCACCAGCCCCTTCACCGGGCCGCCGGCCTGCGCCACTTCGCGCACCAGTCGCGAGCTGACGTAGGAGTACTTGTCGGCCGGCATCATGAAAACGGTCTCCAGCGTGGGTTCGAGTTTGCGGTTCATCAGCGCCATCTGCAGTTCGTATTCGTAGTCGCTAATGGCCCGGATGCCGCGCAAGATGCAGGTCGCCTCCAGGGATTTCGCGTACTCAACCATCAGCCCGTCAAATGTGTCGATACGGACGTTCTTCAGGTGCTCCGTGAGTTCTCTTAGCATCTCCAGCCGCTCGGCCACGCTGAACATCGGACTCTTCTCCGAGTTGCGCAGGATCGCGACCACCAGTTCCTCAAAAATCTTGGCGCCTCGCTCGATCAGATCGAGGTGTCCGTTGGTAGTCGGATCAAACGAGCCGGGATAGATGGCGATTCCCTTATGCAATAGGCCTCACAGGAACACGCGGGGCTGAATAGAGATTCTATGCGGGCGGGAGTGAGGATGGCAATTAGGGAGTGACTTTCATGCTGGTCAGCTTTAAGGGGTGTCATCCCGAGCGAAGCGAGGGAGCTTGGTTCTTATTCGCAGCGCCAATCGACAGCGGCAGAAACAAACACCAAGATCCCTCGCTTCGCTCGGGATGACAATCCCTAAAAAGCTCTAGCGTTTCGCCGCTATCGGTGACCTCGCAGCCTCAGGAACTGCGCTAGGCATGGTCGTGACCCGCGCGCCTTGCGGCGGAGTCTGTCCCGACGCAGCGGCCGGTTGCGCCGCGGGAGTTGCAATCAGTCCCAGCGCCTTCCGCACTTCTGTGTCGAGCTTGGCCATGGTGTCTTTGTTGTCCTTGAGGAACTGGCGGGCGTTTTCGCGGCCTTGACCGATGCGCTCACCCTTATAGCTGAACCACGATCCGGATTTCTCAAGAAGGTTGTTGGTCACCGCGATATCGAGTAGATCGCCTTCGCGTGAAATGCCTTCACCGTACAGAATGTCGAACTCGGCCTCGCGGAACGGCGCTGCGACTTTATTCTTCACCACTTTCACACGAGTGCGCGAACCGGTGACTACGTCGCCATCTTTGATGGCCCCGATCCGTCGTATGTCGATGCGAACCGAAGAGTAAAACTTGAGCGCCTTTCCTCCGGTCGTGGTTTCCGGATTACCGAACATCACGCCGATTTTCTCTCGGATTTGATTGATAAAGATCAGACAAGTACGCGACTTCGAAACCGTGCCCGTCAGCTTGCGCAGCGCCTGCGACATCAGCCGGGCCTGCAAGCCCATGTGGCTGTCTCCCATTTCGCCATCGAGTTCGGCCTTGGGCACCAGCGCCGCCACCGAATCGACCACCAGTACGTCGATCGCGTTCGAGCGCACCAGGGCCTCGGTGATTTCGAGCGCCTGCTCGCCGTAGTCCGGCTGCGAGACCAGCAGGTTGTCTACATCGACGCCCAGCTTCTTAGCATAGCCGGGATCGAGCGCATGCTCGGCATCGACGAAGGCGGCCATGCCGCCATATTTCTGCGCCTCGGCAATCACCTGCAAAGTGATCGTCGTCTTGCCGGAAGACTCCGGTCCAAACACTTCGATCACACGCCCGCGCGGAAAGCCACCCACGCCGAGAGCCGCGTCAAACGAAATCGCGCCGGTCGAGATGACGGCGATGGGGACAATCGCTTCCTTCGACCCCAGGCGCATGATCGAACCTTTGCCGAATTGCTTTTCGATTTGCGAAACTGCCAGTTCGATTGCTTTGCCGCGTTCATCCGCCATGGGAGTGTGGCTCCTTAGAGTGCCTTTTAGTGCGTCTGGGCGGATTATACATACAGATTGAAGCGAAGAAAAGGCGAATTTCAATAATAAACCGTGGAAATCGTTCCGAAATGGGCACGAGCCATGGATTCGCCGGCAGTCGGTGACGCCAGCCAAGTGCAGAGGTCCTTCGTTGGGAGTCCCCGGCTCTCGCCAGGGACTCCGCTTCCTCAGGATGACAGATCCTATGGGCTACTTCTCAATGGGGACGAGACGCTCAGCGATCCACCCGTGAATCAAAGCGAAGCGGAACTTGCCTTGCTCCATCGCCTTAACCGTGAACTCATAAGCGGCCTTGCTGCTCACCTCTAAGTCGAATCCATTTACCAGGAGAAACGTGTGCATCGTCGCAAACCCCACCCTCTTGTTGCCGTCCAAAAAGGCGTGGTTATTGACCAGCGACTCGAGCAGTGCGGCCGCTTCTTCGCTGATGTCGTTGTAATAGCCCGTCTGGGGGCGGAAAACAGCGGCTTCCAAGGAGCCCTGATCGCGCAGGCCGTGCGCGCCGCCGTATTCCTCAATCTGGTGATCGTGAATGGCAATGACTTCAGCCACGGTCAGGTAGACGCGCTCGGCCATTTACTTGGCCAGTTTCTTGTACAACTCGCGATACTTTTCGTTGGAGCGGCGATAGGCGGCCATCACCTCAGGCCTTACCATGCGTTGCGACGGGACCACGTTGTGCAGGTAGTGCTCCAGTGCCCGCTCCAGCACAAAGCGCTGCGACTGCCCGTTCTCCTTGGCTACGGAGACGAGCTCCTGGTAAAGCTTTGCGTCTATCTCTGGGGCTATTTTTACGGAGCGCGGCAATAAGATGCCTCTCGGTAAGATTCTAACTCCGTGGACTGGTAGGATCAAGATAAATCTAGAGATTGCTACAAACCGCTGGTCGGAAACGGCCCGACGCGAAGGTCCGACGGCTTGGGATAGCGTTTCAGCGGTGAGAAATCTACCTTCCAAAAATCCACTTCAAATAGATCACCTTTTTTGTCAGCGTGGATGGCAATGCTCACGCAGACTCCATCTTCGTCCGTATATTCGGCTTCAGCTAAGACCTTGCCGAAGACACGAGGCTCATCTCCGGCGAATTGAATGCTTCCCATGTTCCCGTCCTTCATGTCCATGACACGAGACGATTGGAGAGCACTTTTCAAATGCTCACCATTAGTGATTCGGTAGATTAGGGAGGAAATAAGCTCAATCTCCTCTTCGCGGAGCGGTCGGGTTGGAGGGCCTGATGCTCCCGACATTGATCGTTCCATCTGAGTGACCTCACCTCTGGAGCAAATCCACCGGCGCCGTCACATCGTGCACACGAAAATATTTGGCCAGCGCGGGATATTTCCGCGCTACGGCTTCGTACATCGCATAGGCTACGTTGCGGTAGGAGACGTGGCCGGCGGGCGTGGTGCGGAGTTCGGAGATGTAGACGGCCTCGGCGAAGTCCATTTTAAAGAGGGCGCGCTTGCGATAGGCGAGCGGGATGGCGTACTGCGAATTCTCTTCAGCCTCGGGCACTGGGCGCGCGGCGAGCTTTTCTATTGCTGATTGCGTGCGGCGCATGGCGGCGTCGTAGCGGAGGCGCATGCCGGCGTCCTCAACGTCTAACAACATTTCGTAGCCGTGCTGCGTGGTGAAGGCTTGCATGACCTGGATGCAGCGGCGGTGACGATGCATGTCGCGGAAGCCGCCGGTGTCCATGAGGATGTCGAAGCGGAACTGCTGGCCGGCTCGGAAGCCGCGCAGCATTTCGTCGTGCTTGCCGCGATGCCGCAGGCCCAGGTCGATGATCTCACGCCGGAATCTCTCGCCTGAAACCTGCAGCGCCTGCCGAACTTGTCGATAAGAGTGATGGCAGTGCTCGTACAGCAAAGTGGTGGCAATCTCCACTTCGAGCGGCTCCTCATCGAGTAAGTCGACAAACGCCTTCGAGGGCGCGACCGACTCGCTCTTCATCAGCTCGCGCGCCGCCTGCCGCAACTCCCGCCGCGTTTCCATCTCATACGGATTCGGATCCGCATACTTCACCAGCGTCGGCGCGACTCGAACCTCATGCAGCAATTCCTGCTCGGCCCGCGCACCGAGGTCCGGACTTACAGCCCGAATTTCCTCCACCAATTTCTTCAACGATTCGGCATTCACGTTGTAAGCCGCAGAAGTCGCCGCCTTCTTCAAAGACTCCCCGAGAACCCGAACTTCCTTATGAGTGTGTGAAAGCAGGTGCGCAACCTGAGTTTCGAGAGTCCGCGCGTTGACGATCTCGCCCAGAGAAGTATTTGTCGCCAGCGGCAGCAGGTAGCGCGTGATGTCAAAGGCCCGCGCCTTCAGCGTGCGCTCGTAGGCTTCCTGCTTCATCTCGGCGGGCTTAGGAGTGATGCTGATCAGGTGCTGCGTCATGTGCGCCGAGAGCGCGTTATATTCTGCGAACAGACTATCCAACGTCTCCCGGTAGAGCTTTCGGGCTTGGTCGTCGGCGCCGAATTCCGGCGTGTAATAGCCGCTCTTCTTAAAGTCCTGATAGCGAGTCGAACGCTCCTGCCCGTCCCAGCGCTGTTCGTCGGCCAATTCGATCGCCGCGAGAATCGACAGCCTCTCGACCGCCAGCGCAATATGTGCCAGGTCCGCGATCGAGCGGTGCCCATACTGGAAGTAAAACGTGTTGAGAAACTTCTCGGCCTTTTGCGCGCTGATCTCGCGCAGGGACTCCTTCATCGACAGTGCCGACCGCGAATACTTCGCCATGGCGTACGCCTGGATCTCCGGCTCAACGCCATAGACCGCGAAGACCTCAGTGGAAGGCGCTACGGACGCCAGCCTTTCAGGAGTCGCGGGACCCTCCGCAGCTGTGGCCCGCTGCGGCGAGCGGTGACCGGGGCCGGTCGAGAACGAATCTGACGCGGATGAATCCTTGTTGGAAGGCTCGGGCAAGGTGATCACTTCGTTGGCCGCAGGTTGAGACATAGGAGTGTTCGAATGTTAATTGGCGCACGAACAATGTGCAATCTTCAATGTGAAATGTTCAACGCGCAATGTTCAGTCTGCAATGCGCGATCCTGCCTGAGAGCGACAGGCGCTAAACTATCAAGTGCATCCGCTGCTCCAGATCGTCGCGCATCGTCCCTGGGCTTTGCCCTCAGCACCGTGGGTGATGACTCAGACTTGGCACGATCTACTTTTTGCCCATTGGCCTCTGTCGGCGGAGAAGATGCGGCCTCTAGTCCCCGCGCAGTTAGCGCTCGACACGTTTGACGGCCAATGCTGGGCCGGAGTCATTCCGTTTCACATGAGCGCAATTCGCGGGCGCGGACTTCCGTCGTTGCCCAGCCTCTCCCGTTTCTCAGAGCTGAATGTGCGCACCTATGTGACCTATGGCGGCAAGCCGGGCGTGTATTTCTTCAGTCTCGACGCCGCCAATCTTCCTGCGGTCTGGGCTGCGCGCAGGTTCTACCACCTGCCCTACTTTCATGCTGCCATGAGTTCGAAGGAGCATGGCGGAACTATTCATTACGATTCTCGCCGCTACCGTGGCTCTGCCGAGTATCGGGGGAAGTACCGGCCCACCGCCGAAATACTCCGACGCGAAAAAGGATCGATTGAACGCTGGCTCACCGAGCGCTACTGCCTCTATACCATTTACGAAGACCAGATTTATCGCGGCGAGATTCATCATCAGCCGTGGCCCCTGCAGGATGCAGAGGCGGAGTTTGAGATCAACACAGTCGCTGCCGCCGCCGGAATTCTCCTGCCCAACACCCCGCCCCTGCTGCACTTTGCCCGCCGACTGGAGGTTCTGATCTGGCCATTCCAGCGCGCCGAATGAAGCAGCGGCGCGTATAATTTCACGTTCTGCGTAAAGACTTTGCGGAAGAAGCTCGCAGCGCCACGGGGGAATCGTAAATGTCGCTTTCCGGACGCATAGCGTTCGTCACCGGAGCATCGCAAGGCATCGGACGAGCCTGCGCAGTAAAGCTCGCCGCCGCCGGCGCGGCGGTTGCCATAGCCGCGCGCAATCAGGAGAAGCTGAACGAACTGGTGAACGAGATCGCCGCCTCCGGCGGGAAGGCTGCGGCCTTTGCGCTTGACGTCACCGACGAGGAACAGGTCAAGTCCGCGATCAAGGCGGCTGTAGCCCAGTTCGGCAAGATCGACATCCTGGTCAACAATGCCGGCATCACCCGCGACCAGCTGGTCATGCGGATGAAGCGCGCTGACTGGGATGCCGTCCTGCAAACCAATCTCACCTCCGCATACCTCTGCGTCCAGCAAGTCACAAGTTCCATGCTCAAGCAGCGCTGGGGACGCATCATCAGCATCACCAGCGTCTTCGGCCAGATGGGGCAGGCTGGGCAGGCGAATTACTCCGCGTCGAAGGCCGGCCTCATCGGCCTGACCATGGCCATCGCCCGCGAACTAGGATCGCGCAACATTACCTGCAACGCGGTAGCCCCAGGCTTCATCGAAACCCCCATGACCGACGTGCTCGGCGACGAGTTCAAGCAGAATGCAGCCAAGCGGATTCCACTCGGCCGCGTGGGTTCGCCCGCCGATGTGGCCAGTGCAGTGGCTTTTCTCGCGTCGGACGAAGCCTCCTACATTACCGGCCACGTGTTGAACGTCAACGGCGGCATGCTGATGGGCTGAAGAGAATTTAACCGCCGAGTACGTCGGGAGCGCGGAGAAGAAGAACAATGAAGCTGGATTCGGAGAGGGCGCAGTATTCCGGAAATTCCTCGGCGTTCTCTGCGTCCTCGGCGGTAAGAGGCCTTTCGATTTTTCAAGCTGCGTCGCCCACTCAGATCGCACAAGCCCGCGAATTATTTCTGGAGTACGCGCAGTCCCTGGGCTTCAGCCTCTGCTTTCAAAACTTCGACAAAGAACTTGCCGAACTTCCCGGCGACTATGCTCCGCCTGAGGGCCGCTTGCTGCTCGTAGATTACGAGGGTCAAGTCGCAGCCTGCGTCGCGCTCCACAGGTTAGGGCCGGGTATCTGCGAAATGAAGCGACTCTACTTGCGTCCACAGTTTCGCGGCAAGGGACTGGGACGAGCGCTGGCCGAGCGCATCATTGCGGAAGCGAGCCAGATCGGCTATCAACGGATGCGCCTTGACACGGTCGAGCCCGTGATGAAAGATGCGGTGGCAATGTATCGCAAGCTGGGCTTCAAAGAGATCGCTCCCTACCGTCCGAACCCGATTGTGGGCGCAATGTACATGGAGCTGGAATTGTAATTTCCGGGACCGAGATCATGATTGAGATAATGGAGAAGCTCCACCCCAGGAACCGTCGCGCCTCCCAGAGCGCAGACGAATCGTTCCTTGTACACTGTTTAAGCAACCCGTGTCCTGCCCCTGTCAAGTGCTAGGAAGAAAGTGGGTGGGACATGGCACTAATTTCCACTTGCCAGAAAATCCCTATCTGGTTACTATGTCGCATCCTGCAATGCTCCCCCAGATCAATATCGGCCAAACCATCCGAGACTACCGGCTGCAAAAAGGCATGTCCCAGGGGGACATCGAGAAGCGTACAGGCCTGCTCCGCTGCTATCTGTCGCGCGTAGAGAACGGCCATACTATCCCGTCGCTCGACACGCTCTCAAAAATTGCCGGAGCCATGGAGATCGCGCTCTCGCAATTCTTCTCCGAATCCGGCCACAGCAACGGCTCCAAAGGATTACCGCAACTCTCTGACGACGAAGTCCGCTTCCTGAGCCAGGTTCGCCGCTACGCCACCAATCTCAATGACAGCGACCGCAAGCTGGTCCTCGCCATGGTCAAAAAGATGGCGTCGAATTCCAGCAAGTAGCTGTTGGCTCTCAGCTCAAGCCCAAGATCACATCCTTACCGAACTGTCGCGACCTCAATTCGCCGATCCCTAATGCGAACCCGTTCGGCTGAAAGCTGATAGCTGACAGCTGAGAGCCACTTACTTTCGTACCATGACCTCGGTGACCACCGGGCACCTCGCCCCAGCCACAGCTTCTCACTACACTGTTGACTGGGAGATGCCTGAGTGACCACTGATGAAGAACTGAACCTGCTCGAGACCCAGCTCCGCCGGCTGAAGATCGAGTACGAGGTCTACTTCAGCAACCCGACCAAACGCCCGCCCACCGATGTCGAGTGGAAGGTGCTCTCCCTGCTGCGCAAATTCTCCGACGGCGGCCGCATGAGCTTCTCCCAGCGCTTCCGCTACAACGAAATGGCCCAGCGCTACGCCATCTACAGCGATCTGTGGCGCAAGAAATCCCGTATCCGCGAGGAAGGCTATCGCCGCCCGCAGGATGCGCTGCTCTCCGTCCAGGGAGTCCGTACGGAAGAAGAGCATAAGCCCCACCACAACCCGGTCTACGGCTTGAGCCACGCCGCGGCCGCAGGAGCAGCGGGTGCCACCTCGCAACCCTTCACCCTGCACAACGTGGATAAGAGCGAGCACGAACAGGTGGAGCGCCTATACAATACTCTGGTCGCAGCCAAAAAGAAGGCGGGAGAAAACGTCTCCGGCAACCTCGATTCCTTCAACACCTTCGTGCAGAAGAAAACTCAAGAGATCCGCAAACAGTACGGCTGCCAGGACGTCGAATTCTCCGTCGAACTCAACGATGGGCACGTCAAGCTGAAGGCCAAGGCGAAGGCGTAGCGGACACGATCATGAAGCGCCTCCGAAGCATCCTGGCCACGATCATTGTCACGCTCGGGGTCATCCTCGCGTGCATATATTGGGTTGCTCCTATTGCGCTTTCCTTTTATGCGGCGAGAAAAGTTCCGACGGTTGCCAGAATCATACCGACGGACTTGAAAGACCATTCCGTTTCTCGGGCCTCCGGAATGAAGCTGTCATACGTCGGCTATGACTTTGAAGTGCCATGGAACGATCTGGACGAATCAAAGACCCAGCTCTTTCCCAAAGACAAACCCAACAAGACAATGGCTATCCTCGCATTCCAGTCCGGTCTACGACTGATGGTGACGTACTCTAAGCCCCGGTCATTCGCCGATCAGTTCGGCCGCGACTTCAAGATGCCGCCCCAATCCTTCGACGCCGTCTTCGGGCCGGGAGCGGCAAGCTCCGATTACGTATTTGAAAAGAGCGTGCTCGAATTCACGCCCGATAAGATGCATTACTGGTCCCTCTCACCCGCTGTTCACTATCGCGAGCAAACTAGGCTTATGATCAAGTCGATCATGCCGGTGAAGGCAGCCGAGTCCGGCATCTTCAATTTGCAGACTGGAGACTATAAAGGCTTCCAGCAGGGCGACCCTCGAATGCGCCCGCCTATGCTGAACGTAGAACTTTTCGCGAATGACGGCGGAATCGGGATCTTCTTTGCATTGGACAAATATCGCAACCCCGCCGGACTGAGCCAACCGGAAGTCAATCGCATTGTGCAGTCCCTGCGTAGAGTCCCTGCGGCCGAGCTTGCCAGTTCCACAAGATGAGGTTCGGAGCACGCCCGGCGATGAGGGCCTGTGCCAATTCTTGCTAGAATCTGTATAGCCCCTAAGCAAACAGCTAGAATGTCCAAGATCCAGCGCGCCATCCTGAGCGTCACCGACAAGACCGGACTCGTGGATTTCGCGCGCCAGCTCTCCGGCCTTGGCGTCGAACTCATCTCCACCGGGGGCACGGCCAAGCTGCTGCGCGACTCCGGCATCGCCGTCAAAGACATTTCCGAGCTGACTGGATTTCCTGAAATGCTTGATGGCCGCGTTAAGACGCTGCATCCCAAGGTGCACGGCGGCATCCTGCATCGCCGCGAGATTCCCGCGCACGTCGCAGCCGTAGCCGAGCACGGCATCCGGCCGATCGACATGGTCGTGGTCAATCTCTACGCCTTCGAAAAAACCGCAACCAGGCCGGGCGTCGCGATCGAAGAGTTGATCGAGAACATCGACATCGGCGGACCGTCTATGATCCGTTCCGCCGCCAAGAATTTTCATGACGTTGCTGTCGTCACGTCCCCGGCCGACTACCAAGCCATTGCCGAAGAACTCGCCAGCGCCGGCGGCGCACTCTCGCTAGAAACCAAATGGCGTCTTGCACAGAAAGCCTTCGCCACTACCGCGGCGTACGATTCCGCGATCGCCTCTACGCTCGAGCGCATTTCTGACATCAACAATGTCCAACTCTCCGCCTCGGAAGGATTCCCGCAAACCCTGCGCCTGTCTTTCCAGAAAAACCTCGACCTCCGCTACGGCGAAAACCCACACCAGAAGGCCGCGATGTACTCCGACGGCTCCGGCACAGGCGTAGCCAACGCCCGCCAGCTTCACGGCAAAGAACTTTCCTACAACAACATCGTCGACCTGCAAGCCGCCTGGGATCTCGCGCAAGAATTCGACCCGGACGATGCTGCCGTCTGCGCCATCATCAAGCACACGAATCCCGCCGGCGCAGCCACTGGCAAGACTCTCGTCCAGGCCTACAAGCGCGCTCTCGAATGCGATCCCGTATCCGCATTCGGCGGAGTGATAGGCGTGAACCGCGCCATCGACGGCGAAGCTGCCGAAGAGATGCACAAACTCTTCCTCGAAGTAATTGCCGCGCCCTCTTTCGATGAAGCGGCGAAAGCTCGCTTCGCCACCAAGAAAAATCTCCGCCTCGTTGAAGTGAAAGCCGCCCCCCAGAAGTGGATTCTGAAAAACGTTTCCGGCGGAATCCTCCTGCAAGACAACGACTCACGCCCTTTGCAAGATATAGATCTCGAGGTCGTAACCCAGCGCGCGCCCACGCCCGAAGAAACTCGCGCTCTCTTGTTCGCCTGGAAGGTCTGCAAGCACGTCAAGTCGAACGCCATCGTCTATGCTCGCGATGGACAAACCGTAGGCGTCGGCGCAGGCCAGATGAGCCGCGTCGACTCGGCCAAGCTCGGCGCCATGAAAGCGCAACTGCCATTGAAAGGAACAGTCGCCGCCTCCGATGCATTTTTCCCATTTCCAGACGGCATCGAGGAAATTGCGAAGGCGGGCGCGACCGCCATCATCCAACCCGGAGGCTCACAGCGCGATCCCGAAGTAATCGCAACCGCCGACCGGCTAGGATTAGCGATGCTCTTCACCGGAGTCCGGCACTTCCGCCACTAACATTTGAATCGACCAATGAACTCAGCGATTCTCCGGTTTACCAAACTTGACAATGAACTCGCGCAAGTCCCCGCAGACCCTGTACTTCCGCTTGCGCCCGCAGCCCTGCCAGGCCCACTGTTTTTCCCCAATCCTGCCTGCACCGGGTTAGAATTAAGGGACACTACCCCCGCCGCTTTTGCATCCAATGAGTATGGTTTCGGGAAGTGCGCACTGCTCTAATACAATCAGATCTAACAGAATCAATTCCGATAGAATCGAGTCCAGCATTCTCAGGTTGAACATGAATAGAATCTTTCGCGGCATTTTAGTGTTCTCCATCGTCGCAGCGGCTGCAGCGGCGCAAACTAGTCCATCCACGCCGGCGGACTCCTCGCCAGCCGACTCGAAGGCCGCCCCGTCCAAATCGGCGCAAGCCTCGCCGCGCAAAGTGGACCGCGCCGCCGCCTATTACCACTACACGGTCGCGCACATGTACGAAGAGCAGGTCACGGTCTACGGCCGCAGTGAGTTGGCGAACAAAGCCATGGAAGAGTACCGGCTCGCGATCGAAGCCGACCCCTCTTCTGAATTCCTGACCTCCGGCCTCGCCGAACTCTACGTGAAGACCGGGCGCATTCGCGATGCCGTGCTTCAGGCGCAGGACATCCTCAAGCGCGACCCCAACAATCTTGAAGCCCACAAGCTGCTCGGCCGGATTTACCTGCGGTCGCTCGGCGATCTGCCCGGCGGCGGCAACGGCTCTGAGAACGTGCTCAAGCTGGCCATCGATCAGTACGAACAGATCATCAAAATCGAGCCCAACAATGTGGACGACCACCTCCTGCTGGGCCGCCTGTACCGCCTGAACAATGATTTGCAGAAGGCGGAAACTGAACTCAAAACCGCTGTGCAGCTCGATCCCGACTCCGAAGAAGCCGTCACCACTCTCTCTCTGCTTTACAGTGACGAAGGCGACACCACTCATGCTCTGCAGGTGCTCAGCGCCGTGCCCGACACCGGGCGCTCCGCCAAGCTCTACGCCGCGCTGGGCGCGACCTACGAGCAGCGCAAGGACTACAAGAGCGCGATCGACGCCTACAAGCACGCCATCCAGTTGGATCGCGACAACCTCGACGCCATTCGCGGCCTGGCGGAGAACCTGTTAAACGATGGGCAAATCGACAAGGCCCTCGACCAGTACAAAGTCATCGCCGACGCCAATCCCGAAGACGCGCAGACCTACCTCCGCATCTCTGAGATCTATCGCCGCCAGGGCAAGTACGACGAGGCCCTTGACAGCCTGAAGAAGGCGCAGGCCATGGTCCCCGATGCCCTCGAGGTTCCCTACAATATCGCTGTGGTGTACGAGGCCCAGGCACGCTACGACGAAGCCGTAAAGATCCTGCAGGATCTGCTGAAGAAGACCGAGAAACCCGACAGCAGCTACTCCCAATCCGACCGCAACAATCGCGGCATCTTCATAGAACGCCTCGGCATGGTCTATCGCGACCAGGAGAATTATCCAGCCGCGGTTGAAACCTTCCGCCAGATGGTCGCGCTGGGCGACGACAACGCCCGCTCCGGTTATCAGAACATCATTGACACTTATCGCGACGCCAAGCAGTGGTCACAGGCCACGGCCGCAGCGAAAGAGGCGGTGCAAAAGCTGCCTAATGACCGCGAACTGCGCATGGTGCTCGACGCTCAGCTCGCCGACAACGGCGATCCAGAGAAGCCTCTCGCCGACGTGCGTTCCATGCTCAAAGGAACGCCCGAAGACCGCGACGTCTACCTCCGGCTAGCCATTATGTACACCCGCTTGAAGCGGTTCACCGAGGCTGAGGAAGCGCTCAACAAAGCCGAGCAGCTCTCCACCAAGCCCGACGACAAGGAGTATGTCTACTTCCTCCGCGGCGACGCCTACGAGCACGAAAAGAAATACGACGACGCCGAAGCTCAGTTCAAGAAAGTTCTCGCCATCACGCCGCAAAGCGCCGCGGCCCTCAACTATCTCGGTTACATGAACGCCGATCGCGATGTACGTCTCGAAGAGTCGCTGAATTACATCAAGACGGCCGTCAGCCTCGAACCCACCAACGGCGCTTATCTGGATTCCCTGGGCTGGGCTTATTTCAAACTCGGTAAGTACGACCTGGCCGAAGAGAACCTGACGAAAGCCTCCTTGCGCATGGGTTCCGACCCAACGGTTCAGGACCACCTTGGCGACCTCTATCAGAAAACCGGCCGCTTGAAGCTGGCCGCCGCTCATTGGGAGCGCGCCGTCGAAGAGTGGAACAAAACCATTTCTCCTGAACTGGACACCGATCTTTTCGCTGCGACGCAGAAGAAGCTCGATGCCGCCAAGGTGCGGCTAGCTAAAGAAGGCTCGGGGCAGTAACCAGTACCGAGTACCGAGCAAGAGCCTAACGAGCCAGGTGGTTTCACTCGGTATAGATACCAGGTACTTGTATCCCCGGAGGTCTATCTTGAAGACCATCAAACCCCTGGCCCTCTGCTTCTCGATCGTGATCTTGGCGCTGGTTCAGGTTCTAAGCGCACAGCAGCCAAAGGGACCGTCGCCCGCTCCCGTGCCCGCGCAAATCGGCGCGGCCCAGAAGGTATTCATTTCCAATGCTGGCGGGGAAAGCCTTGAAACGGTCATCGATGAGACGGTTTTCAATGGTGGCCCCGACCGGCCTTACAACGAGTTCTACGCGGCCATGAAGAGTTGGGGCCGATATGAACTCGTATCCTCGCCCACCGATGCCGACCTGATCCTCGAAATCAGTTGGGCTTTGACCGATACCGGACTAAGGCTCCCTGTGCTAGGACAGTTGCGCCTAGTGATTATCGATCCCAAAACGCACGTCACGCTCTGGAACGTCACTGAATATGTGCGGGGAGCTGTACTGCTGGGAAACCGCGACAAGAACTTCGATCAAGCGATGAACACGGTTGTGGCGCGCCTGAAGGGACTGACCGCCCCACCTTCCCCCACGGCCGATGCGGTACAGAAATAGTCACTGCAACAAGTACAAGTACCCAGTAACACAGTCGAGCCCACCAAGATAAACGCGTTCTTGCTCGCAACTCGGTACTAGGTACTAAATACTTTCACCTGCTAAACTTCAAAAATGCTGGCCGGCTACGCGGTGCATGTAGAGCATTCCCGCGGACGCCGCTTCGCTGAACCACCGCATCCTTACCGCAACGACTTTCAGCGCGATCGCGACCGCGTCATCCACGCCCGCGCCTTTCGTCGCCTCGAAGATAAGACTCAGGTCTTCACCCGCCGCTACTCCGACCACTTCCGCAACCGCTTAACCCACACCATCGAAGTAGCGCAGATCACGCGCACCATCGCGGGCGCGCTTGCGCTCAACGTGGACCTCGCCGAAGCGCTCGCCCTGGTGCATGATCTCGGCCATCCTCCGTTCGGCCACGCCGGCGAAAAGGCGCTCGATGCCGCCATGCGCGCCCACGGTCTCTTCTTCGACCACAACTTGCACGCCCTGCGCATCGTGGAAGATTTCGAACAGCGCTACGCAGCCTTTCGCGGCCTGAACCTCACGTTTGAAGTGCGCGAAGGCATCATCAAACACTCGCGTGACTACGACGCGGCGAAGCATCCGGAACTCGCCGAGTACTTACTTGATCAGCGCCCTCCGCTAGAGGCCCAGCTAGTCGACTTGACCGACGAAATCGGCTACAACACCGCCGACCTCGACGACGGATACGAAGCACACCTGCTCACGCTCGAGCAAATCCGAGAGGGCGTGCCCGTCTTCGAGCGTTTCTTCCGCGAGGCCGAGCAGACGTATCCCAATGTTGTCGCCAAGCTGAAATTCAACGAAGCCCTGAAAGGAGTGTTGAACCGTTTGGCAGGAGATTTGATCACCAGCACGCAGACGAGGCTGAAGCAAGCTGGAATCAAAACTCTGGAGGACGTCCGGTTGCATAAAGAACGCCTCGCCGCCTTCACTCCCGAAGTAGAAGCCGAGCGCAAGCGGATCAAAGACTTTCTCTACGAGAATCTCTATTACAGCGCATCGTTAGCGGGAGAAAAGGACGACGCCGAACGCATCGTCACCGAACTGTTCGACTTCTGGATGAAAAACCCTTCATCCCTGCCGCACTATTACCAGGAAAAAGCCGCGCAGGAATCATTGCCCCGCGTGGTCTGCGATTACATCGCAGGCATGACCGATCACTTCATCATCGAGCAGTACGAGAAGTTTTGCGTCAAGGATTGATCTTGCAATCTCCTGAGCCGTGTCATTCTGAGCGGAGCGAAGAACCCCTTACCCGTGTCCGGCACTAGAAGCCCCGAAGGGGATTTCTATCACCGCCTTTTCCGGTTCGGCTTGTGCTCGATTCACGCAGTTTTTATATCAGGTTTGTGAAAATTACCCTCCCGGAAACGCCAGCCACTGTCGCTCCCCCGGAGCTAGCGCTGCAATGTCTTTAGATATCAATCACTTAGCTCCTCAACCTCAGGGCCGGGTTTGGCATCCAACCTGTAATAGAAAGGGCAGGCGTTGGCAGGTTTCTGGCGCCTGTAGTTCAGGGTTTCAGGCCTGCGTTGCGTCAGCGCCGGCCGGCAGGGCGATTATCGCTTGCTTTTATATTGGTTCTTGTTGTAGGGGACGCAATAAAAATTACGCAGCACGCCCGTTTCGGCGTGCCGGAGCGAAGCCCCAAACGCTTCCCCAACTTGGAGGAACTTTCTTATGACCAATCGCATTCTCGCTACTTTGCCGCTGGCTGCAGTCTTAGCGTTTCCGGCCTTCGCGCAAACTTCGTCTACCCAGGATCAAAGTGCAACTCAAACCACCACGACTCAGTCCACCGACACCGCCACCGGCAAGCAGCCTCTGCAGGCGCCTGCCCGCGAAGGTTTCTGGGGACGTGTGAACCCCTTCGCTCGCAAGACCTACGTAAAGCGGCAGACCGACCCCATCCGCGACCGCGTCAACGAACTCGATGACCTGACCGCAGCCAACAGCAAGGCGATCAAAGACACCGACTCGCGCGCCCAGGCTGGCATTAAGCTAGCTTCTGACAAGGCTGACGCAGCCGATCAGCACGCCATTGATGCCGGCAACAAGGCCACCATGGCGCAGACGACCGCGCAGCAGGCCACCACCCGCATCCAGACGGTCGAGACCGTGGTCGGCAACATCGACCAGTACAAGGCTTCGAACCAGACCGAGATCCGCTTCAAGCCCGGCCAGACCATGCTGAGCAAGAACGCCAAAGACGCCCTCGACGAGATGGCGAACACGGTCAAAGGACAGCGCGGCTACATCATCGAAGTGCAGGGTTTCTCTTCTGGCAAGGGCCAGATCGCGATCCAGAACTCGCAGAAGATGGCAGAGTCAGTGGTCCGTTACATGGTGCTGAACCACGAGATTCCGGTCTACCGGATTTACCTCGTAGGCATGGGCAATGCGCCGGTTGAGGGTGCGGAAGCCAAGCACATCAGCGGCGGACGGGTAGAAATCAGCCTGCTGAAGAATGATCTGGAGCAACTCTCCAGCAATTCTTCGGCTCCGGTCACCACCGCGGACCAGCAACAGCAACCGAAGTAGTTAGAGATCACAACAGCTAGGGACCAAGGGCGCCTCGCCCAAGTCCCTCCCCCAGAGAAAGCCTCTCGCGCAAGCGAGGGGCTTTTTCGTGCGTGGGATGATAAGTATGGTGATGAGAATTAAGACCACCTGTCATCCCGAGCGCAGCGAGGGACCTTGGTTTCTTGGGTTTCTTGCTTGCGGCCACAACTGTGCCCGCCGCTTGGAACTCACGCCCGATACGATCCCGGCTTGATCCCAAGATGGTCGAGCTTGGACTGCAACGTGGTGCGCTTCAGGCCGAGGCGCGCGGCCGCACCGTCAGGCCCACCCAGCTTACCGCGACAATCCCGCAGAGCGCGAAGAATGCGTTCACGGTCTTTGTCGCGCAGGCTGCCGCCGGCGCCGAGATTGCCGTGCTCAACCGCGGTTTGCAGCTCCGCGAGTGGCACCTGCAGAACCGAACCCGGGGTCAGAATCACCGAACGCTCCACAAAATTCTCCAGCTCGCGAATATTGCCCGGCCAATCCCACCGCACCATCACTTCCATGGTCTTTGAGGGAATGCTGGTGATCGACTTCTTCATCTGCGCCGCAAACTTGCGGACGAAGTGTTCGATCAGCGGCCGGATGTCTTCGCGCCTCTCGCGCAATGGCGGAATGACGATGGGAAATACATTCAGCCGGTAGTACAAATCGCTGCGAAACTCGCGTTCCTTCACGCTCTGCAGCAAATCCCGATTGGTCGCCGCCAGTAGGCGAAAGTTCACCTTGAGCGTCTGGGTTCCGCCCAGCCTTTCGAACTCCAGATCCTGCAGCACACGCAGCAGCTTAGGCTGCAGGCCCAGTGGAATCTCTCCTACTTCGTCCAGAAAAAGCGTACCCCGGTCGGCTAATTCCAGGCGGCCAAGTTTCCGGGCCACTGCACCTGTAAAGGCTCCCCTCTCGTGCCCAAACAACTCGCTCTCCAGCAGGCCTGAGGGGATGGCGGCGCAGTTCAGCTTGATAAAACTATTGCCTTCCCGCTGGCTCAAGCGGTGAATCGCGCGGGCAACTAACTCCTTTCCCGTCCCGGTCTCACCCAGCAGCAGCACCGTAGCGTCGCTGGGAGCCACCTTGGCCACCTTCCGCATCACCTCTTTCAAGGCACTGCTGCGTCCAATAATCTCCCCAAACCCCAATTCCGTGTCGATAGCCTGTTCCAGGTACAGTTTCTCTTCAGAGAGCTTCTCCTTGGCCAACCGAAGTTCTTCGGTGACTTCCCGCAGTTGAGCCACGTTCTGAAGGAGCGATTCCTCCGCTCTCCGGCGAGATTCCTCCAGCTTCACTTTTTCCGTGATGTCCCGCTGGATGCCCCATATTCGCACCAGTCTTCCGTCCTCTACGGTGCCGACCATGCTGTTCATGCAGATCTTGGGTTTACCGTACCTGTCAACTTCGTGCGATTCGTGTTCCAGTAAACGAAAGCCCGAGCGGACGAACTCCCGGGCCATCTCGATATTGCGCGGATCCTCCGGCAGCACCCGCTCCGACATCCGTTGACCTCGAAGCTCTTCCCCGGAGGCAAAACCATACATCGCAGCCATCGCGTTGTTGCATTCCACCATGACCGTGCTGCGCAGGAAGCGATGAACTAATTCCTCTTCGGGAAGATCTATCGGGATGGCCGGATCCAGATCGTCCTGGTAAATGCCGTCCGAACTCTGGGAAACGAAATTGCGGTAATTCTCCTCGCTGCGCCGCAGCGCTTCCTCCGCCTGTTTGCTCTCCGTGACATCCCGCAAAACACACGCGATTCGATCGATGCCGGTGGGCCCTTCGATGGGAAAGTACGACAGAAATAAATTTCTCGGACCGAGCGTTGGATATTGATAGATTAACTCGTACTCCACGACCTTACCCTGGAAGCACTCATCCATTTTCTCCTTTACCAGCGCAAGAGCTTCCTTGCTCATTCCTTCCGATCCCAACCGGTCCATGACGGTGCGTCCCAACACTTGCTCTCTCTTCAAGCCTCGACTCTTCAGGAACTCCCGATTGGCAATCACGTAGCGGTAGTCCCGATCCACCACCAGGATGATCTCCTCCAGACTTTCGACGACACTCTCGTACTCCCGTAGTCTTTCCTCCGTCTGCTTGCGCTCGGTGATGTCGCGGGAGATGGTAACGACATAATCTCTATCAAGCTGGACCCGCCTCATGCTCACTTCCACAGGGAAAGTCGATCCGTCCTTTCGCCGGTGGACGCTTTCCATCACCAGGAATCCCGATTTCTCCAGCTCCTTCTTGACCTTCTCGGTCGAAGGCTGCGTAGCCGTTGGATCAATGTCGAAAACTCCCAGGGATAGCAGTTCCTCGCGGCTGTAGCCGAGTTGCGTGCAGGTTTTCTCATTTACGTCGAGAATCCTAAGCGTCTCCGGATCGATAACTTTTATGGAATCGTTGCTCTGATCCACCAGAGTTCGAAACAGCTTCAACTCCCGGATCGTGCGCTCGCTCTCCTGCACCTTATCGAGCAGATTCTCACTAACTTCACGCAGCCTTTTCTCCGTGCGCCGCTGTTCGGTGACATCGTGGGCAATGCCCAGCACAATCGGCAACTCCACACCTTCGGTCCGCAGCGTGTTGTGGTATTCCCAGATGCGCTGCTCTCCCGACCGTGTCAGAACGGCCATCACGCCCCGCGACTCTCCATCGCGCTCGATTTCCCTCAGGTATGCATCGAAATGAGGGCGATGTTCAGGGGTGAGAAGCTCCCGCATGGGAATCCGCAGAAGTTCTTCCACGCTATAGCCCAGGACGCGCGCCGGCGCGGGATTCACCGAAAGCAGCCTGCCCTCCAGATCGTGGATGCACAGCAGATCCAGGCTGTGTTCCACCAGATCTTGATACCAGTCTTCATTTTCTTGGAGAGCCCGCCGCAAGGAGTCTGACTTGGCAGGGGGTGTTTCAGCGACGCGACGCTTCTCTGTCCCAGGGTGCAGATCCATAGCTGGCTTCCCTGCGGACTGGGCAAATTGATCTGTTTTCCGTGGATTCTACGTCTGACACTGTCTTGCCGGGTGATCGAACGCACACCGAATGGCCATGACGCGACCCGAGTCCGAATTGCGGCGAAGTTTATCAGAAGAGGACTGGAATCGCAGAATAAAATATTTTATAAGGATTTCATAAAGACCATGTTGCGCCGTTTCTTCCGCCGTTCGTGCCCGACCCTGACGCGGTCTCGGTTTGTACGATGAGCTATCTGACTGGATGAGAATGATTCTCGCTGCACTGGCCTTGGCCCTTTGCGTCGCCCAGCCTTCCCTGGCGCAACTGGAACCGATTTGTGGCGATTGGCGCCGGAGAGAAATCCGACGGTGGTGAGGATTCAGATGTTAGCTTCACGTTAGGCAATGGTCGGCAAAGGTCTAATTCTGGGCCCTGCAGGGCTTCCAGTAAGCATCCCTACTTTTGCATTGACCCTAGCTCGCCGCGCGGACTACACTCGCTTCGTCGTTCTGCCCGGTTGGGAAGTATTTTGACTCCGAGAACAGACCCCGTTGTCGCGGACACCCCGATTTGAGGGCCTCGATTATTCGCTGAAGCCGTCACGGACCATGTGACACAATTGCTGCTACTTGTGCGGCGCTTGTCTGAGGGGGCAAGTGGAACATCCCAACTCCGTAAACCGGGGTGTTCGGAGAGGTAGTTCCTGGGGTGGCCGCCGCCGTTGGCGACGGGTACCCGGGAGGCAGTACCATGGCAGCATTACGAAGTAGCCCTCTCGGAAGTCCTATTCCCGTCTTCTTACTTGCTGAAAACCGCCTGCTGCGCGAGGCGCTTGTCCGGCTGTTGTCCAAGAAGGACGACATCCGTATCGTCGGCAGCGGATCCTATTCTCCACAAATTCTTCCGCAAATTCTCTCCACGACGGCGAACATCGTGGTCTTTGATTCGGTCTCGAAGGCCTTGTCTCAGGACCGACTGGTTCACCGCCTGCGCGAAGCCCGGCCGGAAATTGGCGTGGTGATGGTCGGCATGGAAGCCGACGAAGGAGTGTTCTTACGGTTGGTGAGGGAAGGCGTCCTCGGCTACGTTCTCACGGATGCATCCGCCGCCGAAGTATGGCGCGCCATTCGAGACGTAGCATCAGGCGAAGCGGTTTGCCCTCCCTCACTGTCCGTGGCGCTATTCCGTTTTGTCGCCCAGCCCCAGATCAGTCTGCCCTTCGTGAGCCTCAGAAAGAGCCTGGACCTCAGCCCCAGACAGCAACAACTGGCGCGATTGATTCGCGAAGGGCTCTCTAACAAGGAGGTTGCCGCTCGGCTCAATCTTTCAGAACAGACCGTAAAAAACCACGTGCACCGCATGCTGCGCAAGGTCGGAGCAGCTGACCGCGCGACCATGGCGGAGTTGTACCGCTCCGATGGCGCGGGAACCTAGGTCCTGGCGCTTGCGGAATACTCCGATTCGTAAGTTGGACGAGGGGCAAGACTTAAGGAAAGTGACAATGGCTCGCACGTCCGTGCTCCCCGCCCGCGTTTGACCCTGCGCTTCGCGCTCAACTAGACTCGCTTCTCAGCGAGGTCTCCATGAAACGTGTTGCGTGCCTGATGCTCTTTTCCCTTTTTTTCGCGCTTACTGCCGTTGCTGACGATGACCACAGGCACCATCACGAAGACCTCACCGCCGCGCAACTAGGCACGGTAACCTTCCCGGTTTCCTGTGACCCGGCCGTCCAGAAAGCGTTTGAGCGTGGCGTGGCTCTGCTGCATTCCTTCTGGTATGAGGAAGCCGAAAAAGAATTTGTCCAGATTTCCGCCCAAGCTCCGAACTGCGCCTTGGCCCACTGGGGCGTCGCCATGAGCCTTTGGCACCAACTTTGGAACCAACCGGATAAGAAAGTCATCGCGCGCGGCTTGGATGAAGTTCACCAGGCGAAAACCACTGACGGCCCGACCACGCCGCGCGAGCAGGCATACATTGCGGCCATCTCCGCCTTCTATAGCGACTCGAAAAAGCTGGACCACGACGCTCGCGCCAAAGCCTACTCTGACGCGATGAAGAAGGTTTACGAGACTTACCCGGACGATCACGAAGCCGCAGTTTTCTATGCTTTGTCACTGCTCGCCTCCGAACCGCACGACGATGCAACATTCGCCAACCGCAAACAGGCGGCTGCGATTCTCGAAAAATTATTCGCCACTGAGCCCGACCACCCCGGCGTCGCCCACTACCTGATCCACGCCTATGACAAGCCGCAGCTCGCCCAACTCGGTCTGCCCGCCGCCCGCCGTTACGCACAGGTTGCACCCGCGGCTCCGCACGCCCTGCACATGCCGTCGCACATCTTCGCCCGCGTCGGCCTCTGGCAGGACGACATCAACTCGAACCTCGCCTCCATCGCCGCCTCGCGCAAAACCGCTGCCATGGGCATGGGTGGCGAGGGCCACCAGTTCCACGCCATGGATTTTCTCTTCTATGCCTACATGCAAAGCGGACGCGACGCCGACGCCAGAGCCCTGATCGATGAAATCCGCGCCATGCCCAGTAAGAAAGACGATATGTACGGCACCGGATACGATCCGCACGCCGCGACCCTCGCTCACCTGACCGCCATGTATCCCATCGAAATGCATGGCTGGGCCACCGCAGCGGCGTTGCCTCCAACCCAGGTCGCGGGCACAGCAGAAGATTCGACGATTTACTGGGCGCGCGCCATCGGATCAGCTCATCTCCGCAAGCCGGAGGACGTCCGCAAAGATCTTGCCGCGCTTGACAGCATCTACAAGAAGCTGGCCGCGCAGAAATCAGAATTTGCCGATTCCGTCGAAGGCGATCGCAAAGAAGCAGTTGCCTGGCTGGCTTTCGCCGAAGGCAAAGATGACGACGCGGTCGCGGGCATGCGCGCAATCGCCGACAGGGAAGATTCCCTGGGCGAAGAACCCGAGGGAATTCCAGCGCGAGAAATGATCGCCGACATGCTACTCGAAGCCAAACGTCCACAGCAGGCCCTGGCCGAATATCAGACCGACCTGAAACTGAATCCCAACCGTTTCGACGGCCTCTACGGCGCTGCCCGCGCCGCCGAAGCCGCCGGCAAACAGACTGACGCCGCCGAATACTATGCGCTACTGCTCAAAATCTGCGATGGATCAAACTCCTCCCGTCCGGAACTCGATCAGGCAAGAAAATTAGTCGCGCAAAAATGATCGGCCGCCGTAACCTCAGGCTTGGACTTGCGTCCAACGGCAGCTTTCATTAAAATCCTAGGCGGTCCTGCCGGAATCAGCAGATTTGAAGGAGGGCCCGATGCGAATTCCAGCCCGGCTCTTTGCATTCTTCGCTTGTTCCCTGTTCTGCATTCCCGCACTGTTTGCCCAGACCAACCCTCCGCCACCCGATCCCCACGAGATGGTGACGCGTCAGCCGCGCACTCTCACGAAGTCGGCCGATCGCTCCGCCGCAATCGATCTTCTGGATCGCGCGCGGCAAAACTACAATCTGCACCGCATCTCCACTCCCTACGCTCTCAAAGTGTCGTTCGAAACCGGCGGCACTGCGCAGATCGAAGGCCAGGGGACAATGGAGGAGTTATCCGACGGAGGCTCGCACTGGCGCTGGACCGCGCAGTTGCAGGATTCACACGTAATTCGTATTGGCAGCGACGATCGCGTCTACGGCACCAATCCTTCCGAACCGGTTCCTCTGCGCGTCCAAATGGTCCGTTCAGCCCTTTATTGGCCGATCGTCCGGAACGTCGGGGCGCACATGATTCGCTCCACCACTGTCGAGCGCGACGGCAAGATTCTTTCGTGCCTGCTGCTCAGCCATTCGCTGCCGCCGAACCCCGCACCCCGCTCGTGGGTCGAGAACGAATATTGCGTCGATTCCGCAACCGGCCTTCTGCAGCTGTGGTCCGAAGCGCCGGGAATTTACGTGGTCTACGACTACAGCGGCGCTGCGGAGTTTCATGGCGCCACTCTTCCGCGGCAGATTTCCATATTCGAGGAAGGCCGCCTTGCAGTTCAGGAGCGCGTGGAAAGCCTCGAAGACGCTCCCAACCTCGATCCGAATCTTTTCAAGCCGGCGCCGGAAATGGTGGATGCGGGCGGAACCTTCACGCTGCAAGCGCCTAATCGCTTTCCCATGCGCGTCGATCCCTCCGCCGGCCCCACTTCGAGTTTCTTCCAGCCGATCATTGTTCACGCGATTCTCGACGCGCAGGACGGCACTGTGCTTGACGCCGAGCCACTCCAGACGTCCGATCGCGACCTGAGCAGCGCCGCCTTGGATCTGGTGACCAGCACGTCATTTGAGCCGTCGGGATTTCAGCAGGAAGTTTTCATCAACGTACAGTTTCACTTGCCCGCGGCCAGTGTCGGCGGTCCGCCTATATTTCATCCTTCCGGGCGCTGGATCATCTTGGATCGCCCACATAAAATTCCTCCGGTGAGAAGATTGCCGCCACGCTCCGCGAACTAGGCTCGGTTCATTCACGCCTCACGAGCCTGCGAAAGTGCTTCATCCGCATAGGCGGCGCAGCGCATCGCCTGCCGCGACTTTCGGCTAAGCTATATCATGGCATTGTTGTTCACAACGCTTTGAGGTTGTAGTTATGGAGCGCTCGTTGGTCCGGGTCCAGGGCGAAGCCAGCGGCTGGGCCTGCGCGAATTGTGGATGGACCTTCCCCATCCCCACGCTGTTAAGCGGAGACGACGCCATGGCCGCCTATGACCGCCTGGCCGCGGCGAAGTTTCGCGAACATAAGTGCGAGCTTGACGCTCGCTTTCCCGCAGCGAAGGAACCAGCCAAACAGGAGGCCGATTCGGGCTTCGCCGAGCGCGCTCGCATCCTCATAAAGCGGGGATACAAACCCAAGGTCGCCGTGGAACTCACGCTTGACGAGATGGAGATCGAGCACGGACGCGATCGCACCTTCATGGAAAAAGTCCGGGGCGATGCCGAAGATTTCCTGTGGAAGGTCGGCAAAGGCCTCATCTGAAAACACATCTGCGCTAGCCAGACTTGCCTAACCCCGAAACACCTTCCGCTTGATGATCAAAGCCGCCATCATGGCGAGAGCCCCGGCCAGTGCGTTGTATTCGCGGTGCTTCAGGTACAAATCGAGAGAGAACCCCGCCGAAGCCTTGTGTTCATCGTCTGAACGCGGGGTAAGCCGCGGAAGCAACCTCGGCACCCGCCGCGCATATTCCTCGAACTCCGGAAACGTCCGCCGCAGAAATGCCTCCTCATCCCGAATCACCGGGAGATAGATCACGACGAACATCACAACCAGCGCCACGCCCACCCACCAACTCCGCGCCGCCACGGCGAACCCCAGCCCCATCAGCAGCGAACCCAAATACAGCGGGTTTCGCGTGTAAGCATAAGGTCCGGAAGTGGCCAGCGCTTCGTTCTTGCGCACATGCCCGGAAGCGAGCGCCCGAATCAGCAACCCCGGCGCCACTATGATCGCTCCCAGCGCCATGGACCGCCAGGTAGGCCGGGCCATCCAGAAATAAAACGCCGCAAAGAGAAACCCCAGCGGCACGCGAATCCGCCGCGCGATTTGTGACCACTCAGCCATGCGAATGGCCACCCAGCAATTCCCGCGCCGCCGCAACCACCTCATCACTTCCAATCGCCAACAATCCCTCGTCGGGTGCCGCCCGCCGCGCATGCGATGTAACGCTCTCGGCACTGCGCAGCACAACACTGCGCGTCCCATAAGGCCCGTTGCGCGCCGGGTCTGTAGGTCCAAAAATCGCCACCACCGGAACCCGCAACGCCGCCGCCAAATGCAGCGGCCCCGTATCTCCGCCAATAAATATCCGCGCCCGCCGCGTCAATGCAATCAATTCCGAGACGCTGCAAGTCATCGCCTTAGCTGTCCCACCGCTGGCCGCTTCCGCCCCGCGCGTCAACTCTTCTTCCGCCGGGCCATAATTGAGAATCGAACGCACACCCTGATCCGCCAGCTTCCGCGCAACCTCGCCATAACGCTCCGCCGGCCATCGCTTCGCGCCCCAGCCCGCTCCAGGATTCAAAATGGCAAACTCGCCGACTCCCAGTTCCGCAAGCCGCTGCGCAATGTGCTTCTCAGCCCGGGGGTCACTAGGAAGGTCGCAAGCGAGAACCTTCGTCGCCGCTCGATGCCCAACCACTGCCTCGGCCACCGAAAGATTCTGTTCAACGACGTGCCTTCCGCGTGCCACCACCTTCCGCGTGTACCAAAGACTGGCCGGAGACTCTCGCGGCTCCGCGGCTCCGTACACCACACGCGCTCCCGACAGCCGAGCCAGCACAGCCGATCGAATCGCTCCCTGCAGATCCACTGCCGCATCGTAGCGCGCATCCCGCACATCGTTCCAAACCGTCGCAGCTAGCTGCAAGGTAGAAAAGGAAAACGGAGACTTCCCCCACACTTTCAGGTTCACCGTGTGGACCTCATCGACCAGCGGCCGCAGCGAAGACCGCGGACCCCGCCGCGGCGATCCCGGCGCGCAAAGTAACTCAGCCCAGCGCTCTTCAATCAACCAGCCGATGAACGCCCGCGGAAACGCCCGCCGCAGCCCCTGAACCGCAGGCAGCGTATGGATTACGTCGCCCATGGCGCTGAGCCGGACGATCAGCAGTCGCTCGATCTTAGCCTCGGGCTCAATATCGATACGATTCGACTCGAAACCAGCAGTCTCGAAACTCACGGCCGCCTCGGCGACAGCCGCGATCGAATAATCTCACTGGTGGAATGATCTTTAGGGTCTCCCACGATCGCGACCCGCCCACCATATTCGCCGACCGCATCGCGCTCCGGAACCGACTCCACCGTGTAGTCCGTGCCCTTGGCGTGGATATCAGGACGGAGTTCACGAATCAAAGCCCGCACATCAAGCTCGGGAAAAATGACGACGGCATCCACGTCGGCCAGTGCGGCAACAATTTCAGCGCGCTCCGCCTCCGGCATGATCGGACGGCCCTCACCCTTCAGCGCCCGCACCGATTCATCAGAATTAATGCCCACGACCAGCTTCCCGCCCAACTCCTTCGCACCCCGCAGATAGCGCACATGGCCCACATGCAGTAAATCGAAATTGCCATTGGCGAGCACGATGCGCTCACCCGCACGCCGCCACTCCTCCGCACAGCTGTCCAGCTGCCGGCGCTCAAGAACCTTGCTGTTGCTCATTTTCAGTTTCCAAACCCAGCCTCAGCTCAATGAGGCCTGGTCGAAGGCGGAGCCTGCTCGATCGCGCGCAACAACTCTTCCCGTGAAACCGTCGCCGTCCCACGCTTCATCACCACGATTCCACCTGCATAGTTGGCCAACTGCGCCGCCTCTTCCGTGCTGGCTCCCGCGCCCAGCGCCGCGCTGAACGCCGCAATCACCGTATCCCCCGCCCCCGTCACATCCGCAACTTCGTCAGAACCAAAAATCGGAATGTCCACTGGCGCATGCCTCTGATCGAAGGCAACCATGCCGTCGCGCCCGCGCGTAATCAGCAGCGACTGCAGCTTCATCCGCTCCATGATTTGTTGGCCCGCCGCGGTCAGCTTTTTCCAATCCTGTCCAATGCGGCCACCCAGCGCCGCTTCCACCTCGGGCTCATTCGGAGTGGCCGCAGTCGCGCCCGAATATTCCAGCAGCCGGTAGCGCGAGTCGAGGATCAATGGCACCAGCACAACTCTCCTCCGTCCGCTCTGCCGCAACGCATTCACGATCGCCGGACTAGCGGACCCATAGCCGTAATCGGAAACCAGCAGCGCATCGGAGGCTCGCAAATATTCTCGCGCCGCCAGAAATAACTCACGGGTCAAGTGCCGGTTGGGAGGATTCTCTGGCTCGCGATCCACGCGCACCACCTGCTGACGGGAATTGTGCGTCATGCCCGCAAGAATGCGTGTCTTCGTAACCGTCGTGTAAGTCTTATCCTTGAGCACGCCACTCACCGGAATGCGCCTGTGCCGAAAAAACTTCAACAGCAATCGTCCCGGCTCGTCGTCGCCAATGGCGCCAACCGGAAGCACGTTCACTCCCAACTCGGCCAGATTGTTCACCGCATTGGCGCCCCCACCGGGCACCACGGTGCGTTCGCGATGCTTCAGAATCAGCACCGGAGCCTCGCGCGATACCCGCGAGATTTCTCCATACACGAATTCATCGGCCACCAGATCCCCCAGCACCGTAATCGTGACCTTGGGGAATGCTTCGATAATCTTCTGCAGCCGGTCAACTTCTTTCAGATGTTTCGTCATCAAATGGTCTTCTGAAGTCAGCGTCCACTGACCACTGCCTTCCGGCATTTTCTCACGAGCAAGGTCGCCGACCTTCAATCACGCGCAGCATGGTATCCACAGCGTTAGCCGCGTCGGCAAACTCCATCTTCACCGGAACCACCGCCAGCGACGCCAACGCCGACAGATACCCGCCCAGGTTCACCGCATCCTTTTCGGTAGTCACGAAACCGCCGGCATCACTCCGCTGCCGCAGTTGCAGCAAGTCTTGCACGTCTTTCTCACTGTAGGCGTGATGATCGCGAAAGAACGCCTCAGCAACCGGATCGATACCCGCAGCCCGTAGCTGCAGCAGAAAAGCTTGCGGCCGCGCAATGCCGCAGAAGACGACTGGCCGCGCTGGAACCTGCTGCGCGAGATTGTCAATTACGATCCCTCGCCGCACCCGCCAAACTGTCTTGCCCGCGAGCGGAAACGACTCCGGAGAAGCCCCGCTGACCAGCGCCACAGCGTCGGCGCGTTGAAGCGATCGCAAAGGCTCGCGTAGCCGTCCTCCAGGAAGCAACCGATCGCGCGCATCATCCGGCGTCACCAGCACGATATCGAAATCGCGACCTAATCTGCGATGCTGAAACCCATCATCCAGCAAATGAATCTGTGGGCCGAATCGCGCTTCGGCGAAGCGCCCGGCCTCATAGCGATTTTCACCCACGATTACGGGCACCTGCAGCCGCCGTGCAATCAGCAGAGGCTCGTCGCCGAAATCCCGCGGAAGTCCGCCAGCGTCTACCTGCAGTACGCCACGAGTGCGGCGCCCATAACCGCGCGAAAGCACATCGAAGCGCACTCCGCGCGCCTTCAACAACTCGCCCAGCAAAATAACAAAGGGAGTCTTTCCCGACCCTCCGACTGAGAGATTCCCCACGCTGATCACGGGGCCCTGTAGCGATCGCGCCCGCAACCAGCGGCGATCGTAGAGCGCGTTGCGCGTCCCGACCACTCCGCCATATATCGCTAAGAGTGGATTCCAGTTCATGGCCGCACCAGCAAGGCCTGCAGTTCGCCAGCAGTTCGTGCTGCGGCTCCAATCTGCGATCGTATGGTTTCGGCGGCTCGCTGTCCTAAAGCTCGTCGCTCAACATCGTTGGCCAGCAACTCCAGTAGCACCAGCGGCAACTCCGCGGGACCAACAATCCTCACTGCATCGCGGCTTTCGAACAAACTCACGATGTCGCGAAAGTTCTCTGTGTGATTGCCCACCACAGTGGCCACTCCATGCTGCGCCGGCTCAATGATGTTATGCCCGCCGCGTGGCACCAGGCTCCCGCCCACAAACGCAATATCGGCCAGCGCATAAAGCGCCGCCAGCTCTCCGATTGTATCGAGCAGAAAAACTCCACCGGTTAAGGGTTCCCCGTTCCATAGCGATCGTCTCAAGAATCGAATCGACATCTGCTCAAGCAGTGCGGCTACTGCGGCGAAGCGTTCCGGATGCCGCGGCGCAAGAATCATCACTGCCCGCGGATGCTGCACCAGCAGGTTCTCCAACGCCTTCAACAACAGCGGCTCCTCACCCTCGACAGTGCTGCCGCACACCAGCACCGGCCCGGCTCCAATTACTGCAATCGACTCTCTAACGCTCTCCACAATCGCAGGCGCAGCGGGGGCAGGAATGTCAAACTTCAGATTTCCCGTGACCCGCACGCGTTCCGGCGCGGCTCCGATATCTCGCAGCCGCGCCGCGTCCTCCCGCGTCTGCGCCAGGAACAGGTCGACGTTGGCCAGCGATCTTCGCAGCAACCCGCGGAATCGCCGATAGCTCGGCCACGACCGGTCTGAAATGCGCGCATTCACCACAGCAATCCGTGCCCCGCTGGCATGCGCGAGCCGCAGGAAGTTGGGCCAGAACTCAGTCTCCGCAATCACCACCATCCGCGGTCGCAGTGCCTGCAGGTAAGGTCGAATCGCAAATGCGAAATCCACGGGGAAATAAAATACCCTCGCATCCCCGAAGCGTTTGCGCGCGAGCGCCTGCCCAGTATCAGTGGTAGTCGAAATGAAGATGCGATGCTGCGGGAAGCGGCCCTGCAATTCCTCCACCAAGCCGACGACCGCCAGCACCTCGCCAACGGAAACCGCATGAACCCAGATCACTGGCTCCAGTTCTCTCGGCAACTGAAGCCGCGAAGGCAGCCGCCCCACCCTTTCTGCCAAGCCCTTGCTGTACTTGCCGTGGCGCGCCATCTGGAAGAGCCAGTAGGGCAAGCTCACCAACATCGCTGCCGCCAGCGCGACGCTGTACAGGAAGCTGTAAAAGGAAGTGATCAAGTTCAGCCATTCTAAACAAACTCCATGCGCGGAAGGGGATTGCGTTAGCCTCTATAATCGGAAGCATGCAACCGCTGAACACGTGCTTCTTCCGGGTGCTCGTCGTCTCCTGTACCGTTGCCGCGTTCGTCCTCTGTCTCGCAGCCAAGGACTTTGTAAAGCCTGCCGCGCAGCCCGCGAAGACCTATCCCGCGCACGACGATCACACAGACGAAAAAGTTGCCATCGGAGCCGACCCCTACGACACTGCCGACAAGGCGAAGATTTTCTCCATAAACTTTCGCGAGCATGGACTCCTGCCCGTCCTTTTCGTCGTGACCAACGACGGCGACCAGCCCATCTCCGTCGCCCACATGCAGGTGACGCTGACCACGGCGAACCGTGACAAGCTGACTCCGGATTCGCCCGACGATATCTACCGCCGCCTCACCAACCCTCATGCCAACACTGCACCGCCATTGCCACTTCCCATCCCGCATAAGGATGTGAAGGGAACGGTCAGCCGCAAGCAGATGGACGAGATCGAATCCTCGCGATTCGCCGCCAGAGCCGTCGAGCCGCATACGACGCAGTCGGGATTTCTCGTCTTCGATGTGGAAGACATCGACGCGCCCTTGGCCGGCGCACGCGTCTACGTGAGCGGGGTTAACGACTCCAAGGGCAATGAGCTGATGTACTTCGAAATTCCGATGGGGAAGTGAAGTCGCTTTGCAGGTGAGCAACGGACACTCTTGTCCGTCACTTTTGAGTTTGACCTTGAGGTCAGAGTATCCCCATGTCGATCAAATTAGTGCCTTCGAATCTCCTTGACTTGGATTCCCAAAACTGCAATCCTATTCTCTACGCATTAGGTCTTTGACATAAGAATAGCAACGAGATAACTTCCATGAATGCAATATTTTAGAGCGTTGGCCTTCGATTTTGCTAGATCTTCTGATCGGTTGATCACCTAAGTCCTTTGAGTGGAATATTTTGCGGCCAACTCTTTTGTTCTCAATATTGTAGCCGGACTCGCAACCGCCTTTAGTCTGTAACCATATGATTCTATGGATTTTACGAGTTCGATCTGTAGATTTTTTGATCCAGACTTGGGTCTGACCGCTAGCCCCGGTCACTGCCTTATAATCACGCGATAATGTCGACCGCCGCAGACACCTCTGTCGCCCCTCACACTGTCTTCGAGCCCGTCATCGGACTCGAAGTGCACGTTCAGTTGCTTACGGCGTCGAAGATTTTCTGCTCCTGCTCAACGCGCTTCGGCGCTGCGCCTAACACGAATGTTTGCCCTGTGTGCCTGGGGATGCCGGGAGCTTTGCCGGTGCTGAACCGCAAGGCAGTCGAGTTCGCAACTCTAGCGGCGATGGCCTTGAATTGTCGCATCAATCAGACTTCGATCTTCGCTCGCAAGAATTATTTCTATCCTGATCTGCCGAAGGGCTACCAGATTTCTCAGTACGACAAGCCGCTAGCGGAGCATGGATTCATCGAAGTCGCCTCCTCCGGCACCGGCAAGAAGAAAATTGGCATCACCCGCGTGCATCTCGAAGAAGACGCGGGCAAGAGCCTGCACGAGGGCTTTCCCGACTCCGATCAAAAAACTGCCATCGACCTTAACCGCACCGGCGTGCCGCTGATCGAGATTGTCAGCGAGCCCGACATTGCTACTCCCGACGAGGCTTACGAATATCTGACGCGGCTGAAGGAGATCATCCTCTACACCGGCGTGAGCGACTGCAACATGGAGGAGGGCTCGCTGCGCTGCGACGCCAACGTCAGTGTGCGTCCACGGGGACAGAAAGAGTTAGGCACAAAGGCTGAAATCAAGAATGTGAACTCGTTCCGCTTCATCCGCGAGGCGCTGGTCTACGAGATCGCGCGGCAGGTGGAGGTGATCGAAGCCGGCGGCAAGATCGTGCAGGAAACGCGGCTGTACAACGCGCAGGAGGGCAAAACATACAGCATGCGGTCGAAAGAGCAGGCTCACGATTACCGTTATTTCCCCGAGCCTGACCTGCTGCCGCTCGTCGTGGACGAAAAGTGGAAAGCGGAGATCGCGAAGACTTTGCCGGAACTGCCGGAAGCGCGCCGAGTGCGGTTGACCAGGGAATACGGGATTACCGAATACGACGCGCAGGTGCTGACAGTTTCAAAAGCGCTGGCCAACCAGTTTGAAGAGGCCGCGAAGGCGGCGAAGAACCCCAAGCGCGTGGCCAACCTGGTGCAGGGCGAACTGATGGGGCGTCTCAAAGCCAAAGGGATCGAGATCGAGTTGTCTCCGATTTCAATGAAGGGAGTCGCAGCATCCGCTGATCTGGTAGAGAGTGGCGCAATCTCAGGCAAGATGCTGAAGGATCTCTACGATCTTAGCTTCGAGCGCGGCAAAGATTTTCCCGAAGTCTACGAAAAACAGGGGCGTCCGCAGCAGTCGTCGGACACATCCGCGCTGGAGAAGATTATCGACGAAATTCTCACAGTGAATCCCAAGCAGCTCGAACAGTACCGAGCCGGCAAGAAGACGATGATCGGATTCTTTGTCGGACAGGTGATGAAGGCCTCCAAAGGCCAGGCCAATCCGCAGTTGGTCAACGAGCTGCTGGTTAAGAAACTGGAGCGTGGTTAACGATTCAGTTAACCCGTGACTTAAGTACCATCCTGCCTAGTGACTTCTGCCATCTGCTTCCTGGCTCCTGTTCCCGCTACGATGATGCTGGGCCTGTCTGTCCGGCTGACCGTGTGAGAATTTTCATGAAACTCAAGCTTGACCGCATCATCAGCATCGCGACGCTATTTGCCGCTTTGGGGGCGATTTTTCTCGTGTTGAAGAAGCCCGCGCCTGTAGTCGTACAGGCTCCGGCGACGACTACGGCCCCGGCCCAGTCATCTGGACAGAAGATGGAGCAGCCTGAACAGGTTGCGCAGCAGGCTTCTCCGGCATCCGGCGGGAATTACTCGGCGACGCCAGTACAGAATCAGATGCCGTCGCAGACTCAGCAGACAGCTGCCGTGAGCGCTCAGCCGAAAGCCGAGTCTCACTTCGGTTCTGACGGAATTGGCGCCTTGCTGGCCCAAGCGGCCCAATCTGCGGGAGGCGGGGGACTCTCGCCGGACTCGAATGTCGGCGATGGAGAGCCCAACATCAAAGATCAGCAGGTGACCTACGAAGGCGACGTGGTACACGGACGGTTTCTCACCGAGATCGCGGGGAGAGATGTCTGGGTGACCATCTCCGGCCACATGGGTTCGAAAGATGGATACGCAACGTTCGAGCCTACCGAATTTAAAGTGGGCGACGTCAGCGTTCCGGTTTCACTGGTGAATCCAGCATTGCAGAGAAAGCTTGCTGAGCAGCGCGACAAACTGAAACTTCCGGAGTAGGAGTAGAAGAGCGAGCTGTCCTTCGGCTGCGCTCAGGGCGAACTCCCACCCGGTCCTACACGATTTTGCGCGGCTACTTTCGCGTACCATTTCCCTGATTCTTTGAGGGTGCGCTGCTGCGTCTTGAAGTCCACGTAAGACAGGCCGAAGCGCTGGCTGAAACCCTCCGCCCATTCCAAATTATCTAGCAGCGTCCAGGCATGATAGCCGCGGACGTCTGCGCCATCGGCGATCGCCCGGGCCAGAGCTTGCAGATATTGCCTGTGATATTCGATGCGCCGAGTGTCGCGAATCACGCCGCCTGCGTCAGGACCGTCGTTGTAGGCGCAGCCGTTCTCAGTGATCTCGATCTGGGGACGGTTGAAGTCGCGGGTGATGCGCATGACCATGTCATAGAGCGCCTGCGGCCAGACTTCCCATCCGTTATCGGTTTTCGGACCCTGCTGACCTCCTGTCATCTTCACTGGAAACAGCCATTGCTGGGCGTGGGAGATACGCTCAATCGTACCGGGGGCCGAAGCGATGGTGCGGTAGTAAAGATTGATGCCGATGAAATCGAGTGGCGCACGCATCCGGTCGAGGTCGCCGGACTTGATGCCCATAGCGGTTTCCGAAGTAAACACCAGCGCCTCTGGATAGCGCCCCTTGAGCGCGGGTTCGAGAAACCACAGATTGGTGACGGCATGAGCGCGCTCGGCCGCCAGTAGGTCTTCTTCGGAGCCGGTCGCCGGTTCACACGGCGACATGCTGAATGCAGTTCCTACGCGAGCGGAGGGTCGAGTGGCTTTCAATGCACGAAAACCCGCGCTCTGCGCCCGGTTCACGGTGTGGGAAGCGCGCAAGAAGTCGAGGAGGCTTTGGCGTCCGGGAGCGTAGGAGCCTTCGAGATAGCCCCGGTAGGTGAAAGCCAGGGGCTCGTTGAATAACATCCAATCGGAAACGCGGTCACCCAGGGCACGGGCGACCAGTTCTACGTAATCGCCGAAGCGTGAAGCTGTGTCGCGAGCGGGCCAGCCGCCTGCATCTTCGAGAGCCTGGGGCAAATCCCAGTGATAGAGAGTGACAAAGGGTCGGATTCGGGCTTCGAGTAGTGCATCGACGACGCGGCTGTAATAGTCGATGCCCTTGAAATTCGCGGGACCGGAGCCGGTGGATTGGACGCGCGGCCAGGAAATCGAAAACCGATAGCTGTTCAAGTTCATCCCCCGCAGGAGCGCGAGGTCTTCGCTAAAACGATGATAGGAATCGCAGGCTACGTCGCCCGTGTCGCCATTCTTAATCTTGCCGGGAGTGTGCGCGAACCGGTCCCAGATGGATTCGCTTTTGCCGTCTTCGTTCCATGCGCCTTCGATCTGATAGGCGGCGGTAGCGGCGCCCCAGAAGAAATCTTTGGGGAAGGCGATGTTGGAAGACGAATCAAACTGCGCAGCAGAACTAACGGAAGGTGCAGAGTTCGCGGTGCGAGCGGCATTCGACACGGTGCAGCCTGAGAACAGGCTAGCCGGAAGCGCGGCTGCGATACCCGTGGCCAGAGCGGAATGAGCAAATTCGCGGCGTGTCAGGCGCAAAGTGGAACGCGACTCCTCGATTTCATTTTGCCACCGGCAAGACATTCTAAACCGGAATGGGGAAAGCCTGCGCACTTAGGGCCAGGGATGTGCTGCAGCGGACCTAGTTCGGCATGACGATTGCAAACCTGTGATCGCTGAAGGAGCAAATCATGCACGTCCACGCCAACCAAATTAATCCCACTGCCCAGTCGGACGCTCTTTATGCTGCGGAGCGGGCTGCGGCTAAACGAGCCGCTGAGAGCACGCGAAAGAAACTGCTAGAGTTTGCTTCGGACGTGGCCGGCGAGGCGGAATCTGAAGAAGGTTGCGTAGTAAAGCTGGGCACTCGCGAGGAAGCAGAAGAACAGGCGCAGCAGCGGAAATCCGCAGAACCCAGATCTGGGAAACCCAGGAAGCCGGAAGGGACGAAAGGGAAACGCGGATTCAGAGGATGCGGACAACGCTATTTCGGACTGGGCATAAGTGCGGGCGTCGATGCCCCAATCTCTGATGGTCCAGCCTTTGATGAACCAGCCATTAATTCTCGTCGCTACTCCATGTTTTGGTGGCATGGTTTCGCAGAATTACATGCTGTCGGTGATTCGGCTGATGAGCTACGCGAAATCGGCTGGTTCGACGTGTCATTGACGATGCTTGGTTCCGATGCGCTGATCTCACGAGCGCGAAGCACGCTGGTCGCCGCGTTCCTGGACAATCCAGAGGCTACGCATCTGCTGTTCGTCGATGCCGATATCAGCTTTGAGCCGCTGCAGGTTGAGCGGATGCTCAGGTTTGATAAGGATTTTGCCGGAGCGCTCTATCCGCTCAAGTCGATGGATTGGGATCTTGTCCCGCAGCGCTGTGTCGAGCGGGGCGAAAGCGTGCGACAAGCCGCGCTGTCCTATGTTGGAACTTTCTCGCCCGACTCGGAACGTAAGCAAGAGGGGGATTTTGTCACGGGACTCTATGCCGGCGGCGGTTTTCAGCTGATCCGCCGGGGCGCGTTGAAGAAAATGATTGCGGCCTATCCGGAGACTCGGTTCAGCCGGGTACATGACCTGCCCATTTCGGGCTCGCGCCGGAATGTGGTGCGGAGTTCAAATCTCTTCGCGCTTTTCGATTGCATCATCGACCCCGGGAGCGGCACTTATCTCAGTGAGGACTATTCCTTCTGCTTGCGCTGGCGGCGGATCGGAGGCGAGATCTGGATTGATGCCGCCAGCAAACTAAACCACTGCGGTCCGTACGAGTTCGTCGGCGACCACGCCTCGCGTTTCTTCCCTGCTTCACTTCAAGTCGGCTAAGTCCTCCTGCAGTTGCGCCAGATTGAAGCCATCGGGCGTTACAGGTTGACCTTTTTTCTGTTCGAGGAAGTCAGCGCTCAGAATGGCGTAGGCCTCATCGCAGTAAGCCGCCCAGAAGCCCCAGGTCATGGTTTGCAGCGCGCCCCAGGTGACGACGGTGAGACTGCGGGAATCGTAGGCGACTACGGGGACGGCGTGTCCGCCCCAGGAGCCGGGTGCGCCATCGCCTCCGGTGCCCGACGGAGGAACGGACCAGATCTGCTTGTTGCTGGTCTGGGCTTGTGCGCTCTTGGGTAGCGCCAGTCCGATGTAACAGCCGCCGAAAATCCAGGTTCCATCCATGATGTGGGTGTGGTTGGAGGGCTCGAGAGCCAGGTAGGCCTCAATCTTGTGACCGGCGATTCCGGTTTGCCGCCAGTAGTTGAGGACATCGATTTCCTGGGCGCCATTGTCGTTGGCTCCGGTCTTGGGGTTATAGCCGGTGACAGCGGAATAGGCGGCTATGATTTGTGCGTCGGAGGGCGTGAATATTTTGGACTGGGCATTGGCAGTCCACTCCATCATGAGATGCCCGGCGGCGGCGCAGGTGCAGTCGCCGATCTGGGCGTTGTCCATCATGCCCCAAGGGACTTTCACCTTCGCCGTCAGATTCAGACTGGGCGGTGGAGCAGGCAGAGTGGCCGTGGCGTACGTGGCGAACAACAAAGTGCGCGGATCGTGACGCGGCGATTGCTTGCCGAGCTTCAGCTTCAGGGGATCGATTCGGGTAGGGTCGGCTTTCATGACGACGCTCTTGCGTGCGTCGGACACTGTGGTGAGCATTTTTACGGACATAGCTGGGTTCCTTTCCGGTGAGCGCCAACAGGTGTGGCGCTGGGATTCGCGGGGGATCCCCGGCTTCGGGATGAAATCGTGGCCCAGTAGGGGGATGGGGGAAGGCTTGCGGCACGAATAATAGAACGCCGGCGCGACGTTGCAACCTAGAGCCGGTGTTTTTTACGAAAACCGAACAAGGGTTAGCGTCGTGGCACCGCGGCGGAGCTTCTCTCCTGGACAGCCGAGGGCGGCTGTCCCCACATCAACATCGTTTTTACCGCGGTAGCGGATCCTTCATGTTCGTGAGGGCGTAGGCGAGGATGGCCATGGTGGCGGCGTTTTCTCGGAGTTCGCTGGGGACTACTTTATCCAGCGTGTCGGCGGCGGAGTGGTGATAGTCGAAATAGGTGCGGCCGTCCTGCATTATGCCGAAGGCGGGGACTCCAGATTCGGACATGGCTTCGATGTCGGCGCCCGGCGGGAAGGTCGTGGGCTCGAGGACGGTCGCTCCTATGCTCTGGAGCACGCCTTGTACGGGACGTAGGGCGTCGATGGCGGTGGGCGCGGCTTTGACCTCGAAACCGAGAGGATGGGCGGCGCCCGAGTCGCTCTCAATGGCGGCCACGTAGCGAGGGAAATCGCCGGCGTATTCGGCAGTGTAGGCTTTGCTGCCGGAGCCTCCGGTTTCTTCGTCCATCCAGGCAATTACACGGAGGGTGCGGGCGGGGCGCAGGTGAAGGCGCTGGAGAACTTCGGCGGTCTGCATGGCCATGACTACGCCGGCTCCGTCGTCGATGGCTCCGGTGCCGAGATCCCAGGAATCGAGATGGCCGGAGACTACTACGATCTGTTCAGGATGTTCGGAACCTTTCAAGTCGGCGATTACGTTGTAGCCGGTTTCATCAGGAAGCTTCTGGGGCGTCAGAGTAAGACGCATCCGCACTTTGCCTTCGGCGGCTAAGTGGACGATCAGGTCGGCGTCTTCGGCGGTGACGGCCGCGGCGGGGATTCCGGCGGGCAAGCTGAATCCGGTGTGCGGGAGGCGGTAGTCGGCGCTGGCCACGGAGCGAACGAGAGCGGCGGCTGCGCCTAGATCGGCGGCGGCTTTGGGTCCGGCTCCGCGATAGCGGACGGCCTCGCTGTAGGCGGCGAAAGCTAGTCCGGCGGCGGCTTTTTGCTTGTCGAAGAGTTCGTTGAACAGGACGATCTTGCCGGCGACTTTGTCGCGACCGAGAGCCTGGAGTTCTTCGAAGGTGTCGACGATGACCACGTCGGCGGTCAGGCCGTCAGCAGGAGTTGAGGAGCTTCCGCCTAGAGCCGTGAGAACAATCTTTTGCGTTGTGCCGGGCACCATGCCGGAATATTCGACCAGGGCGGCGGTTTCGGCGCCGCGGACCCAGTGCGGGACGGTGACGGGCTCAAGGCGCACGTCGAGGCCGAGACGTCGAAGTTCTTCGGCAACGTACTCGGCTGCGGCGCGGGCCTGAGGCGAGCCAGTGGGACGGGGTCCGATATTTTCGGTTAGGTGCGCGAGCTGGTGGTAGCCGTAGTCGTCATTCAACGCGGCCGCTTTGATGGCGGAAAGTTGCTGCAGAAGAAGTGGAGGGAAATTCAGCTTGTCAGCCTGCGTGGTTTGCGGCTCGGACATCATTCGGGTTGCTGCGGGCGGCGTTTGGGGCGGGGCTTGGGCGACGGCGAGTAGGGGAGAAATCGGCAGTCCTGCAATAAGCGACACGATGGAGAAGCGGGAAGCCTTGGTCATAGGTGCAGGCAGTGTATCCGAGAAAGGAGCTGCGGAAAAGTGTGTTAGCGTGAGGCTTATGGATAAGAAAGAGATCAACTCGACAAAGCTGACGATGAACTTCCTCGTCTGGATTGGGGTGTTTATGTTGCTCCTGTTCGCGCTGCTCGCGCACTTCGTGTGGAGGATCTTCTAGCGGCTCGCTCCCTGAGGGCAAAAAAAGCGGCCCCATTGCTGGGGCCACGTTTCAAAGAGGTCAAGGTGGTGGGTTGTCAGGAAAGGCGATGGAAGCTGCCGTCCCACAAGGCGGGACGGTACTTCGGGAAATGTTGAATAGAGAATCGAGTGAAGGTCATTGCTATGGGTTTGCGGCCTCTTTATTACATTCAGAAGGAGCATTTGCCGCACCAAATGGGGGAGCTATTGGGCGTTGGGTTGCGGAATTCATAAGTGATTGATAGGAGTTGAGTTAGATCGACCTACAGCTTGCGCGGATACTCTGACGGCTAGGGACGGGCAGGGTGGAAGTGCACAAGCCTGCACATTGAATGCACAAGGATGGGGGCAATCGAGCCGCCGATGCCTCTCAGCAAACGGCGGCTCAAGAGATTTAACGCTCTGGACTAGCTGTTTCCAGCCACGGTACGCAACTTCCCGGGCAGGAAGTGGTACGGGGGCCACGGCCCGCTGATGGCCACTTCGCAATTCTTCAGCTGCTTGGCGGCGGTGCTGTAACGGTTCTGGTATTTCTCGACCGACTTGGAATCGATGAGATGGGCGATGTCGATGAGCATGCCTTGGGGAGCAACCTTCTTGCAGCTCACTTCCTCTTCGAGCGGGTTAAACAACTTGTGGACCTGGACCGAAAGGGCGCGGGCCTTGGTCTGGCGCTCGCGGTCGCGGGAAGCCTTGACGCGCAGCTTGGAAAGATAGTCGCCGCCGACGGTGTCGGGCAGGACGACTTCAATCATGGCTTCGCGCAACGAGCCGTCGGTGACCGTCAGCTTGATGTGCATTTCGGACTTGCCGCGGAGCCGGGCGACGCTCAGGCCAAAGGCGCGCCGGTTAACCCGGACAGCCTGGCGAAGTGCGTCGTCGCTTTCGAAGATGGTTCCGAAACGGAAAGGCAATACCGTGGAATTGCGGAAGCAGCCGCTCACCACGCGGGCGTGCTCGATGGCTGACTTCTGATCAAGTTGCGTAGTGTTTTGGTCGAATTCGCTCACAATCACAGCAAACTCGCCGCTGGGATAGCTGAGGACTGGGGCTCCGTTCACGCCTTGAACATTCTCAATTACGAAAGGGCGTCGGGAACGGGTGCCGTTGGGAAGGGTCTGGTGCTCGGTAAGGCAGTACGCGTACCACGCCATATTAAACTCTCCGAACCGGGACGGAGGCGGACCTACCACCTCTTATCTTGTTTTTTCGCAACCAGCTGAACAGCGAGTGTTGGAGTTTAGAAACGAGCGGTACAGGGTCTAGGAACCGGGAATGCTTACTGTCAAGCTCCGTAGTGCATATTACTTCGGAGTGAATGGAAAATGCAACTTTTTCGTGGCAGCGGGCATCGCTGTGGATTTTGGAGGACGCTGCCGGGTGGCGGGCTTGGCCCGAAGACTCCGTATGACTTACGGTCAGATTATGGAAGCGCACCCGCATGAACAGGCATCGCACTGTGCGCGGCGTTCTTGTAAACCACGCCTCCCTTCATCACGAATACGACCCTCCGGACGGCGGTAATATCTTTCAGCGGATCGCCATCGAGCGCGATGATGTCCGCCTGAAGACCGGGCGCGAGCGAGCCGATCTGATCAGCCATGCCGAGCGCTTCCGCTCCCAGAGAATTGGCGGAGACCATTGCCGCCATGGGGTCCACTCCGGCGCCTACTCGGTTGACAAAATCCTCAGCGTTGCGACCGTGCGCGCCTGCCACCGCGTCGGTGCCGTAAACAATCTTCAATCCTCGAGTGCGGACCGCTCGTTGAATAAATTCCTGGTGCGCCGGAATGAGAGCTTTCATCGCTGCAAAACTCTCTTCCGTGTAATAGGGTGGAGCGAGATATTTGTCTTTGTATTGGAGATAGGTTTCAAGCAGCAACCCGGCTTGCGGATCGAGATACGTCCCGCGTTCAGCCATTAACTTCAGATCATCGTCCGACGCCCCCAGGCCGTGCTCGACTTCAGTGCAGCCGGCAAGCGTTGCGGCGCGGACGGCATCTCGATAAGCATGCACCAGCGTCCGCAGGCCCTGCTTCTTCGCTTCATCGCAGGCCGCATTTAATTGTTCCTGAGACATCGTCATCGGACCGCGGGTCATGCCTCCCGAGGCATAGATCTTGATCAGGTCCGCGCCAGCTGCTTTTTGTTTGCGTACGAAGGCGCGGATTTCATCCGGCGTGCCCGTCTGCTCGCCTCGGCCCATAATCGGCTCGACTGCCGTAAGGATACGCGGGCCCGGGAGCAAGCCTCTTGCGATGGCGTCCCGCAAGGGAACGTCGGCCGGAGATCCTACGCTCTGAATGGTGGTGAATCCCGCCATTAGCGTCAGCCATGCATTCGAGGCCGCAGCATAAGTGGCTTCCGGGGTTGTCCCACCCTGGCCGGCATTTTTTCCATCTGGGCCGAAGCTCCAGGTGATGTGCACGTGCGCGTCAATCCAGCCTGGCAGAACGGTCAGGCCTCGCAGATCGTAATCGACCGGTCCCGCCCTCGTGTCATCAATTTTGTCGACGGCGACAATCTTCGAGCCTTCGACCACGATGCGAGCGTTGTGCAGCACTTGCCCCCGGCCATCGAGCACGGTGGTCGCGGCGATGACTATGCGTTTAGCCGGTGCGGGCGTCTGCGAAGAAACTTGTTGCGCGAGAGCACTCATGCCCAGAATACCCACCATGCTGAAAATCCCCAAGGGTCGCATGGGATGTAACTTTACCTCTGCAGTTTGATGCAAACGAATTCTGTCACATTCTTGAAACTGAGTTTACTCGTAACGCAGGCTCTCGACGGGATCGAGCTGGGCAGCCCGGGCGGCAGGGACGGTGCCGAAGATCACGCCGACCACCGAAGAAACGATGATAGCGATGACGGCGGACCAACCGTTGATTGGTACGCGGTACTCGGTGAGAAAGCGAACCGAGTAAGGGATGGCGAGGCCGATGACGATGCCGGCAAAACCTCCGATGAGGGAAATGAGGATGGCTTCGGCGAGAAACTGGAA
>Ga0308309_10000183_pt1 | contig 49629 bp, 47 predicted proteins | sample HubBroMetageWFT5_FD_192491 | JGI IMG/M metagenome (GOLD analysis project Ga0308309, IMG submission 192491) | Warmed and freeze-thawed soil microbial communities from the Hubbard Brook experimental Forest, New Hampshire - Hubbard Brook CCASE Soil... | ecosystem: Environmental > Terrestrial >...
TCCCGCCAGTTGGCCTTCCTCAACAGCATTTCGAAGACTGCCATTTCCAGTGGAGACGCCGAGCAAATGCTGCTGGAGATCGTCGGCCACCTCCAGAAGAACTTCCGCTTCGACCATATTGGCATTGGAATCTTCGACTACGTGCGCAAGGATATAGAGATCAAAGCCGAGGCAGGCACCACTGCAAAGGCGCTGGGCAAGCGGATTCCGCTGGGCGTGGGTATTCTGGGCCGCGTCGCCCGCAGCGGCGAGAGCGCATTGGTGCAAACCACCGGCGAAGAAAACCTGCAAGGGGTGCTGTCCGATTCTCGCTCGGTGCTGTGTATTCCCATCGCTTATGGCGAGACTTTGCTGGGCGTACTGAACCTCGAAAGTCATGAAGAAGACGCATTTTCGCCCGATGATGTCCTGATCATGAACACGCTGGCCGATTTGCTGGCCACCGCCCTGCACAACTCCTTCGTGTTCCAGAAGTTGCAGCAACAATCGATTACTGATGGACTTACCGGCATCAAGACTCGCCGATTCTTCTGGGAAGCCCTTACTTCAGAGTGGAAGCGCGCCTCACGCTCCGGCCGCCCGTTCTCAGTGGTGCTCATCGATCTGGATAAATTCAAAGAAGTAAATGACAGTCTGGGGCACCTTGAGGGCGATCTGGTCCTGGCTCGCGTCGGTCGGCTCCTCGAGCAAAAGTGCCGCCAGTCCAACGTGGTCGCCCGTTACGGCGGCGACGAATTTGTCATCCTCATGCCCGAGACTGGCATGGACCAGGCCCACAGCCTGGCCGAGCGCCTGCGGCAGTGGCTCTCGTCTGATCCGATGTTGCAGGAGCATCACATCACCGGGAGCTTCGGCGTGGCCAGTTTTCCCGTGCATGGCTTGTCAGTCGAGGACATTATTCGCGTCGCCGATTCCGGGATGTATGTTTCCAAGCACCACGGCGGGGATCGCGTTTCTATTTCCGACGAGTTTGCCTCCGATGAAACCGGCGCCTTGCAGCGGCAACAGATCTCCGCTTTCATCGAAGGGTTCCTCCAACGTGAACACACCGGCCCCAAACACTTGGACGAACTGCTCACCACGCTGAAGAAACTATGCATTCGGGAAGATGGAGAAGAACATTTCAACACCCAGGTCTTGCGCGAGGCCATTGAGGCCCTGGCACGGGCCGCGGAACTACGCGAACTAAACGGCACTGGCCATGGAGAACTGGTTTCGCGCTATGCCCAATCGATCGCCCGGGCTCTTGGTTTCTCGCCGGAAGACTTGGATGACCTCGTCTATGCAGCCCGCATCCATGACGTGGGAAAGATCTTTGTTCCTGACCGCATTCTCAACAAGTCCGGCCCGCTAACCGAGGAAGAGTTTTTCATGGTGAAATTGCACGCCCATGTGGGAGCGGAAATTGTCGCCACCATTCCAGGAAGCGAGCCGCTGCGGGACGCTATCGAACACCATCACGAGGCCTTCGACGGAAGCGGCTACCCCGATGGGCTCCGCGGCGAACAGATTCCCCTCTGGGGGCGCATCCTCGCCATCGCCGACGCCTACGTCAACATGACCACCGAACGTTCTTTTGCCGGCGCCAAGAGCAGCGAACAAGCTCTGGCCGAGTTGGAAGAATTGAGTGGCATCCGTTATGACGGCTTGCTGGTGCGCCTGTTGTTCCACGAATTGAAAAGCGAACGCACTCACCCTAGCATAGGAGACTGACTCTACTTCGCGCGCGTCTGATCCAGAAACTCCCGCAATCGTGCATATCCGCTGCGGCTCACCGGAAGTTGTGTCCCGTTGCTCAGCACCACCATGTGATTGTCCTTGCTGTAGGGTTCAACCTTGGTCACTTTCTCTAGGTTCACGATGTACGAACGGTGAATCCGCAGGAAGCGGGACGGATCAAGAGCGCTCTCCAGACTCGATATTGTCTGCTGCTTGAGATGTTTCTTTCCCTCGGTGGCCAGAGCGACGTAGTCGTCCTGCGCTTCCGCGTAGTCCAGCTTGGCGACAGGGATGATAAAAACGCGTGTGCCGTCTCTCACCACAATGCGCTCCAAGGGTTGTGCCGGCGACCGCGCGCTGGATGAGAGCTCTGTCGGCGCCGGCAGTTTTCCGCCCAGCCGCTGTTGGGCGCGTTGCAGCGCAGTCTCGAAGCGCTCCGCGCTGAAGGGTTTCAGCAGGTAGTCCACTGCGTGGATGTCGAAGGCCCGGATAGCGTACTCGTCATAGGCAGTTACAAAGACCACTGCCCGGTCAGTGCCGATCAACTCCAGCACTTCGAAGCCATCCAGCTTCGGCATCTGAATGTCGAGAAAAATCAGGTCCGGCTTGAGTTCCGTAACCGTCTTCACCGCCTCGAAACCATTGGCGCATTCCGCGGCAATCTCAATCTCCTGATGAGCGGAGAGGAATTCGCGCAACATTTGCCGGGCCAGTTCTTCGTCATCGACAATGACCGCCCGGATTTTCTTGTCCATCATCCCACTCATGCCACGGCTCCGTTTTGTTGCGCAGGTAGGCGCAGGCTCACTTGAAAACGATTGCCTTCCGTGTGCACCGAAATGCTTGCCTCCAGGCCATAGCGTGTATCCAGGCGCTGCCGGATGTTGTCCAGTCCCAGGCCAGTTTTCAAGGGTGCCGGGGAGTCCGGATCGAAGCTGTTCTCCACCACAATCGAGACCACATTGGCCTTCTCCTGGGCGCTAAGCCGGATGACTCCACCCTCCGGAAGATTGGCGATTCCGTGCCGGATCGCATTCTCCACCAACGGCTGCAACAGCAAGGGAGGAATTAATGTTTCCATCGTTTGCTTCTGCACGTCCTCCTCCATATGAAGCCGGACGCCGAAACGGACTTTCTCGATTGCCAGATAGCCCCTGACCAACGCCAACTCCTCTTCCAGTGTGATGGTTTCTTTCCCGCCCAAACGCAGCGTAGTCCGCAAGAAATCTGCCAACAAAATGCACATTTCGCGCGCCTTGCCGGCGTCGGAACTGGTAAGCGCACTAACCGAATGCAGGCAGTTGAACAGGAAATGTGGATTCACCTGCGCCCGGAGCGCCTTCAGTTCCGCATCTCGCGCCAGCACCCGGGCCTGAAGTGCTCGCTCCTGAGCTTCTCGCGAAGCCTGTTCAGCCAGCAGCACGTAATGAAATGTTACCGACAGCACGTACAGCAATACTCCGGTCACCCACAGCAGGGGAATGTATTTTGCCAGGCGTTGGTCCAGCCCGGGGAAACCTCCCCAACGCATCAAGCCCACGCTCAGACCCTTCGCCATCTGGAGCCACAACGTGCTGAGCAGAACCGCCGCCGTCAGATGTGTTAACAGCAGCTTGACGAACCCGGATTTTTCCAGTGGTGTGGCGCGGCACGGATACCACGCGGCCAGACAAACAAACGCATATGCGAGACACAGTGGCCCCGTAATCGCCGTTGCTTCGCCCCAACTCAACGCCCCTGGTTCCGCGAGCAAATACACCAGGATTCCGGCCAGCGGGAACCAGGCCAGCAAGTACAACCCTAATTGGCGAGGCCGGGTTAGGAGTGGATGCATAGTGCCGGCTCAGTTTCTGACTTCTATGCCGCCCATGATGGCAACGCCTTTTATGACCAGAGTCTTGGTGGGCTGAGGGCCTTCTCGAGCCTTAAGGCTATGTCCGCCCATGAAGGCGGTAACTCTCATAGAAACCGCCCAGGTCTCCGGAACCCGGATGACCCCGCCCCCCATGAGTGCGTTTACGGTAATGACGGCCTCGTCGCCTTCGATCTCTGCGTCTCGCAGGTCCACATCAAACCCGCCCATGAAAGCGACTAGGTCCCCGCCGCGGAAATTCTTGGCGCGAATGCGGTATTCCCCGCCGCCTAGCACGGCAAATACGTTGAGATGCGGCGACAGAATGCCGCTGCTCTCCGTCGTCGTACACCTGTATGCCCGCAAAAGCAGAATCACACCCGCAGCAATCACAAACACCGGCCAGGTTCGATCAAGATGTATCCGGTAGTAGCCCAGATGTTCGAGCTCAATGGCCACACCCGCTGCCAGCAACAGAAAGCCCCACCCCCGCCCCGTGTCGCTCTGCGATTGGAGGATCTTTAGCAGGCCCGCTACCGCGAAAATCAGCGCCCAGAAGTCGAAGCTGATAATGTTCATCTGGTCGAGCAGCAGCAGCACTCCCACCACGATCAGAGCGCCACCATTGAGAACTGCGGGATTCACGCCCTTCTGGTGCTCACTCATGATTGCCCTTTCTTTGATCGCTGATTCGCTGACAGCACAGACGATGGGGTAATTCTCTCCTGTTCCGCCAGCAAAAGGCCCACTCCCAGCACTACCAGAAGCATGGGTGCTCCATGCAGAGTCGTTTGCCAGGAAAGCATCCCGCTCCGCACAAGGGAGCCAAGTCTATCAAACATGAATAGCGTACCTGCCACTGCCATGGCGGCGGCAACGATTGCTGATTCCCATCGCTCGGGTTGATTTTGCTTTGCCATTTGCCGTCTCCTTGCTCGCTTTCTTTCGTCCTGACGCAAGCCTAGTCGCCACCGGGATCTGCGTCCCGTCCTTTTCGGCGAACAGCCGCCCACTACCGGCGATTGGCGAAGCACGCCTCTGTGAAACTCTGTGTCCCCTGTGGTTAAGTTCTTTGCCATCTCCGAAGCGGTCCCTAACGCAAAGCCCGCTTGCAACTCGCCCCTGGAAACGACACACTGTCCTTCATGCCCATTTCGCTTTCACTCAACAATAAGGTCGCGCTCATCACCGGCGGCTCTCGCGGTATTGGTGCAGCCGCAGTTCGCATGTTCGTCGCCGCCGATGCCAGGGTCATGTTTAGTTTTCAGAAGTCCCACAAGCCCGCACAGCAACTGGTCAACGAACTCGGCAAAGCGAACTGCGCCGCATTCGCCGCCGACCTTTCCCATCCAGAGAATGCCTCGAAGCTGGTGGCTGCGACCATAGAGACCTTTGGCCGTCTCGACATACTGGTAGCCAATCACGGCGTCTGGGAATCCGCCGACGTCCCTGTTGACCAGATGTCCGACACACAATGGCGCAGTACTTTGACCATCAATCTGGAGAGTGTTTTCGCACTCATCAAGCACTCCGTCGCCCAAATGAAGAAGCAGGCAAAGTCCGGACACATCGTGCTGGTGAGTTCTACTGCCGGACAACGCGGCGAAGCCTTTCACTGCGACTACGCTGCCAGCAAGGGCGCGTTGATCAGCATGGTAAAAGGGCTCTCCACCGAACTGGCGCCCGACGGAATCCACGTGAATTGCGTGGCCCCGGGATGGGTCGAGACCGACATGTCCGCTCCCGCCCTGAGCGATCCCAAGACCCGGGCGGCCATCTTCGCCACCATTCCCATCGGCCGGGTAGCCAAGCCCGAAGAGATCGCCGCTCCGATTCTGTTTCTATGCACACCGCAAGCCGGCTTCATCACCGGCGAGATTTTCAACGTTAACGGCGGTGCGGTGCTGGTTGGCTAGCAGCGAACACTTGGCCCAGACTCCCCTTGTCGGGACGTAAGTGGGTACAAGCCGCAAAGCGGCGCAAGAATAAAGCCCACGGCGCAAGCCGTGGGAAGAATCGGGAAATGGGCCAGCCGCGGAGCGGCGAAAGAAACGCTCTCACCGCCGAATCGCGGCCACCGCACGCCCCCTAGGCAGCTACAATGGATTTCCGAGCGTCTCACCAAAGAATGAAGCATTTTCTGCCCATCCTGCTATTCGCCCTCGCAGCCATTGCGCAGACCACTCCCCCCACCGCTCCCGCCATCCCCATGGACCAGCAAAATGCCAACAAAGCTCGCGCCCTGATTGATCAGGCCATCGAAGCCCTCGGTGGCAACGCTTATCTCAACATCGAGGACATGACCCAAGAGGGCCGTGGCTACAGTTTTCACCACGGCGAACCTAGCGGTGCCGGCGGTCTCTTTTGGCGCTTTTACCGGTTTCCCGACAGGGAGCGGATTGAACTCACCAAGAAGCGCGACATAGCCTATGTTTATCGCGGAGACGAAGGCTTCGAGATCACCTACAAGGGCGTTCGTTCTGACGAGCCCAAGGCCGTAACCGATTTCGTGCGCCGCCGCAAATATTCGCTGGAATGGGTGCTGCGCAAATGGCTGCATGAACCCGGCATCGCCCTGTTCTACGATGGCCCCGCCGTCGCTGCCCAGAAAGATACCCAGCAAGTCACGCTGGTGAATTCCCGCAACGAGTCCGTCGATCTCTACTTCGACACCAGCTCTCATCTTCCCGTGAAGAAGAGCTTTTCCTGGCGCGACCCCACCGACAAAGAACGCAACATCGAAGAAGATATCTATGACAACTACCGCCCCGTCGAAGGCGTGATGACCCCCTTCAGCGTCACCCACTTCTACAACGGCGACATGGCGAGCCAGCGCTTTCTGAACTCCATCCGCTACAACACCGGCCTGAACGATTCCCTGTTCAACGTCAACGTGACCTACGATCCCAATAAAGCCGCGCCTCGGAAGTAGGCTGGCCACGAAATGTACGAACTCGGCATTGGCCCAGTGTTTGGGCGGATAGTCCGGCGAGCGTATAGTTCTGTGGTCACTAGATATGAACACTCCAAATGAGAATCCGCTCGAATCCGTACCAGCACAAAACGTTGCCCACAGCGACGGAACAATTACTCAGAATGAAGGCCGGCCAGCCCCCGGGATTACGGCTGAAACGGAGCTTCCACAACCCAACGCAGAGGAGGATAAATCCACAAAGCTCCGCCGCAAGCTCGCGAACCTTAGGAAAGCTGGAGTTTTCTGGTTGGAAATTGGAACCTTCATTGCGCTTATCGCCTACGCAACCATAACCAAGAACCAGTGGCAACAATCCATCCTGGCGACTACTGCTGCTACCAGCGCCGCGAAGACAGCAAAAGATACCCTCGATGAGATTAGGAACTCTAAAGCGGACACCCAGAAGTTGATTGATTTTTCCAAAAAGCAAGCTGACGCCGCTACTGCATTTGCCGCCAGTGCCGAAGGAATCAAGCAAGATACTGAAGCCGCCATTGGTCAATTCAGGCGACTGGCCGACGCTACGCAAGGTTCTGTGGACATCACTCGTAACGATCAGCGTGCATGGGTAGGGGTTGTGAATGTCCCAGTAACGCCCGAACTCCCGATCAAGCCCGGCTCCACCTACGTTGCTCAGCCTTTCATCCAAAACACCGGGAGAACGCCAGCTGTTGGAGTGACTTTCAGATTTGCCCAAGAATCTCGACTCGGCAATCTCCAACCCACATTTGAATATTTTGATCGCCCCGAAGGTCACGCCGCCGTCATAATGCCGGGGCAAGTAGTCAGCCTCGGCACGTTGCCCCTCTACGGCGGAGGGCCATTCACTGATGCCCAAGTGAACAGTATTATCCTTGGAGAAGGCCATCTTTACCTGTTTGGACTGATTCACTATTCGGACATTTTTAAGGTTAAACACACGACCCAGTTTTGCTATCAGTATTCCCCGGCTGGCGCTCTAATGACCTGCGAATCCCACAATGATGCTGATTAGGAGAAACATCGCAAGAAGTAAAAGAACCTGCCCAATAACTCCCCGCCCTACCTATAAACTATTCAAAGGGCACCCCTTGTTAGGCACACCACGAACTGTGGCAAATTTGCCACAGCCAAGATTCCCCCATTCCCTGTAATCTGTTCAAACCACCACAGATAGAGAAGCCCCAACTCTGAAACACGAACAAACAATTCGTGCCGCCGTGGAGTGCGCCGGTGTGGGTTTGCATAGCGGCGCCCCGGTTCGGTTACGCATCCTGCCCGCTCCAGCCGGCTCCGGAATCGTCTTCCGCCGCACCGATCTCGACGGCTTCGACGTCGAAGCCATCGGCCGCAACGTCGCCCGCGTCAGTTATGCCACCAGCCTGATGAAAAAGGGCGTGCTGATCTCCACCACCGAGCACCTGCTCTCCGCCTTTATCGGCACTGGCATCGACAACGCCCTGGTCGAACTCGACAACCTGGAACTGCCCATCCTCGACGGCAGCGCCCGCCCGTTCGTGGAACTCATTCAGCAGGCTGGCATCCGCAAGCAGCGCCGTCCCCGCACTCATCTCCGCATTCGTCGCGAGCTCGAGCTGCGCGAGGGCAACAAATTTATCGCTGTCTATCCCGCCGACACCTATTCCGTCTCCTACACCATCAACTTCCCGCATCCGCTGATCGGGAAGGAAAGCTTCCGTGTGGACCTACAGGACGGCAACTACTTGCGCGAGATTGCGCCCGCCCGCACCTTCGGTTCGCGGCAAGATGAACAGGCCATGCGCGACATGGGCTTGATCCGCGGCGCATCGCGCGATAACTGCATCGTTCTCTCTCGCAACGGAATCGAGAATCCGCCACTGCGCTTCGCCGATGAATTCGTCCGCCACAAAGTCCTTGACCTCATCGGAGATCTGGCGCTGCTGGGCAAACAAATTCTGGGCAACGTGGTCGCCGATCGCGCCGGCCACGCCATGCATACTGCGCTGGTCTCCCGCCTTCTGCGTGATCGCTCTTTGTGGGAAGAAACTACTTTGGAAGAAGTCGTCAGACCAGTCCCAGCACTCCTACGCGTCGCCGCCGGCCAAACCGCCTAAGTTTTCCCAGCCAGCCGCAAAGCGGCGTAAGAGTAAAGCCCACGGCGCAAGCCGTGGGTCAGTTGGGGCAACGAACCAGCCGCGGAGCGGCGAAAGAAGATGACGCGTTAATCCGCGGCTTGCGGAGTCCGATCATTGGCATCCCAAAACGCGCACTGCTCCATCAACTTGTCCAATTCCGCCCGCGTTCGCGCCCGCAACTCGGCAGCATAGTCCTTCGCTGATCGTTGCCGTTCCTCAGTAAGCGGCGCTACCCGCACTGCTAACAGCGGCGCATCTTCTTCCAACATGCGCAGCAACCGCTGCGTGCGGTCGATTTTGGTATGAATGGAGAGCATAGAATAAAAGCTTCTGTCGGCGGGCCGCTCCTCCGCAAGTCCAAAACTCGATACCTGGGGCCTAAGGCTAAGAACTACTCTTGCACAACACTGTTTATCTTTCGCTCGGCTCGAACCTTGGCGACCGCGCCGCCAACTTGAACGCCGCCATCAATCGGCTTCGCACTCTCGGAGAAGTCCTGCAAGTCTCCTCCCTGTACGAAACCGAGCCGGTCGAATTCACGGCTCAGCCCTGGTTCTTGAATTGCGCAGTCGAACTGGATACCGAAAATACGGCGCAACAACTCATAGAATCAATTCTTGAAATCGAACGACAAATGGGAAGAACGCGCACCCAGAAAAAAGGTCCGCGCAGCATCGACATCGACATCCTGCTGTTTGGAAATTCGACAATCGACACCAAGGGCTTGAGCATCCCGCACCCCGGACTGCAAGAACGGCGCTTCGTACTGGAACCGCTGGCGGAAATCGCTCCCGGAGTCCGCCATCCAACATTGAAGAAGACTATTCAGGAACTGAGCGACGCTTTGCCGCCGGGACAAGTAGTACGCAAGTTCAGTTGATTGATCTGCGCTTTTCTGCGTAATCTGCGACCCGAAAATCAGGGCACAATGATCCGGCTGCCAGCTTCTTCAGCCGCGGCAATCGCCGGCTGCTCGGGGAACTGTGCCACTACGAAATCTACAAACGCCCGCGCCTTCGGCCTGCCGGATGTCCGAGCGTAGCCCATGCGCAGCAGGAACACCAAGGCTTTCAGCACATCGGACTCCCGCAGGCGCGAGTACCCCAAATGCTTCTCCTCGGCTTCGCGATATTCCTTCAACATCTTTTGCACTTCCGCGGCGATGGCCTGCCGACTCAGGCTGGTAGTCGGCGGCTCATAATGCAACCCTGAATTCGCCAAAGTCTCGTGAGCTTTGGTGATGGTCCCAAGCGCAGCGATCAAATCGCCGTCGTTGATACCGCGATCCGCGCGCGCCGACTTGGCCAGCGCGAAAGTCAACCCCACAATCAGATGCTCATGTTCATAGAGAAACTGATCGCCGATCTCGACCTGCGGGAACAGCGCCGCTTGTTCCAAATCCTGCAAATCGCGAGGTCTTTCGTGCTCGCGCGCCTGCTGAAGATAGACGCAGTCGCTCGGGCAATCCAGCGTCACCTCGCGCTGCTCACCGCAACACTGCGCGCAGATGCGGCCATGCACCGCCGGGCAAAAGCGTTTCTCCTTGCGTTTTTCGCAAATGGCGCAACTCACAATAGGGTCTCCGTGAGTTCATTATCCCACGCAGGCATGCCTTCCTCAGACTCGACGGAGAGCGCCACACCCCCACTGAAAACAAGGCTTTCCAGACCCACAAGGGCAAAAATGGCGATTTTTGTGGGCTTTTGTGGTTCCTATTTGAGAAAAACCGCATAAAATGCGGAGAAAACAGTGTTTTTCCACAGCAACGCTGATATAAGATCGCAATTACCGCAGGAAAATCTGAACGTTTGTACAGGAGGAAGCATGGCTTCAGGTATGACCAAGACTCAACTCGTCCGTCATTTGGCTGAGAAACTCGAGACTAACAACAAGACCGCAGCGGCATTCATTGAACATCTGGTTGACACCGCGGTAAAAGAGACCAAGAAGAACGGCGTGTTCGTCGTGCCCGGACTGGGCCGCCTGGTAAAGGCCCACCGCAAGGCCCGCATGGGACGCAATCCGCAGACCGGCGAACCCATTGAGAGCAAGGCCAAGACCGTAGTGAAGTTCCGCGTGGCGAAGGCGACGAAGGATGCAATCGCCCCTTCACCCAAGAAGTAGTTGCCAGATTTATGAAGTGCAAAGGCCAGCCCAGTGCTGGCCTTTTGCTCTTCTCTTGATCTGCGTCCGTCAGCGAAAATCTGCGGCGAAGCTCTGCTCAGCGTGGTCTGCGATCCAAGGTTCTGACCCACCCGTCCAGCCCCCACGTCTTCCCTGCGTCGGATGCGTAGAAAATTAGAAACAGAAACAGCATCGGTAGATGATCAAGCTCTGCTCCAAAGTATCTCCACACCGGAACACTGTGCCCGACTTCCCACCACGTTGCCAGAGTGAGGCTCAACATGTGCAGCACTCCCAGCACCGAAGCCGGTCGTACCCAAATCCCCAGCAACAGCGACACGCCGATAAACATCTCGACGGCTCCAACCACATATCCAAGAAATACCGCGTGCGGCAGCACCACCTGCGCAAGAATTGGCCGGTAGAAGCCAACAGCGGCGCCCTCAATGCAGCCGCGCAAATATTCCTGGAATCCGCCGTGAGAGAATCCCGGCCCGAACAACTTATACTCACCGAAAAGAATAAAGAAGACCGCCGCGGCCATGCGTACTACCGCAATCGTCCTGGCCACAGTTCGAGCGTCAGCCATCAGGGGTTGACTTTACCACCGCTCTTGAATACCTTTCCGTTTTTCATCACGAACCGCACATTTTCGAGGACCTTGACGTCGCGCAGCGGATCGCCATCGACCGCAACGATATCGGCCAGCGCTCCCGGCGTGATCGCACCAATCTGTCCTCGCATCTCCAGCATCTCCGCCGGACGCGAGGTCGCACTCTTGATGGCATCCATCGGAGACATGCCAAGGCGAACCATCTGGGAAAACTCTCGGGCGATCGACTCGCTCCACGGAATGCCGCCCATGTCTGTACCGAAAACGATCTTCACGCCAGCGTGCAGCGCCTTGGGAAACGACACTTCGTGTACCGCCGCTCGCTTGCGGTCCCGCTGCCCCGCAGCCGTGTCCGCCGGAGCCCAATCCGTGTAGTACACACCGATGGTCGGACAGTACCAAGTGCCCTGCTTGAGCATCTGCGCGATGGCAGCATCGTCGAGATCAAGTCCGTGCTCGATCGAATCGCAGCCCCCGTCCAGCGCGCGGTGCAGCCCGATTCCGCCATACGCATGGCAAGCGACTTTCTTGCCCCAACCGTGGGTTTCATCGACGATCGCTTTGAGTTCCTCAACCGTCAGCGTCGGCTGCGAAACCAGTTCGCCCTCCTTTCCTAACCAAGATCGGTGCGTCATGTAGACCTTGATCCAATCCGCTCCATGATCCAGTTGCTCCCGCGCTGCCTTGCGGGCTTCGACCGGTCCGTCCACGATCTGCGCCCCCTTCGGCATCACGAGTTCCGGAGCATAATCCTCCAGCATGTATCCGCCCGTCGTCGAAATCGCACGCGTCGCCACAAACAGCCTCGGCCCGGGAATGTAACCCTCTTCGATGGCCATCTTGATGCCTATATCGCCGTAGCCAGCGCCCTCGGTTTCCACGTCACGTAAAGTCGTAAAGCCCTGCTCCAGTGCGCGGCGCGCAGCCACTGCCGCGCGGACCGCCCGGTACACCAGCGGATATTTCAGAATATTGGCGTCATATCCACCCTGGGCTGGATCTTCTCCTTGCAGAAATATGTGGGTATGCGAATCGATTAATCCTGGCAGCACGGTAGCATGAGAAAGGTCGATGATCTCAGCGTTGGCTGGAATCTTTGCCGTGGCGTCGTCCGAGATGCTTTCAATCCGGTCGCCGCGGATCACTATGACCTGATCGTGGCGAGGCGCGTCCGACTTCCCATCAATCAGCGTTCGCGCCCGAATCACCGTGAACGAGTGCAGTGCCGGCGCACCACTGTTTGTTTGGGCCACCAGCGTCGCTGCTCCGCCCGCAACGAGCAACAACATCCGTAAACAAGCTTTCATTCCGGCCTCCCGGACTCGAAATTTATCCCTTTGAGCTTCCGATCACCGCGTCGGCTTCAATCTCCACCAGCATCTCCGGAGAGATCAATTTGCTCACCTCCACCATCGCAGTCGCCGGCCGGATGTCGCGAAAGAACTCGCCGTGCGCTTTTCCGATCTTCTCCCAGTCTGCGATGTTGGTCACGAACATGCGCGTTCGCACCACATCTTTCATGCTCGCCCCCGCTTTCTGTAAGGCCGATTCAATGTTCTTCAGGATCTGTATCGCCTGGGCATAGCTGTCTCCCACGCCCACAATCTTCCCGTCGGAACCAGTGGCAGTCGTCCCCGACACGTAAACGGCGTTGCCGATCTTCACCGCGCGGGAATAGCCCACGACTGGTTCCCATGTAGTCCCGCTCGATATGTTCCTTCGTTCCACAGGCCATGTCCCTCCGTGGCCGATATTGTACTGGACAGCCGCCACAATATTGGCAGCCGACCACGCTGACTGCCAACAGAATGTCGATAAAGCCTTTGCACATAATCACACTTTCTAATCATGTGGCACGAACGTGGGGTGCAGAAACACAGAAGTCACTTGCGTTTGCGCTGAAGGTGAGTTAATTATTCACTCAATGTTAGCGGCGACTCCCCGCGCCGCCAGCGGGTTTTACGGAGGAGAGCCCCGCATGATTCCCGAATCGCATCCTTTACAGAAGTTGTTCGTTGAACTTGTGGGACGCCACTACGCCGAGGAAATCGGCATCCGCGACCCTCAGATCGTCAACTATGTCGCCCACTTACTCGCGGAGTTTTGCGAGGTCGAACAGCTATTCAAGATTCGCAGCGCCACCGCTGCGCGGCCGCTGACCGATGTCGGTGAGATGCTGCTTGAAGCTGATCCGGTGTTCGGGCCAGCGCCTTCATTCGACCGCGAACGCCAGGTGCGCAAACACGTCGGCGACTACACGCTGTTCTTCACCGGCATGTTTCCAGAAAGCATCAACCAGTTCCGCCTGCGCCACAACCGCCTGGAGAATTTCGTGGATTGGATGAAGGCCGGCAAGGAGAGCTATTACATTGTCTCCAAATTCGATTGCTTCGAATACACCAAGGTCGCGCCGCTCTTCGCCAGCCTCTCTAGCCATTTCGAGCAATGCGTCTACGGCCTCAACCGGGTGAAGAATGACTTGCAGGAGATGCAGCACCCCATCGTCCGCCGGGTCAATGACATCGTGATGTAGTAGCGAATATCGAGGGATTTTCTATCCCCTGCGATAGAAACTCAACGCCGCGTCTCCCTGCTTGAGCAGTCGATACCGCTGTAAGGATGCAACCTGCTCACCGGGATCGAATTTCTTTTGATGCTCCACGATCACGATAGTCTCGGGCAGGAGAAAGGCCGAATTCGAAAGAATTGTAAGTGCGTGCGAGTACGCCGCTTCCATGACATACGGCGGATCAAGGAAAACAAAGTTGGCCCGAATCCCGCTCTTCTCCCACGCCTGTAGGGCCCGGACCGCGTCTTGCCTAAGAACTTGGGATCCAGCCTTTACCCCCATTGTGTTCAGGTTTTTCCGAATCAACTCAGCGGCATCTGGCGCAGATTCCACAAAGTAAACCATGGCCGCGCCGCGGCTCAGCGCCTCGATCCCCACCGCTCCCGTTCCGGCGTAAAGATCAATCCAAACCGTTCCCTCCAGCGCCGCAGGATTGCCCGCCGTAAGGATGTCAAAGAGCGTCTCCCGCAGCCGGTCGCTGGTGGGACGCAACTCCATCCCAGGCAGTGACTGTAGCCTTCGGCTGCGAAATTGTCCTGCGATCACTCTCATGTCTTGGCTGCGCCTGGGTACTTCCGACTGACGAAAGCACATCCTGCCGCTCGTCCGGAGTCTAAAACTATATAGAATAGAAGGGCAGGCGTTCACGAATGAGAAATTGGTCCATCCCGGCAGGTCGGGTTTTCGGGGTCGAACTCCGCATCCATCTTACCTTCTTCTTCTTGCTCTTTTTCGTGTGGCTGACCGAATCAGCGGCGCATGGCCCGGCCAGCGCAGGCCGTGGCCTGGCCCTCGTGGGAATTGTCTTCGCCTCGGTCTTGTTACACGAACTGGGACACGCGCTGGTTGCAACCCATGCCGGTGTTCCTGCGAAGGCCATCATCCTGCTCCCCATCGGCGGGATCACGCTGCTCGATGAAACTCAGCAGCCGGTCGAACCCGGCGTCCTGACCTGGAAGCGCGACATTCGTATCGCCATCGCCGGACCGGTGGTGAATCTCGCAATTGCGTTTGCCGCTGCCAGCATTCTTCTGGCTGTTGCCCCGGAGATCCACCTTTGGACGAAACCGTGGGACCTTCAATCCGGCAATCTGCCGCGGGCGCTGGTTTGGTCGAATCTGTGGCTGGGCCTGTTCAATCTGTTGCCCGCCTATCCAATGGATGGCGGAAAGATTCTACGCGCCCTTTTCAGCCGCCGCATGGACCCCGTCCGCGCCACCCGTCGCGCCATCGCTATTGGCCAGGCCTTCGCCACTCTGTTTATGCTGGCCGGCATGTTGTGGAACATCTGGCTCACCATGATCGGCTTCTTCCTGTTCATCGCCGCGCAACTGGAAGAACGCTCCGCAGTATTTCAGTCAGTGCTGGAAACCGTGCACCTCGAAGACATCATGCTGACCGACTTCGCCACCCTCTCTCCAGCCGATACTTTGGAAGACGCGCTAGACAAGGCCGTGCACTCCTTGCAGGATGATTTTCCCGTGATCCGCGGCAGCGACATGGTGGGGGTGATCTCCAAGCAGAGAATCCTCCAGGCGCTGCGCGCCGAAGGCAACGGCTACGTACAGGCCGTCATGAACCGCATCTTCGAGGTAGCTCAGAAAAACGAATCGCTGGCGTCGGCCTTCCGCAAACTCACTGCCCGCAATCTGAGCATCATCCCGGTGGTGGAAGATCAGCGGCTAGTGGGCATCGTGACCCTGCAAAACCTGATGCACTCGATGGCTCTGCTCGCCGAGAGCCGCAAACTCCGCAAAGCCGCGTTGAACTCTTGAGGAACGGCCACGGATTTTTCTAGAACCTGAACACGATCCCAACCGATGGCTCGGCCATGTGTTCCCTGCCGCCGGTAAAGAAGTTCACCATGCTGCCCCCATTCGCATCCACTTTGAAGTCGGGCGCTTTGTACAGAAAACCACGGTATTGCATGCGAAATGCGAATCTTGGAAACATCGGCAGCCGATAATCCACTCCCAGCCCGTAGATAAACGCCAGTTCGGTTTGACTCGACGCTCCCAAGTTCACCTGGACCCGGTCTGGTACATTGTTCGGCAGGTTGGGGAAAAATACCCAGGTGCTGCTGGGACTAAATATCAACGCTCCACCGCCCGCCAAAAAGAAAGGCGCGAACTTGGCCTTGGGGTACGGACTGAACACATACCCTCCGCTGACCTCCGAGATCGAGTTCACAACGTGGAAGTTGTCGCCAGCCAGGTAAGTCTGCGAATTTCTTGCTCGGCCAAGATTGAATACCAACGAGTGTTTGGCTTTGAGCTTGTACCGAAACGTGCCAAAGATGACCGGGCCCGCCGTAGCGCTTTGTGTCACCGCATTCCCGCTCGTAGTGTTGGTAAATACCTCGCCGCCGTTAATGCTGGCGTCGAAACGCCCGTCTTGACCGAGTGCAATTGAAGTCAGAAAAAGTATCGCTGCCAGCGCAATCCCTGCTCGCTTGAGCATCCGTTCTCCTCTTTTCATGTTTGATGCAGAATTGTGCCACATCACTCCGCTTAGGTTTTGTTTTGCCAGTCAACCAAGACACGTCACGCTATATCAGCCGGATCGCCTTGGCTCGCGCGATGGCTGGAACCTTTCTGAGAGCTGCCAGCACACGATCCGGCACAGCTCCATCCACGTGCACCACTGCAATGGCCTGGCGCGTCCCAGCCGGCTCGTTACTCACCCGCCGTCCCAGGGAGAAATCCGCAATATTGATTTTGTGGTCGCCAAGAATCGTGCCCACTTTACCAATCACGCCGGGCACATCGCGGTTGCTGAGGAAAATCAGGTTCCGCTCCAGCGGAGCTTCCACTTCGATCCCATCTACGTGCAGCAACCGGGGCGTCTGGCCGTGCAATACCGCGCCTTTTACCATGTGCTCCTCGGTCTCGGTCTTCATAACAATGGACAGCACGCTGCCCGCCCCGCCGGTCGAGCCTTTGGCCTTGCGCGCCTCATGCACTCGCAACCCCCGCGAAGCTGCGATCGCAGCCGCATTCACCAGGTTGGCTTTTTCCTCCAGCGCCTCGTTCAGAATGCCCTTGATCGCGGCGTTGCGGATCAGCTCCGTTTTCCACTCCGCAATATGCCCGCTATAGCGCAACGAGATTTCTTCCAGTGCTCCCTCGCTGACCTGGGCCAGAAACGAACCCAGCTTCTCCGCCAGCACGATATACGGCTGCAGTTCGACAAACTCGTCGTGCGACACCGAGGGAACATTCACCGCGTTCTGAATCACGCCACTCTTCAGATACTCCTTCACTTGCAACGCGATCTGATAGCCCACCGCTTCCTGCGCCTCGAAAGTGGACCCACCAATATGAGGAGTTAGAATCACATTCTCAAACGCGGCCAGCGGCGAATTCTTCAACGGCTCTTCCGCAAAAACATCCAAGGCAGCTCCTGCCACCTGGCCCTGCTTCAACCCCTGCGCCAGCGCAGCTTCATCAATCAGTTCGCCGCGGGCGCAGTTCACCAGACGAATACCACGTTTCATCTTCTTTATTGTCGCGGCATTGATCATCCCGGTGGTTTGGGGGGTGAGACCGACGTGCAAGGTCAGATAATCAGCTGCTGCATACAGTTCTTCCAGGGTCGCCATCCGGATCCCCTGCTCTTTCGCAACCACCACTGAGACAAACGGATCGTGGCCGATGATCTCCATCCCAAATGCTCGCGCCCGGCGTGCAACTTCCATCCCGACTCGCCCCAGCCCAACGATGCCCAGCGTCTTGGCGCGCAGTTCGGTTCCTTGCAAAGACTTCTTTTCCCATTTGCCGGCGTGCATCAGGTCGTTAGCCCGGCACAAGTGACGTGCCATAGCCAGCATCATGGCCAGCGTGTGTTCGGCTACGGCCACGGCGTTGGCGCCGGGCGTGTTCATCACCGCAATGCCCTGCCGAGTGGCGGGATCAAGCTCGATATTGTCCACGCCTACGCCGGCGCGCCCGATCACCCGCAGCTTGCGCGCCTTCGCCAGCAACTCCGCATTCACTTGTACGGCCGAGCGCACGATCAGGGCATCCGCCGATTCCAGTTGTGCCCCGAGGCCGCCCTCCATGTTGTCAGGCGTGACCACGACCCAGCGCGGCTCACGCAACAGGTCCACAGCAGAAGCGGATATTTTTTCAGCTACGACGATCTTCATAGTTAGCTAAAACACGCACATTGATCTCGAGCCGGGTTAATCCTGAAAATCCGTGGCTGGTTTGGGATTCAACTGCGTGCAACCACCGCAGTTTTCGCATATACCTCTTGAGCGGCCCGCACCGCCGCACCATACTCGACGGCCCGTCCCGCGACCGCCATCACATGTTCCAGCGCAGCCAGAATCCCAATCGTATCCAGATAGTCGTAATAGCCGATGTGCGCGATGCGGAACAGTTTGCCCTTCATCTCAGCTTGTCCATTCGCAACCACCGCACCGAACTCCTCGCGGAATTGCTTCACCATCGCACTCGAGTCCACGCCGCCGGGAGCTTGAATCGCCGTGAGCGCGGCCGCCGGACACATCGGAGCAAACAGTTCAAGCCCCACCGCCTTTGCTCCAGCCCGCGTCATCGCCGCTGCCAGCTCCGCATTCTCGATCAGCGCGCTCCGGCCCGCGGCTACGTCCCCGTTTCCCATCTGTCGAATGAAATCCAGCGCCGCGGCCAAAGCCGCGAACAACGACGTCGCTGGCGTGAACGCCGATTCGCCCTTAGCCGCAGCTTTTCTCTCTTTGCGGAAATCGAAGTAATATCGCGGCGACTTCCCAGTCTCCATCCGCTTCCAGGCGCGCTCACTGACAGCGCAATACGCTAAGCCAGGCGGGATCATCAGCGCTTTCTGCGATCCTCCGATGATGACATCAATTCCCCAGCCATCCACATCGAAACGCGTCGTGCCTAGACCGGTGATGCCATCTATCACCAGCAACGCGTCACCACCGCTTTCCCGCACCAGCCGCGCAACCGTTTCCACATCGTGCCGCGCCCCAGTCGAGCTTTCCGTGGCTTGCATGTACACGACGCGAACATCCGCCGTCAGCTTCCCTCGAATCTCATCGAGCGAAAATGTCTCGCCATAGGGAGCGCTCACCACCTCCACCACGCACCCGAAGGCCTTCGCCAGATCGCTCCACCGTTCGCCAAACTTGCCTGCACTGAGCACCAGAACTTTATCGCCAGGGGAAGTCAGATTCGACACTGCGCCTTCCATCACTCCCGTCCCGGAAGACGCCAGCACCAGCACGTCATTCTTCGTGCCGATGAAGTCTTTCATATCGGCCAGCACCCGCGAATACAGCGCCCGAAAATCGGCAGTGCGATGGTGCATCGCAAACGAAGCCATGGCGGTCTGGGCTGAAGGAAGGATCGGCGTCGGCCCCGGCGTGAACAGGCGATTCTTGCGCAACATGAGGATGAGTCCTAGTTTACCCCACGATTCACGTACCACAGGCGCGTAGAGACGAAGCTGCTGTGTCTGCTTCCCGCTATAATCCCTCCATGAGCATGATCGATCAGATCCAGAAAGACATCACCACGGCCATGAAGGCTCGCGAGGAGCAGCGTCTGTCCACTCTGCGTATGGTGAAGACCGCTCTCAAGAATCGCGAAATCGAAAAGATGGCCCCGCTCGACGACAAAGAATCCCAGCAAGTGCTGAGTACGCTGATCAAACAGCGCAAAGAATCGGTCGAGCAGTTCCTGAAAGGCGGCCGCAAAGAAATGGCGGACAAAGAAGCCGCCGAAATCATCCTGATCGAAGCCTATCTGCCCAAAGCCGCCACCGAAGAACACATTGCAGCCGGAGTGAAAGCCGTAATCGCGGAAATGGGTTCGCCTACTATGAAAGAAATGGGGACCGTCATGAAGAACGCCATGGCCCGCTTCACCGCCGAAGGCATTCGCGTTGACGGCAAGGTGGTCAGTGATGCCGTAAAGCGGGAATTAACTCCGAAATAGAACGAACCGTGTGGGGACAGCCGCCCTCGGCTGTCCTGTCGAGCGAAGCTCGACAGGGTTTCCGCGCTAAATCTACTTGCTCCTCTGCAACTCCCGGTACACCTCGCTCTTCGACACACCCATCTCTTTCGCAATCTTCTTGAGCGCGGCCTTCTCGTCTAACTTTTCTTCCACCATCACCTGCTCCAACCGTTTCCGCACACTCGCTCGCGAAGGCGCAGCCCTTTTCTCCGCCTCCTCCAGCTTCCCGATCAGCAATGTAATCTCACCCTTAACATCGCCACGCGTCTTCAGCGTCTCGAGCACATCGGCCGCGCGCCCGCGCAAGAACTCCTCATGCAACTTAGTCACTTCCCGCGCGACAACGACATGCCGCGACGCTCCCAGCACTTCAACAATGTCTTCCAGCGCCTCTTTCACCCGATGCGGCGCTTCATAGAACACTTGCGTTCGTGGCGAGTCATGAACGCTCTCCAGTAGCGCCCGCCGCTGACCCTGCTTCGCCGGAAGGAATCCACTAAAGCGAAAGGAATCCGTCGGCATGCCGCTTGCCACCAACGCCGCCAGGAATGCCGAGGCTCCTGGGATCGGCACCACCGGCACATGATGCCGAATGGCCAGCCCAATCAACCGGAACCCCGGATCAGAGATTCCCGGCATACCTGCATCCGTCACCAGCGCGATGCGCGCGCCCTGCTCCAGATCAAGCACTAGTTCCGGCGCTCGCGTCAGCTCGTTATGCTCGTGATAGCTCGTGGTCTTCGTAGCGATACTGTAATGATTGAGCAGCTTCTGCGTCTGCCGTGTGTCTTCGCAAGCAATCACGTCGGCTTCCTTCAGCACCCGCACCGCCCGCAAGGTGATGTCTTCCAGATTCCCAATCGGCGTCGCCACCAGATACAGTCCAGGGGCCAAAGGACTAGAACCTGTGGGATCGACTTTTTCTTCCAACGCCATGGAGCCGAGTCTACCATCCGGGTGCATAAGCAGTTGCCGTCCTCTGTGGTGAAGAATTAACGGACTGGTAGACAATAGTCCGCATGACCACCATCATCCTTCTCACCATTTCCAACGTCTTCATGACCTTTGCCTGGTACGGTCATTTGAAATACCGCCATGCCCCGCTGTTCAAGGTGATTCTGATTAGCTGGGTCATCGCCTTCGCAGAATACTGCTTTCAGGTGCCGGCCAATCGCATCGGTTCCTACGAGTTCACTGCCGCCCAGCTCAAGACCATTCAGGAAGTCATCACGCTGACGGTCTTTTCGGTTTTCTCGATTCTGTATCTTAAGGAACCGCTGCGCTGGAACTACGCCGTGGGCTTTGTCATGATCGTGGCTGCGGTCGCCGTGATTTTCAAAAAGTGGTGAGCCCGGACCGCAACCGCCTACAAATTGACGCCAGAGAACCACAGCCCCTAGAATCAAACAGATGCGTCACACGGTTTGACCCAGGAGTCCATGCCACTTTACGAATACGAATGTAAGAAGTGCCACCATCGCTTCGAGCGGATCCAGACCTTCGCAGCTCGCCATACCAGGAAGTGTCCGGAATGCGGTGGCCCGATCGAACAAATGATTTCCGCTCCCGCCGTCCAGTTCAAAGGCTCCGGATGGTACGTGACCGATTACCCCAAGAAGTCGTCCGGGGCAGCATCATCCTCCGACGCCAACTCGAAGTCCGAATCCAAGTCTGAATCGAAGCCCGAGTCGAAGTCTGAATCGAAGTCCGAATCCAAGAAACACGACAAGCCGAAGTCTGAATCATCAGGCAAAAAGATGGAAAAGAAGTAGCGGAGGAAGCGCGCCGATACTCGCTCCTTATGTCGCTACCCACTCTCCAAGTTTCGCTTGATGTCCTCCGTGCCGAACTCCCGCCCGCCCAGCCTTACGAGCCCTACGGCGGCGTCAACAAGAACGCATGGTCCTCTCCGTTGATAGTGCCGTAGCCAGTGATCTGTCCAGAATTGTTAATCCAAATCGCCAGCACCAACACCCAACCGGAATTGGGTGGAATCAGATTGTTCAGATCCTGCATACCGCCCTTCTGAGTCCAGATTGTGGCGTCGCTGGCACTCGTGGCCGTGCTGGAAAATCCGACGATCTGATTTGAGTCATTGATATAGTAGCCGCCACTGGTCGTGCCGCCGGGCAAGGTCCCCAGGTTATGAATCTTCCCGCTCGGGTCCCACGCTACAGTCAAAAAGTTCGACCCGCTGGTGGAACTGTTGGAATAACCCGCAATCACTCCCGCCGAGTTAATCCCTTGAGCGTTACTAAGCGTGCCGCCGGGAAGCGTTCCTAGATCTTTGACGCCCGTGGCCTTGACCAGAAAACCATGGAAATTTCCCGTATTGAAAATGACGAGACCAGCCCCTTCGTTGTTGTCGTTGACGTAGCAGCACAAAGTGACCGTTGCTCCAGGAAGAGACGGTAGTCTTTTTATCTTGTACGTGTTTCCGCTCTTGATCCACGCAATCGGAACGATTACAGAGGGGTCGGCGCCGGAGTTGGAGGAACCGGTGATAACGCCGTGAGAAGTTATCGCACCCGCAATACCGTAGGTTGCACCCGGCAGCGTGGGTAGGGGGATCATGCCGGTGCTCTCAGTCCAGAGAAAGGGCAAGTAGTTGCCGGCGCTGTCGAGCGACTCACCCGTGACTTCACCGGAGTCGGAGACGTAATTAGGTATGCTGAACGTACCTCCGTCCAGTACGCCTAAGTCCTGCATGGTACCGCTGGTCCAGAGGAAAGCATGGCCCGGGGAACTCCCGGAACACGGCGCCACGCCCGTGGAAGTATCGGCACAGCCCGCCACCTGGCCGGAGGAGTTGACCGCGAAGCCCTCGCTGGCGCTGTCGCCAGCAAGCACGCCCAGGTCAGTCACGATGTAAGTCTGCGCTGTGGCTACGGAGGCTAGTGCCAAGACCACCAGAAACAGAATCATTACTCCGAAGCCATCCCTGATGTTCGGCATGAGCTTCTTGAATCGCATTCGAACGTTTTGCATGGAAATCCTCCTCGGTTCAGAGTTCAGAGATTGTCCCAGGGTTCTATTGTCCCGACAGCCATCGGTGGCTCGCTGGCAACAGGGGGGGAACTGTGCCGCGACCGAGCGCAGGGATTTTCCTCTGGTCCGGACCCAAAGTCAAGATCAATTCTAGGGACGAAACAGCGCCTCACACGCCACCCAAGGCCCTTTTGGAGCCGGTGCCCGCCGTGGCTAGGTTTTTTCGGTTGAGGTTTATCTACCCTTTCTGCGACATCAGCGGCTAAAACGTCACTCCGCCGACGTCTGTAAACTCCGCTTCCTGCCAGCGTTCCGAAGGAAAATACCAGTTGCTGGCCCCGGCCTCGTGACTGTTCCCGCCGGGCCCGTACTCCACCGTCGGATTGCGCCAGTAATCCATGCCCATCTGCAACAATGCTCCGGGAGAAATCTTCACTCGCGCTCTGACTGTGCAACCCGCCAGTCGCCCTTCTGGCAGCAACGGCCTCGGCGATGGCGGCCAGAAGTGCCAGACTTTGTCGGGGCGCTGGCCTACGCGAAGAATCACCACATGATTCGGAGGATCAAACGCCATCGGCAACGGCTCATGATCGTTGATTCCAAACCAGGGATTGCGCCGGTACAGACCGCCTCGCACCGCACCGTGGTCATCATTGAGCACCACTTCATGACCGTCAGCCCGGCAGGAAAGTTGGGTCCAGGCAACTTCGATGGTCGCCGAGGCATACCCCGGAATCCGCGTATCAGCAATCGCAATGCCCCACAGCAGCACAGACGAAAACCCCTCCGGCGCGGGCGTCGAATTCACATATCCAGATTTATAGCTCGCCTCGTCGGGCACTCGCGGATCGCTCGACACCACGAAGGCAAACGGACTTGCCGCCCGCGCCTGCGGCGTGATCAGAGTAATAACCGACGTCGCCGTCCGATGCGGCACGATCGCAATTAACTCCTCCGCAGACATAATCTTGAAATCTGCGCCGGCTGTCCCAAAGACAACGCGGCTCACGTTCCGCAGATTTCTGCCGGTGATCACTATCCGTGTACCCTCCGGCCCGCTGGTCGGCGAGATTCGCGTGATCTCAGGCCCCTCGCCGGACCCGGCCACGCACAGCCGGCCCACCAGCAAGCACCAAAACAAAAATACGCGCTTCGTCATCTCATGGACTCTCTCTCATAAGTCTTTTTCCTCTGTGACCCTCCGTGACCCTCTGTGACCTCTGTGGTAATGGTTTTCCTGTTTTTATCTTCTCCGCGCACTCTGCAATGTGTTTTGACTCGGAATTTGCCTATACCGTCATTATTCCCCCGATCCCACCCCCCAACGCCTCCTCCCGCACAAAATATCCGAACCAATTCCCAAAACAAGAATTCCTCATCCCCCAGTTGCCACACTGCTCCGCGCCTCGTATATTGTTTCTTTCCGGAGGCCGCAATGAATCACACCGAATTCTTCCAGCAGCTCGACGCGCGCATCGCCAAATACGACCTGCTTTGCCATCCTTTTTACAAAGCCTGGACCGCGGGCCAGCTCACCCGCAACGATCTGCGCGAATACGCCCAGGACTACTACCATCACGTCGCAGCCTTCCCCACCTACCTCGCCGAGTTGGGCGTACGTCTGGACGAGGGCGAACTGCGCCGCGCCATTTTGGCCAACCTCGCCGATGAAAAAGGCGGCGAAGACCTTTTCGGCGAACCTTCACGCGCCCACTCCGAGTTATGGCTGGACTTCGCCGAGGGCATGGGCTCCGGCCGCAACTTGCGCCGCCATTCGCCTCTGCCCGAAATCAAGCAGCTCACAGCCTTCTTCCACCGCGTAGCCAGCGAAGGTACGCCCGAAGAGGCTCTCGCAGCTTTCTATGCCTACGAATCGCAGGTACCTCGCGTGGCCAAAGAAAAGGCCCGCGGCCTACAAGAAATGTACGGCGCCGATCAGCGGACTACGGCCTACTTCACCCTGCACACCACCGCCGACGTTCTTCATTCCCAGGTCTGGCGCCAGCAACTAGCCAAGCAACTGGAAACGCATCCGGAGAATGCCGAGAAGGCGTTGGATGCAGCCGAGAGCGCCGCCAAAGCGTTATGGCAAGGGCTGGATGGAATCGAAGCCCGGCGGATGGCGAAGACCGCCGCGTAATCGACGGAATGCCTTCAAGATCGGAGCCAGTGATTCGGTAGAATCACTGGCTCTTTGTTCATAAAGAGTGTCAGCATACATGGCTAAACCCATCCCTATCGGCGCCCACGCAACGGCCGAAGAAATCGTGGCTTTCGAGCACACTCTGACCGCCCACCATCCCGATCTGCCGCCCGTTTACTCCACTCCAGACATGATTCGCCTGATGGAGACCGCCGCCTTCCGCGCCCTCCAGCCCTATATGGAGGGCGACGAGATCTCCGTGGGCACATCCATTAACATCGAGCACCGAGCCGCCAGCGGCATTGGGGCCAAGGTTCGCGCCGAAGCCACCCTCGAATCCTGCGATGGGCGCTTCTACAGCGTCCGCGTCATCGCCCGCGACGATACTCAGGAAATCGGCCGCGGCACCGTAGGCCGCGCCGTCGTCAGCGCAGGCAAGTTCCTGGAAAAGATGAAAACCAAGAAAGCTCAATAGAGTGCGGCTGCCCTCGCCCGGCTTTGTCTCTTACAATCAACCCATGCCCGAACTCCTCCTACAAAAGGCCAATGCACTTCGCGCCCTGCATCAGTCCGGCAAAGTCCTGCTCCTCCCCAACGTCTGGGACGTAGCCAGCGCCCGCACCATCGAAGAAGCCGGATTCCCTGCCATCGCCACCACCAGCGCTGGAATCGCATTCTCGCTCGGCTATCCTGACGGACAAAAGATCTCGCGCCAGGAAATGCTGGCCCATGTAGCCCGCATCGCCCGATCCGTGAAGGTCCCAGTCAGCGCCGATGTCGAAGCCGGATACGGCGATCGCCCGGAAGACGCCGCCGAAACCGCTCGCCAGGTGATCGCCGCCAGTGCCGTAGGAATGAACTTTGAGGATGGCACTGACGATCCGCAGCACCCTCTGATCGACTTGACGTTGCAGCTGGAGCGGATCCGTGCCATTCGCGAAGTCGCGGAGAAATCCGGTGTCCCTATCGTGCTCAATGCCCGCACCGACGTTTATCTAGCTCAAGTAGGATCGCCCGACTCACGCTACGACCATGCTCTGCGGCGCTTGCGAGCCTATCGCGATGCTGGGGCCGACTGTGTCTTCCTCCCCGGGCTTCGTGATCCCGAAACTATCAAGCAATTCGTCAAAGATGTTCAGTGCCCGCTGAACATTCTCGCCGGACCAGGATCTCCCTCCATAACGGAACTCGGGAAGCTAGGCGTGGCGCGGGTAAGCCTGGGCTCGGCTCCCATGAGGGCCACACTTGGTTTACTGAGCAGGATTGCAGACGAGTTGAAGGCTTCGGGGACGTATCAAGCTCTGGAAGGTGCACCTGCTCACGGCGATGTGAACAACATGCTGGAGAAATAGCACAATATAGGGCACGGGCATTCCCACCTGTTGGTCCGTATCAGGGCATGGCTTCAGCCGTGCCGCCACAGATCAATAAGAATGCGGGCTTTAGCCCCTGAGTTCCGGTGGTAGCGCCGTTTGAAACGGTACCCTGCCTGCGTTCCAGCCTCGTGGCCAGCTCCAGCGCCCAGATGTACCATGTTTCTGTGCAGCCCCTCGCCACCACCGTCCTCACCTATATCCGCAAACACGCGCTTCTGAAAGCCGGGGACCGCGTAGGCGCTGCCGTTTCCGGTGGCGCCGACTCGGTCGCACTCCTTCGCTTATTGCTCGACCTCCGCTCTGAAATTGGCATCGTTCTCTCCATCGTCCATTTCAATCACCAACTCCGTGGAGCCGCCTCCGACGCCGACGCCCAATTCGTCGCCGACCTTGCTCAGCACCATAAATTAGAAATGCACAGCGAAAGTGGCGACACCACCACGCATGCGGCACAAAAGCATTTGAGCATCGAAACCGCAGCCCGCGAGCTGCGCTACCAATTCTTCCGAAGTCTGCTCTCGGAGGCCCGTCTGAACCGAATTGCCACCGCGCACACTTTGGACGATCAGGCAGAAACGGTTCTGCTCAAGATGACGCGCGGCGCAGGCACCCGTGGGTTGGCAGGAATCTATCCCGAACTGTCAATCCCAGATGCCAAGAACCGTGCAACCATCATCCGCCCGCTCTTGGCGACCCGGCGAAAAGATCTGGAAATTTACCTAAAGAGCCTCGACCAACCCTGGCGTGAGGACGCCAGCAATCGCGACCTGCGCCACGCCCGCAACCGGGTGCGGCATGGCATCCTTCCGCGCCTGGAACGCTTTCTCAATCCCGCCGTGCGCGAGGCGCTGGCCGAAACGGCTGAGATCGCGCGCGCCGAGGAAGCTTACTGGCAATGCGAAGCCTCGCGAGTGCTGCCGAAACTTTGGGCCCAGCAATCCGGCACGCTGAAATCAGCAGCTCTACTCGCGCTGCCCCTCGCGCTTCAGCGCCGCATTGTTCGTGCAGCCTGCGAGTCCCTGGGCCTGCGCCTCGAATTCCATCACGTGGAGGAAATTCTGCTTCTGGCTATCTCCCCTGCCGCCAAATCAACCGAACTGCCCGGCGGCTGGGTCATTTCACTGAAAAAGCATGACCTATATCTGCAACGCAGGGCCCTGGCCGTCCTGTCCGACTACGAGTATCCGTTGCCGGTCCCAGGGTCGACCTCGGTTCCCGAGATCAATTCGCGATTTGAAGCCGTCTTGGTTCCAGGAAACCGTCTTGCGGGATATAATCCCGAACATTTGCTCAATCGTGCACGGTTGAGCAAAGAGCTGCGCGTGCGAAATTGGCGTCCCGGAGACCGTTTTTGGCCGGCTCATACCAAGGCTCCCAGGAAGATCAAGGAATTGCTGCCGGGGCGCGACGTGACTATTTCCGAGCGCCAGCTCTGGCCAGTGGTCGTGGATGGCAGCGAAGTGGTCTGGGTTCGTGGTTTGCCGACGCCGGCCGAGCTGCAGCCGCAAGATGGGGATGAGGTAACCATGATCCAAGAGGCACCACTGGAATAACCACACCCTCCGCCCAAAATCTGAGAAGATAGTACGTCACTCATGAATCCCGTCGCCAAAGCCGAGCAGCTTCGAACCGTGATCTCCGCCGAGCAGATTCAGAAGCGGGTACGTGAGATCGCGCGGCAGATCTCCGACGACTATCAGGGCAATACCATTCATGCGCTCGCCCTGCTGGAGAATGGCTTCATGTTCATGGCTGATCTGGTGCGCGCTCTCGAGACCCCGGTTATCTGTCAATTCATTAAGCCTCGATATCGCCGGGAAAAAGAGGGCAGACCCGAGGGCTTTCTCGAAATCTTTTTCAGCCACGATGCCGACATTCGCGATCAGCACATCCTGCTGGTCGAGGGCCTGATCCATTCCGGTGTCACCACGGAGTTCCTAATGAGCGATTTGCGCGGGCGGGGCGCGGCTTCCGTGAAGGTGGCAACTCTGCTCGACCGGCAATCAGCCCGGCGGGTCCAGTTGCAGCCTGATTATTTCGGTTTTTTGGTCGATGAGGCCTTCCTGGTTGGTTATGGCCTGGGCTCGGCTGGCCAAGCCCAGCGCAATCTGCCTTATCTGGCCTCTGCAAGCTGAGGCATCTGCATGACTTAAGTCACGGCCAGAACGGCCTCCTTTTTCCCGCAATACGGGGTAAAATGTGAGAGGCTTCGGAATTTCGCTAATCGAAATGCGGCGACGGGCATCTAAAGGTTAGTGCAGGAGCTTGCTTCAGAACGACACGTTGCTTCTTCAGGAGTTGTTAGGTGAACTCGACAGTCAAGACGGTGGTTTTCTGGTCGGTGATCGTGGTCTCGGCGTTTCTGCTGTGGACGGTTGTCAAGCAGGGCAGCGCCGGGCAAAAAGACAAAGAAGTCAACTTCTCCGAGTTCATGGGTCACGTTGACCAGGGTGATGTCAACGACGTCACCATCATTGGCATGGAAGTCCGCGGCAAGTTGAAGAGCGACAACTCGCTCTTCCACACCACCGTGCCCGCCAACTACCCGGACATGATCAAGACCCTTCGGGACAAAAATGTCACCATTACCATCAAAGACATCAGCAATGGAAGCTGGCCCAGTTGGCTGCTCAACCTGGCTCCGCTCGTCCTACTCGCGGCCCTGTGGTTCTTCATGATCCGCCAGATGCAAACTGGTGGAAATAAAGCACTTTCGTTTGGCAAGAGCCGCGCCCGTCTGCTCTCCATGCAGCAAAAGAAAGTCACTTTCAAAGACGTCGCTGGAGTTGAAGAAGCCAAGGAAGAGCTGAAAGAAATTATCGAGTTCCTGCGCGAAGCGCAAAAGTTCCAAAAGCTCGGCGGACGAATTCCCAAGGGCGTCCTGCTGGTCGGCCCTCCGGGAACCGGCAAGACTTTATTGGCGCGCGCGGTTGCTGGCGAAGCCAACGTTCCCTTCTTCTCAATCTCCGGCTCCGACTTCGTAGAGATGTTCGTAGGCGTCGGCGCAAGCCGGGTACGCGATCTTTTCGAGCAAGGCAAGAAGAATGCTCCCTGCATCATTTTCATCGATGAAATCGACGCCGTCGGACGTCATCGCGGCGCCGGCCTCGGTGGTGGCCACGACGAGCGCGAGCAGACTCTGAATCAGTTACTGGTCGAGATGGATGGCTTCGAATCCAACGAAGGCGTAATCCTCATGGCCGCAACCAACCGGCCTGACGTGCTCGACCCCGCCCTTCTCCGCCCCGGACGTTTCGATCGTCGTGTGGTGGTAAGCCGTCCCGACGTCCGTGGACGCGAAGAGATTCTCCGGGTTCACACTCGCAAAATTCCCTTGGCCGACGATGTCGATCTTTCCGTCTTGGCCCGCGGCACACCAGGTTTCTCGGGCGCCGACCTGGCCAATATGGTCAACGAAGCCGCGCTGGCCGCGGCCCGCCAGAATCGCAAAGCGGTGCTCATGTACGACTTTGAACTGGCCAAAGACAAAGTCTTGATGGGCGTGGAACGCAAGTCACTTCTGCTCTCCGAAGACGAAAAGAAAGTCACTGCCTATCACGAGGCTGGACACGCCTTGGTCGCCGCCAAGCTGCCGAATTCCGATCCCCTGCACAAAGTAACTATCATTCCGCGCGGCATGGCTCTGGGCGTGACCATGCAGTTGCCCATCGACGACAAGCACAACTACACCCGGGATTATCTCGAGACTGAAATCGCCATCATGATGGGCGGCCGCATCGCCGAAGAAATGTTCCTCAATCAGATGAGTACGGGCGCCGGAAACGACATCGAGCGCGCCACGGAAATGGCCCGCAAGATGGTCTGCGAATTCGGCATGAGCGCGCTTGGCCCGTTGACCTTCGGCAAGAAAGAAGAGCAGATATTCCTGGGCCGCGAGATTGCCCAGCATCGCGACTACAGCGAAGCCACTGCCGTCAAGATTGACGAAGAAGTGCGGCGCATGATCGGCCAAGGCTACGACACCGCCAAAGGTATTCTGAGCGGAAACCGCGAAGCTCTGATCCGAATCGCGTTGGCACTGCTCGACCGCGAAGTGCTCGATGCCAACGAAATCAAGCTAATCATCGAAGGCAAAGAATTGCCCAAGATCATTCCGCCACCTCGTCAGGACGACGGCGTGCAGCAGGTGCTCAAGCCCGAACCGGGACGCCCCGGAATCGCCAAGGGCGGCGAGAGCCCGGCTCGGGCATAAGTTTCAGCTTCGGATCCTCAATAGGGGCGGCCGCAAAGCCGCCCCTTTTTTTTATGCGCGGGAGTCCTCGCCTGCGTGAAAGAATCTCGCAAAGCAGTGGCGTCCCGGTCGCGGACAGTGAAGTTCGAAATCACACACTTTCACCTATCTGCTACATCCGGGGAACAATCGCCCAGCCCAGACCGTATTTGGGTAAGCGGGTACTGTTAAACTCGCCCAACTGATCTCGTAGGAGCCATGCCGATGCCTTTCCATGACCTCCGGATTGCAATCCGCCATTTGCTGAAGTCACCCGGGTTTACTGCTACCGCCGTACTAATGCTTGCACTAGGAATCGGAGCTACCACCGCGATCTTCTCCATCGTCGAGGGTGTTCTGCTGCGCCCGTTGCCGTTCCCGAATCCCGAAAGGCTGGTTGCACTCTCCGACGTTATTCAGGGTGCGGATGTAGGAGGCAATGGTGAGGCCGGCGTCACGGTTCCGGACATTAAGGCTTACACGCGCGACACCCACGGCTTCGAGAGTCTTGGTGGATATCGCCAAACCGGTTACGAACTATCCGGCATCGGCGAGCCGGTGCAAGTGAACGCCGCCCGGCTCTCGGCCGGCGTGTTTCCAGCCCTGGAGGTTGCGCCTCTCATGGGCCGATTCTTCACGCCGCAGGAAGATGATCAAAAAGAGCCAGTAGCGGTGATCGGTTACTCGCTCTGGCAAAACCGTTTGCACGGCAATCCAGGTGTGCTCGGAACCAAGATTCTGCTGGATCGCAAACCCTATGTAATCATCGGCGTAATGCCGCGCGACTTTGAATTCCCCCTGGTACCAGGGCAGTTGAACAGTAGCGAGCTGTGGGTTCCCATGAGCTTCACCCCGCAGGAAACCACCGAAACGGCGGCGGCCAACTGGAACTTCAGCATGGTGGGACGGCTCAAACCTGGCGTCACAGCGGCGCAAGCCGAGACCGATGCTGAACGTGTAGCTCAAGAGACGATGCGCGGCTACCCGGCTTTCATGGCCAGTCTGCATATTCGCGCGGTCGTGCGCTCGCTGCACGAGGAAACTGTGGAAGACGCCAGGCAACTGGTGCGAATCTTGTTCTTGGCCATTGTTGTCGTGCTGCTGATCGCTTGCGCCAATCTTGCCGGGCTGATGCTGGTCCGCGCCATCCGCCGCCGCCGCGAAACCGCTGTGCGCCTTGCATTAGGAGCTCCCGCCGGCGTGCTGCTTCGTCAGGCCATTCTTGAGAGTCTGGTCTTGAGCGTAAGTGGAGGTACCCTCGGCCTGATTCTGGCCGCAGTCGCGTTACGAGTTGGGGTGAGCTGGCTGCCTGAGAACCTGCCCCGCATTCACGAGATCGGCCTCGATTGGCAAGTCGTTTTGTTCGCCATCATCCTGGCGATTCTTACCGGCCTGGTTTGCGGGCTGGCCCCGGCGTTTGCCGCTCTGCGGACCAGCGTCAACGAATCTCTCAAGGTAGGTGGACGCACCGGAACAGCCGGCGGCGGTCATGCCCGGCTGCGTTCAGCACTAGTCGTCGGTGAAATCGCCATTGCGCTCGTACTTCTCGTTGCTTCCGGCTTACTGCTGCGGAGTTTTGAGAAGATGCGCGCCGTCGATCTCGGCTTCCGCCCTGATCACATCCTTACCGCCTCCTACTCGCTGCCGCAGCAGAAGTACGCAACCCAGGCCGCGTTGGACGGATTCAACGACGAATTCCTGCGCCGCGTGCGGCAGCTTCCCGGCGTAAAGTCGGTTGGACTCACGTCCTTTCTGCCAGCGACCGGCAGCAACAGTAACAGCGCCTTCACCGCCGAGGGCTACGTTCCGCCAAAAGGAGCCAATATAAACCTCGCCACCACGGTGGTGGTTCAAGGCGATTATCTCCAGGCGATGGGAATTCCGTTACTCGCAGGCCGCTTTTTCTCGCAGGACGACACGGCGAATGCTCAACTGGTCGGCATCGTCAACCATAAACTCGCCCAGCACTACTGGCCGGGTTCAGATCCTATTGGAAAACGCCTGCGGGTGGGAACGCAGGAGATGCAAACTCCTTGGATAACTATTGTGGGAGAAGTCGCAGACGTGAAGGAGAACTCGCCCGATCTACCCGACAAGGAACAGATCTATCAGCCGCTTCGACAGGTTGAAAAGGCCATAGGCTCCCTGGCATCACCGACCGATCTTTTCGGCAACGGAGGTTACATCGCCGTACGCACCGCGATGCCGCCGGAGCAGATGGCCAATGTTCTTCGCGCTACCGTCAGCTCAATTGATTCTCAGTTGCCGCTTGACCAGGTACAAAGCATGGAGCGGGCCGTCTCCGGTAGCGAAGCCCCGCGCCGCTTCAACACCGCACTCATCTCCGCCTTTGCCATCGCGGCAGTGCTGTTGGCTGCGCTCGGGATTTACAGCGTCATTGCGTTTTCGGCCGCTCTCCGCGCGCAGGAGATGGCCATCCGTATCGCGTTGGGTTCGCAACGGTCAGGAATTCTGCGATTAGTCTTTACCTCCGCGGCCAAACTTGCTATCGCAGGTTGCGTTTTAGGATTACTAGGGGCCGCAACCGCTTCGCATTTGCTGAACTCATTCTTGTTCGGCGTGAGTCCATTTGATCCGCTGGTTCTGACCCTTGCCGCGGTCTTCGTGCTGATGCTGGCGTTGGTGGCTTCGTTGCTTCCCGCACAGCGCGCCGCATCGATCAATCCCATGAAGGCCCTGCGCGCCGATTGATCTCCGTAAGATTTTGGTAGCGTCGGGCGTCCCGGCCCTCGGTGCGGCCGGATCCTACTCCGCCCTCAACGCCGCACGATGCGCTGGTACATAGCCGACCTCCTGCCCGGCTCGTGTGGCAACCATAGTTCTGCGCAAGAACATGTTGGAAATCGTTCAGTAACCGCCCGCGAATGAGACGGATCTCCGCCTGCACTAGTGTGTTTCATATGGCCGTGATTTCTGTGCTAATTTGCTTCTCTCAGCAGTCGTGTTTGGAGGGTTTATGCGGCGCAGTTTGATGGTTCTCTTCTCCGCGCTTTTACTGTCTTTCGCAGCTTTCGCCCAAAGTTCGTGCAGCCAGATGAGTTTGGGGAGGGGCGCCAGCCTCAATGGGTTCATTCCGTTCCCTGCCGACAACCTCTGGAATCAGAACGTCTTCAACTCCTCCCTTGACCCTAATTCGGACGCCATCATCAATTTCATTGGTTCAAACACTCCTCTGCATCCGGACTTTGGGGCTGGTCTGTACAATGGGCAGACCATTGGAATTCCCTACATCGTTGTCAGCGGGACCCCGTTTGTGAACATCCATTTCACCGCCTACGGAGATGAAAGCGATCCCGGTCCCATGCCGATTCCCGCTCACGCGCCGATTGAGGGCTATCCCAAGCCCGGCAATGGCGACCGGCATGTTCTGGTGCTCGACCGCGATAATTGCTGGCTCTATGAGATGTACAGCTCTTATCCGCAGAAGAATGGTAGCTGGAAAGCAGCATCCGCCGCGGTCTGGGATTTGCTCAACGATGAGCAGCGCCCCTACACCTGGACTTCCGCCGATGCGGCCGGTTTGCCAGTGTTCGCCGGTCTGGCTCGCTACGACGAAGTTGCCAGCGGACAGATCCAACATGCGTTGCGATTCACCCTGCAATACAGCCAGCAGGCGTTCACGCCACCGGCATCGCATTGGGCTGCCAACTCCACCAATCAATACGCGGCCCCAATGGGCATGCGTTTACGTTTGAAGTCGAGCTTCGATATCTCCTCGTTTCCACCGCAATCGAAAGTGATCCTGGCAGCGCTGCAACAGTACGGCATGATCATGGCCGATAACGGGAGCTCGATGTTCATCAGCGGAGATCCAGATAGTCGTTGGAATAATAACGATTTGGCAAGCTTGAAGACAGTGCCAGCTTCAGAGTTTGAAGTGATCCTGATGGACCCGATCTACACTCCCAGCAACGTGCCGACCGGGCCGGCGCCGGTGATCAGCAGCTTCACGGCAAATCCGTCGACCATCACGCCCGGACAACCGTCCACCTTGACGTGGACTGTTAGCGGCGCATCGTATTTCGTGGTGTCACCGCAAGTGGGTGCGATTCGCAGCGACAGCGTTAGCGTGACTCCGATCCAGACCACTACTTACACTTTGTACTCGACCAATCAGTATGGGCGGAGCACGGCCAAGGTTACGGTCACGGTGCAATAGGCGTGAAGTCTGCCGGCAACTACTTCTTCGGCATATTCGTCTGCCGCGAGTACCACCCACTGCTCGGCACAGAACCCCAGAACATCCTCGTTGACGGAACGTACTTCGCCATCTTTCCCGTCGGCGCAGTGGGAGTAAAAACCTGGAATCGCCAATTCAAGACTTCGGCAACATAGATTTTGCGATCTGGTCCAACTGCCATAAAGTGGGCCCACGCCAATTGCCCTGAAGCCCGCCCCGGCTCGCCGATCGAACCCAAGATCTTTCCACTCTGATCAAGCTCGACAATTCGGTCCAAGCCGCCATCCACCATCCAGACATGCTGATCGGGAGTGATAAACAACCCATACGGATATCCGATGCCCTTCCACTCCTTCAGGAAATTTCCGTCAGCGTCGAAGATTTCGATCCGCGCGTTTTCGCGGTCCCCAACATAGACGCGGTCGTCCTTGTCCACGACTATGCTGTGCGGCAAATCGAATTCACCGGGGCCCGTCCCATACTTTCCCCAGGTCTTAATGAAGTTCCCGTCGCGATCAAACTTGACCACCCGCGAATTGCCGTAGCCATCGGTAACGAAAATATCTCCCTTCTTACCAAAGGCCACGTCGGTTGGTTTATTGAACAGCCAGGTCGCCTCGCCACCCCAGTCCTTGCGCCCCAGCACCAGAAGAACGCGCCCCGCCGGATTCAACTTCAGAACAAGATGATTGCCATCATCCGTGGTCCAAATATTGTCATCCGCGTCGATACGCAAGCCGTGCGGATGATCCCACAGCCCATCCCCGATGCTGCGGACGAACTTCCCTTGCTCGTCATATTCGGCCAACATGGGTTTTGTCCGCTGAAACAGGAAGATGTGCCCCTTTGAGTTCAACGCCACGCCAGAAGCCTCGCCAAAACCTGCGCCGGGCGAAACTTCGAAGAAGTCTGGGACCACTCGGTACCCTAACTCCGGGACCGGCTGAAACTCCAGTGACCCAGCGATTTGCGCGGCCGCCGCCGCAGCAAAAGCCAGCAGACAAATCAGCGCCACTCGCCAGCGAGTCTTCATCAATATCTTCCATTAATCCGTGGGAATCCGTGACAATCCGTGGCCCGGTTTTATCCTAACTATTGACTTTCCTCAACGCCTCCAGCAACTCTTCACTCTTCGGCGCTTGGTCCAGCGGATACACTTTGGCGAAAATAATCTTCCCACTCTTATCGACGATAAATGCCGCCCGCTCGCTGATTCCATTCAGTGGCGGTTCCTGACGCATGATGCCGAATGCCTTCGTCACTTCCCCGTGCGGAAAGAAGTCCGAGCACATCGGCAACTTAATGTTACCGATCTCATACTTCTGCCACGCCTTGTGGCTGTAAACCGAATCCACGCTTATGTCCAGCAGCTGAGCATCGAGAGCGGCGAACTTCTCCCGATCCGAGTTAAGTGCCGGCAGTTGTTCCCCGCACGTCGGGGTCCAGTCCAGCGGGTGAAATGTCACCACCACATACTTCTTTCCGCGAAAATCACTCAATCGTATATTCAATTGCCGTCCGTCTTCCACCGCTGGCAACTCGAAATCAGGCGCCACATCTCCTACCTTCAAAGCCATCGCATCCTCCGTTACTCGAACATTCTACGACAAATATAAATGGCAGCTCCGGTGAGCCGCCGTATCTGCAAAATTTCCTGTGATTTACACCGCCTCTACATTCTCGGCCTGCTATCCCTCGAGCCTTGACCACGTCGAATATACTTGCTGGCCTTCTTATACACTGCGGAATCGGCTGGCCCACAAAGCCTGGCCAGCGTCGTCCATGCTATCTTGAGTTTTAGGAACCCCATGAACTTCCGCCTTCTTACAACGTTGCTTTTGCTATCTTCTTTCTCTTTCGCCGACCTCACTACCGACGTTCGCACCGCTCTCGCCCAGGGGAATTTTCCCGCTGCCACCACAGAGATTGAAAACTACCGCACCGCCCACGGTGTCGATCCCGACTATCTCGAAGCGCTCTCCTGGATGGCCCGCGCCTCACTCTCCGCCAATCAGCTCGACCAGGCCGCAACCTATGCCCGCCAGACTGAGACCTTGGCCCGTGAGCAACTCCAGCACCGCGCCCTCGACGCCGAACCGCGACTGCCTCTCGCTCTCGGCGCCGCGATTGAGGTCCAGGCCCAGGTGCTGACTGCCCGAGGCCAGCAATCACAAGCCGTCACCTTGCTTCGCCGCAGCCTGACCACCTACGGCAGTACTTCCATTCGCGCACGCCTGCAAAAGAACCTGAACCTGCTGGGCCTCGCCGGCCAGTTCGCTCCGCCACTGCGCCTCGGCGAATACCTTGGACCACATCCCAAGTCGCCTCCGCAGCTCAAAGGCTCTCCCGTACTTCTGTTTTTCTGGGCACACTGGTGCATCGACTGCAAACACGAAGGCCCCATCATCACCCAATTAAGCTCTGAATTTGCTTCTAAGGGATTGACAGTCCTCGCTCCCACTCAGCTCTATGGATACACCGCCCGCGGGGAAGATGCGAAACCGAAAGATGAATTAGCCTACGCCGAGCAGGTGTGGCAACACTTCTATCCCGGACTACAGTCCGTCCCAGTTCCCGTCAGCAAAGCCAATTTCGACCGCTACGGCGCCAGCACCACGCCGACTCTAGTTTTGATCGACCGCAAAGGCCGCGTAGCCCTCTACCACCCCGGAGTAATGTCCTACGAAGACCTCCGCGCCGCCATCGAAAAAACACTGTAGCTGCTCTCCTCGCGTGGGCACAACCGCCCTCGGCTGTCCGGTCGAGCGAAGCTCGACCTCGCATTTCTTCGCGTCCTTTGCGGTCTTTCTTGGCGATCTTTGCGGTAAGGGCGTTTTCCTGAAAATCAATCCGTACGAATCCGTGGCCGGTTTTCCTCTGTGTATCTCTGTGCCCTCTGTGGTGAAGGTTTTTATCTCTTCCGAAACACTTCAAACACCAGATTAAACAACTGCACCAGCGTGATCCCGATAGTCACATAAACCGCGATCTCCAGCCGCCGCGACGCATCCTTCGCGCTCCGCATTTGCCCTGCGATTTCGCTGGTAGTGTGGTAGAGCGTGTCCGCCAGTTGTTCAAAATGCTCGGTCGAAGCTCGCAGCCTTTCCAGCACCCGCGACGTCGCTGAGAGCGCCGCCGCCATCTGCTCCCCATTGCGGATATCCAGCTCGGTTTTACACGCCGACCACCACGCGCTCCCCGGAGGATTGTCATACATCCGCTGCCGGATTTCCTCGTAGGATCGCGTCCGCAATAATTGCACTAAAGCCTGGACTGTCTCGTTTTCACGAGCTTCTTCGCTGAGGAGGGGCATGAACCGCAGTCTAGCAGCCGTTCACCGCCCCGCTCAGATGCCCGAAGGCCAACCCGATCCCTGCCTTTTCAGCCATGTGCGAAACGGTGGTTACCCGGTTACCCCCCCACAATCGCCCGTATTTCCAGGGGTTTGCACTCCTCAGTAAATCACGTAGAACCCAGCAAAGCCGCTCGTCTCCTGGCAAACTCCCACCACCACGCGTTGATCGTTGATTCCGTCCGCGTACGTGTCCACGCATCCCGGCGCATTGAACTTCGTGTATTTCCCGTTCAGCCGCCCGGCGCCGTGGAAAACACCCCCGCTGTCGCTCCAGGAGTACACCACATTCCCGGACGAATCTATGCCATGCGCGTAACTGCTGACCGCGCCCGGTACATTGATCGTGGTGAAGGTCGAGCCGTCGTAAATCGAGGACTCGGTATTGCCGGATGAGTCGCCCCATTGCACCGTGGAGACGCCATTCACGTTGATCCCGAACAGCGTGGTAAAGACGCTGCCAGAAACGTATACCGTTTGGTAGTTCGTTCCATCGAAGATAAAGCCCTTTTCGATATTGTCGGTATCCTCAAAGGTCCCAACAATTGTCCCCGCGTCGTTAATTCCATAGGCGATGGTATCCGGTGAACCCGCTGGGCCGACCTCGGTGAAGACACCGTTGGAATAAGCGATTCCGTGATAGAGCCCCGAGCCGTCGATGTAGTAACCGACCGCCGTGCCGCTTGCGTTGACGCCTGTCAGGAAAGTTGTGCCGACCCCGTTAGGATCATCTACGGTCTTGAACTTGCCTCGTGTCACCATGAACCCATGCTGCACGCCGCTGCTATCAAAGTAAGCGCCAGCGCCGATATCGTTGCTGCTCGCCGCATAAAGTTTGGTAATGGTGGAACCGGGATACTCAACGAAACGAAACTGGAAACCTGCTGGAACTGCCGCGCTGGCCACGCTGGCGACCAGCAGCACCCACAGCATGGACAACGTCTTGCAGAAACTCATCTTCGCCCTCCTACGTGCATTTCTTAACATCACTTTCCGTGGGATCGCACTTCCAGCCGGCCTTGGGGGTAGGCCTAACCCGGCGACGCACGTAACTTTATCGCAGCCAACCGTACTGTCAATAGAGATATTGGTCTCTGCGATTGCCAACCTTCAGCCTTTGCTGCGACAACCAGAAACCACGGACCACAGTAGGCGTAGGAGCCCTCATCGGCCCACGCCAGCCATCACCCTTTTCAGTAAATCACATAGAACCCGGCGAAGCCGCTCGTCTGCTGGCAAAACCCCACAATCACTTTTTCATCATTGATTCCTTCCGCGTAGGTGCCCGAGCCCTGGCGTATTGAACTTCGTATATCTCCCGTTCATCAGTGCGGCTCCCTCGTAGTGTCCCGAGCCTGTTGCCGGCCCAAGAAATCTTGGCTGTCTGGTGACAATCTTTTGACAAACTCCTCCGCAAAACGGTGGTACCGTTCCTCCCAGGTCAGCCCATCCTTCGATGGACCATTCAATTCAGTAAGGAGGAATCGCCATGAACTCCGGCACCCCATTGCACCGCGCTTGGTTGTTGGTTTTCTCTATCTTGCTCGTCGCTTCCACACCAGCCGCCGCACAGGCTGGCCAACTCGATCCAACCTTTGGCACAGGGGGCATCGTAACCACTGATTTCGGGAACATATTTCAAAGCACCAACACCGCTACAGCCACGGCCGTCACCATTCAGTCTGACGGGAAAATTGTTGTCTGCGGCGGCGTCCCAGCCAGTAACGGCTTTGCTACCACCGCTGTCGTTCGTTACAACATCGACGGCAGCCTGGACAACGCGTTTGGAAATGCTGGCATTGCCGTCACCCCGAACCAATTGAATACCCCTTCGTCCATCGCTCTCCAATCCGATGGAAAGATAGTAGTCGCGGGCGCTTTCAACCAGATCACTGTGATCCGCTACAACTCGAACGGCCAGCTTGATTCGACGTTTGGAACAAACGGGGTGGTCACGACTGGATTCCTCGGCGGCGACAACAACAAGACCAGCGGTGTGGTTCTCCAGCCCGACGGCAAGATCTTGGTCGCCGGCGCTAAGACGTTGTTGCGACTGCTTACCAACGGCCAGATTGACCCCAACTTTGGGAGTGGAAACGGGGCGAAAGTCGCTGGCTATGACCCCACCGCGCTGGCACTTCTTCCCAACGGAAAAATGCTGGTTGCTTCCGCACTCATTAGCAGCGGCTTTCAAAACCCTGGCTTCGTTACCCGCTATAACCCGGATGGCAGCCTGGACCCGAGTTTCGGTATTAACGGCCAGTTGTCCGTCCCCGGACCCGCCAATGCGATGGTTCTCCTCGATGCCGGAAGGTTTGCGGGAGAATTCTTGATCGGCGGAGATCTCACCAGCAGCGTTACTGGACCGGTCCTAGGATTCGCCGTATCTGGTTATCAGGCCGTCGGCGTCGTGGATGCAAGGTTCGGCACCCACGGTGGAGTTGTCACTCCAATACCCAATTCTCCCGCTATTGCAACTTCGGGTTTAGGCGTCCAGTCGAGCGGAGATATTGTGACCCTGGGCACCGCCTCGTCAAATTACACTTCCTACGTGTTTGCCTTGGCGCGCTACACGCCGGCAGGTCGACTCGATGCTACATTCGGCAGCGAAGGCATTGTCACCACTTCTTTCCCCAAGACCAACCAAGTCATTGCCAATGGTCTTGCCATTCAATCGGACGACAAGATTGTGGCTGTGGGGAATTACGAAGCGGGTCAGGACGACACCGGTTTTAAGCTCGCCCGCTACCTGGGTCACTAGGTAAGTTTCTCGCGGATGCCCCCGTCGCTGCCTTCCCGATGTTGGGGAGGCTTGGCGGGGGTTTTATTTTTGTGCACCGCCACGTCCGGGTGCTCCTCCTTTGGGTTTTGTGCAAAAGTAGATTTCCCCCCGAGCTAGCCACCGCCCGCACCACGGTCGTACAATCCACCGAACAGTCTTCGAGGAATGGCGACTCCCTATCAGCTCGATGATTTGCTGGCATTCCCGCCCGGCCCCTCACGGGAGCGAGCTACCTGGATATATGGCGCTCTGCGGTTCTTTCTCGATATGCCTCCGGCCCTTCGCACTGAGCGCCTCGTCCAATTTACCGCCGAGGTCGATGCCCATCCCCGCTGCTATGAGATTCGCGCCATCCTCTACGATTTCTGGTCTCATCATTCCTATATCCGGGTCATCTCCGAGGCCGGACTACCGAATGAAGCTTTCCTTCTGCATGAACTGCTGGCGCGCGCACTGCGTCACCTCGTCCCCGTCGATGAAGTGCAGGGTGATCTCTATGTCTTGCTCGATTCCCTCAATCTGTGCGAGGCCGATGCCCAGTGGGTAGCGTCTCTTCCCGATTCGTTGGTCGCCGAGTGGGCCGGTATCTTCACTCCTTCCCACGCTTCCGTCCTGGTGTCCAGCAAGCTCCTGGCCTTGCGCGCCGCCAATATCGCCTTGGCCCGGGACTTCCTCGAATTGTCCGACGATGAAAGTGTCGCCAAATCCAGTTTTTTCAGTCTTCCCGCTCTGGTGGAACACGTGGCCCGCACCCCCGACGACTTTCCCCAATGGGAGACGCGCCGCGAAGCCTGTGAAACCTACTTACGCGAGACCTCTCAGCTGATTGAAGAACGAGGTTCGTCAGCCAACATGGTTTTCCGCATTCGCCTCCTGCGATCGCTGCTCTGGCGAATTCAGCAAGTGCTCAGCCTCGAGCGCAAGGATTCTGACTCGCGAAAGTTCGCCGTCTCCATCGTTCACGGTTTTGCCTCGCAACGCAAAATCGGCAGCGTGATAGGCGCCAGCACTCGCAGACTGGCGCGCAGCATCGTCGAAAAGACTGGACGCGTTGGCAAGCACTACATCGCCAAGAACGACGCCCAATGGAAGACCATGGGCCGGGGCTCAATCCTCGCCGGCGTGATTACCTGCTTCACTGCTCTCTTCAAATATTCGATTTCATCGCTGATCCATGCGCCTCTCCTGGTCGCCATCGGCCATTCGTTGAATTACACCATCAGTTTTCTCTTGATGCAGGCTGGCGGCCTCTTGCTGGCCTCGAAGATGCCCTCCGCCACCGCTGCCACTCTGGTCGACGCCATGGAAGATCCTGAAAAAGATCACATGGCCAGTTTGCAGGCTATTTCCCAGACCCAAACCCTGGTCACCATCGGAAACCTCATCGGCGCCATCCTCGCTTCCATCGCAGTCGACAGAATCTGGAACGCCGTCACCGGACAACCTTTTCTCACCGCCGAAGAGGCCGAACACGGCATTCACATGCTCTTCCCGCTGACCTCACTGACCATACCGTTCGCCATCGTCACCGGCATTCTTTTGTGGCTTTCATCGCTTGCCACCGGCTGGACGGCAAACTACCTTGCGCTCACCCGCATGGAGTCGGCCATCGCTCACAGTCTGCGCATTCGCCGCCGCCTCGGACCGGCCGGCGCCAATGCCCTCGCTCACTGGCTCAAGCATCACGCCGCCGGCTCTGCCGGATACATCGTTCTCGGTTTCCTGCTCGGTTCCGTTCCCATTCTGTTCGGGCTCTTCGGAATTCCGCTCGAAGTGCGTCACGTAACTCTGGGCGCAGCCGGCCTCGCCTACGCTTTGGACGCGGCCCGCCTGACCGGCGAACTCCACGGCTCCGACGTGATCCTGTCGTTCATTGGCATACTGCTGGTGGGAGTGTGCAACATTCTTACTTCGTTCGTGCTCAGCTTCCTGCTGGCCGTGCGCGCTCGCGACATCGGCGAAGACAAAGCCCGCCGTTTCCTGAAGGATGTCGGCCGCAAACTGGTCTCTCAACCCGTAACTTTTCTGCTCCCCGGTTTCGGCGGAAGCAAGCCAGTTTGACGCCAGCATGGGAACTTCCGGGGACAGTTCATTCCCGGCGCGCTGCTCGCACCACGCCCACGCGCCTCAACTTTAACGCGAAGTCCCGCTCGCTGCCGCCAGACCCACAGACAGACTGAAAATTGTTCCCTCCCCGTTGTGGCCGCACAACGGACACCCTTCGTCAATCCCGCCGTTCTCGGTCGTTCCGTAGAAATTGCCGTCGCTGCCCTGGATAAGTCCACCTCTGGCATTCGACCCGTCCGTGCAGTTCAATTCGGAGCAGAACTGATAGAGCGCGGTGAAGGCACCCAGTGGGGTGATCTCAAATATGGTTCCCTGCTGATTGGCTCCGTCGGTGGTGGTAGTTCCGTAAAAGTTGTTGTCCGATCCGCGCGCCAGCCCGGCATAAGGGCGCGATCCCTGCAGCCCTCCCTCAAAGGTGAGAAGCGTAGTGAATACACCGGCCGACGTGATCTGAAAAACCGTACCCCTGCCACCAACCCCGCCGCCGTAAGTTGTGCCGTAGAAGTTGCCGTCGCTGCCCTGGACCAAACCCGCGTAGGGATGGGCCCCGTCCACGCAGCCCGGCTGCGCGCAAAAACTGTAGAGTGTGGTCAATACACCTGCCGGAGTCATCACGAACACCGTACCCGACCCGCTGCTGCCGCCGTCATACGTCGTGCCATAAAAATTTCCGTCGCTGGCCTGAATGAGGCCCGCATAGGGACGTCTGCCGTCTGTGCAGCTGGGCTGGGCGCAGAAGCTATACAAAGGCGTCAGTACTCCTTGCAGCGTGATTTTGAAGATCGTCCCGCCGTCGAAAGCCCCGCCTAGGGATGTCGTGCCGTAGAGGTCTCCGTCGCTTCGACCTTGCACCAGTCCCCCGTGAGGCACCGAGCCATCAATGCAACTGGTGAGATAACAGAATGTATATAAGACTGTCAGCTTTCCCTTTTCCGTCACGTTGAACAGATTGCCACCAGAAAACTCGTGAGGGTAGTGATCGGGTGTGTTGAACCCGAAGCCCGCCGATGTTCCGTACAGAGTCCCATCACTCCCCAGCACCAGCCCCGCAAACGGGTGGACACCATTAGTCCCAGTGAAGCTATTCAACATATCTAGTGTGCCTGACGGCGTGAGCTTGAAGATCGTGCCCAGCTGATACCTCCCTCCCGAATAGGTCGTTCCGTAAAAATTTCCATTCACATCTTCAACCAGAGATGTCGGTTGGGGGAACGCGCCATGGGTGTAGTCGAACTCGTGGACTGTGGTGAAGGTCTGGGCAGGCGACACACTCGCAGCCAGGACGGCAATTATAAGAAAGAAAAATGCGTGCTTACAGCCATTGCCTTTGGTCACTGCATTACTCCTTCTAGAAACGCAGACGTCAGAGTCCATTCCCGTATGATCTCCGGCGGCATTACGGCTAGTTCCCAATTCCGATTATGCCGAACGACAGCGCAGCACACTCTTTGGAGTTGATGCCCATCGACGAATCGCACCAGTTCGCCCAACTGAAACCAAAGTAGTTGGAGTTGAAATACATCTTCCGGGAAGGCTGCGCGCTCCCACGAACGTTATTGGTTTGCTGAGTGGTATTCGAAGCAAAAAACCCCTCGGAACAATTAGTGTCCGTATTAACGGTGCATTGCGGGGAAACATTGATCCAATATTCACCAGCGGTAAGGGTCGCGCTGGCCTTAACCGCAACCGTGTACTCGGTAAAGCCGAACGCGCTCCGGCCGGTCGGCGCGATGTTGGCCGCGCCCGTACCCGACGCCACTACCTTCCCGCCATTGCCTTCACTCACACCGCTGCGAATTTCCCACGTAGCCGTCTTCGGATTGAACTCGCCCTGGGTCGCAAGCACGTTGACCAGAAGGCCCTCCACCGTGGCCTTCGCCCCGGCAGGAACTTCAACCGCGCCTAATGTCTCGGTAAGTGGACGAGTGAGGCTGTTGCCATTCGGAAACCCGTACACACCGGGATCGGTCGGCGTCATGTCGCCGCCATAGAAAAGACAAGGCTTGCATGCCGCAGGTGGACCACCCATCTGAGTCAATTCCAGCTGCTGCACCCCGTTCGCGCGGGATCGTCCCGTCCCTCCCGCATTTACCGCTTTGGAATGATCCTGTGCAGATGCTGCCATCGTGAACATTGCCAGGAACATTGCTGTGAATACACCCTTCTTCACGAGTATTCCTCCAGGGTTCTTGATCCTAAAGTTACGAGGTGGACCTTCGGGGGTGGCCTACAAAAATCAGGTTAAGCTGCGCGACTTCCAGATGCAACGAAAAAGTGGATCAAAACCGTGCCGAAAAGTGCAGCTAAAGTGCAATCCATTTCAACAACCGTAGAAGCGATGAGATTGACTTAGGAGCAAACCCAGGGCAACCTCACTCCGAATAGCCGTCGTCTTCGCCGTCTTCGTCGTCATCCTCTTTGTCGTCGCCTTCGTCTTCTTCTTCGTCTGGCTCTTCTCGAAAGAGGACATCGGCAGCGAGGGAGGGATCAGAAAGTTCCCCATCGAGATTTTCTGGAAGAACCATGCCATGCCATGGTACGCCTCTGTAGTGCTCCTCGGAACTGGACACAACTCAGTTACCAGGCTGATGAGATAACCGTGTCGGCTCCTGCGGCGAGTAGACTTGGAAGCGCTCAAGCGACTTTGGTCGTTGTCCGCTTTCGCGGACAACGACCAAAAGGATCAGTTAGGGCGTGAAAAGGAACCCGTGAATCACGCCGCTAGCGTCAATATATTCTCCGTCGATCTTATTCGTCCGGCCGTTACTGTTCGGGATCGTACCCTGGCCGCTGCCAGTGCCCGCACCCGGAACGTTGCCCGTCGCAATGCTTCCATTCGGACTGCGTTGGAAGCCGTGATTCACACCGTTTGCGTCAATGTATTGTCCCACCGTGGCTCCTGACGCATTGATGTTCTCGGGCAAGGTGCCCTGACCACTGCCCGTACCTGCTCCGGGAGCGTTGAACTCAGTGATGGTGCCTCCCGCAGCCCGCACGAAGCCGTGATCGGCACCGTTCGAGTCAATGTACTCACCCGTAATCGTCCCCGTGTCGTTGATGCCCGAGGTCTCCGTGCCCTGGCCGCTGCCGGTGCCTGCACCGGAAGCATCGAAGCTGGTGAAGGTGCCGTCCGCTGCCCGCACGTAGCCGTGATACACACTGTTGGAGTCCAGGTAGTTTCCGGTGATCGCTCCTGCCGTGTTAATGCAATCAACGCCTCCGACAAGCGTGCCCTGGCCGCTGCCCGTGCCTGCCCCGGGAGCATCGAAGCTGGTGATGGTGCCACTCGTGGCGCGCACAAAGCCGTGATAGGAACCGCTCGCGTCAACGTAGTAACCTGAAACCGTACCGCCATCGTTGATGTTGGCGGCAATTGTGTTGACCGCTCCCGGCGCTGCGAAGGTTGAGAAAGTACCGTTCGCGGCGCGCACAAAGCCGTGAAATACACTGCTCGCGTCAATGTAGTATCCGGCGATCACGTTGGTTTTGTTTATGCTATAGGCAAATGTGCCCTGGCCCGAGGCTGTGCCCGCGCCGGGAGCGTCGATAGTGGAGATGGTGCCGGTTGCACTCCGCGCGAACCCGTGATACGCGCCGTTGGTGTCAATGTAATATCCGGCCACCACGCTGCCTGAATTAATGGCAAACGGAATGGTACCCTGGCCGAAGCCTGTACCCGCGCCCGGAGCGTTGAATTTGATGATGCTGGATGCGCTCGCGGAAACGCTCAGCGCCAGCGCGCAGATGATCAGGCAAAGTGTCGTTTTCTGTGCCGTTATTCGTGATGGCTTAACAAAAGTTGGGCTGGTCATGATTCTTCTCCTCGTTCCTTCCGAAGTCCGGTCTGAGCAGACTTCTTGACTTTCAAAAACGGCACTAATTCTACACCCATTCTTGGCCGCTGGCGCACCGTTCGGGGATTTTCAGGATTCCTCCGTATTCACGGTCTGGCCGGGGGCGGGTGGATGAAAGGGAAATGCCGGGACAGACGCGTTTTCTCTACGATCATGCAATTTCGCGCTACGATGTCTGAGAAGGAGAAAGGTTCGTCCAATGGCGACTGTCAGTCCCTCACCGAAACACCAAGCAGGCAACACCGGTTCACAGGCTACAATGGGCGGTCGCTTTGCGCCCCGCATCGGTGGTGCTGGCGAGGTGGCGAGGAGGGCAGAATGAGAAAAATGATGGTATGCGCATGCGGTCTTCCAATGTCTTCTGATCGCCGGGGTGCGTATAAGCACAGGCGTTCCACATACCATCGCCATCACCAACGGATCAAGGATCTGCTGTCCAAGAACGAGATCCCCTACGCCGAAATAGGTGCAAGGTTGGGAATAACGCGCGAGCGGGTACGCCAGATCGCCAAGAAGATAGGGATGCCATCAGGACAACAACGCAAGGAACAATGCATCCTGGATCGGCGTACCGCTGTCTGGCGCGAGCACAAAGGGCACGGGAAAGTAATTGCCAAATGCGAAGAGCTTGGATACACGGTGACCCCCAGCCGGCGCGATGCCGGTTCGCACTGGTACTTGGAAGCGAATATTGTTGTGATCAACGGGCGGCGGGTACGGATTGTGTACAGCAACAAGATGCGTTCTCGCTATCTTAGGCTCAAGCGCTCTGAGGCTCACGCGGACTTTTATTTGGCCATTTCTCCCATCGGGTTTTTCATCTTTCCATCCAAGGTGTGGAGAACATTTCCCGCGACGACCGCCTTCTCTCCGTATCCGAGCGCGAGTCACGTAGGCCTCCGTTCAAATCGGCACGACTACCTCGATTATCTGGAAGCATGGAAGTTGCTCAAGGTGAAAGGCAATCGGTGAAGTCCCCTGATCAGTTCATGGGTGCCAAAACCTTTGCAGGGCAGACGGGAAGCGACCGGCTCGGTGGAATCGCGGATCGGCTCGGAACGCGAAACCACCTGCGGGGCGCCCGGCGGGTCTTAAGGTTGGCTTAAGGTTCGGGTTGTATTATCCCTTCGACCCTCCCCTTAGATTTATGGGTTATGGAAGTTCTTCTTAACATACTGTGGTTTGCGCTCTGCAACCTGACTGGGTTGTGCTGGCTGCAACGTTGGCGGCGCAACGGACGGCCCCGAGGTGGGGCGCTGCAACTGTCCGCGCTAGTCTGCGTGCTGGTGCTGCTCTTCCCTGTTATCTCTGCCACTGACGACTTTTACGCAGCTCAATTCGCGTTTGAGACAGCGGTCACGCAAAAGAGTTCAAAGGGAGCCTTGAGCGTACGCTCTCTGCTCCCTCGGCGGGACCATCACTACCCGACGGCGGCTTTCACCTCGGCTTTCTGTCTGAGCGCTCGAGTACGCGTGGCAGTCATTCCCGCAAACCACGGCTTGCCGGTTTTCTCACTCTCGATTTCACATCCGCCACAAGATCGCGCCCCGCCGGCACGTCCTCGTTTCCTCTAAACAACCAGAAGTTTCCAGGTTCGTAACTCGCGCTCATTTGCAGTTGTGCGTGATCAAGAAACCGGGAAAGGTGTATTGGTTCTTACGGTGAAGTGCCTCTTATACAGATGGCATTGGCTTCCGATTGGGCTTCTTCTGGTCGGTTGCGTGTAGTTGGTTTTCAAGCTCGCGGACTCCTTGGTCAAGGTAGTTTCAGAAAGCAAGGAACCGTGAAGCTAATTGCCATCGTCCGAAGGGGGATGCTCGCGACGCAACATTGACATGCTGGAGGCCTTCGGCTTTCGCCCCTAGAAGCAGTCCGTCATTGACAGTCTTGCGCCGTATCGCCGGCAGTTTGGAAGCTGGTGGTATTTCTACAGGACGGTGAACAAGGCCCTGGGGCCGGAATTGCAGGACCCCGCAGTTTGGGACCCTTCACACTTCGACGGAGATGCCACTCTCTAGCGGCGGCCTGTGCAGCTGGCCCTCAGATAAGAGCGACGAAAGGCAAAACATGGCTAAGACCCAGCTATCTGGAGTTCTAGGTTGGATTCTGGCGGTGATCCTTTTAGCCACACTCGGATTTGTCGTCGTCAGCATGGTGATCAAGCGATAACACACGACGGTATTGGTTCGCATGTAGCGCTTTGTGCTTAGCGGCATTGAGTTTATGAACTGCCGAGCAGCTAAACCCTGTTTCGCCGAAGTGGCAGCCCTGGCGGGCCGGGTGAACCCATGCCAGTAGATGCTTCTGCAATGCCGTGGTGGGGATGGCTGCTTTGCGGCGGGGGCGGTGGAATCATCGCTCTAATTGCGTCCCGAATTGTCGATATCACCAAGAACGGCATGTTGGCTATCGCCTGGTGGCTGCTCAGCATGCTGGCTGGACTTGGCGGCCTCGTTTCTTTCGTTGTTGGAGTCGTCGGATTTGCAAAATGGGTTTGGAGGTAGGAACTTGATTTAATTAATGCGGATTAATGCGGGGACAGGCGGGTGGCCCACTCATTGTCCCTCTCCCTTTCACTCGACGCACCACCCCAAAAGCGGGTGGGCGGGTGGCCCACTCATTGTCCCTCTCCCTTTCACTCGACGCACCACCCCAAAAGCGGGTGCCCCACACATCGCGCTCTTTGCGATGTGTGGGTGCTGTCACCACCACCCTGTAAACC
>Ga0308309_10000184_pt1 | contig 49323 bp, 40 predicted proteins | sample HubBroMetageWFT5_FD_192491 | JGI IMG/M metagenome (GOLD analysis project Ga0308309, IMG submission 192491) | Warmed and freeze-thawed soil microbial communities from the Hubbard Brook experimental Forest, New Hampshire - Hubbard Brook CCASE Soil... | ecosystem: Environmental > Terrestrial >...
TGTCAGCTCTCGGATTCGGTTGCATGGGACTCAGCTTTGGCTACGGGCCAGCTACCGAGAAACAACAGGCAATTTCAATGATCCGGGCGGCCTTTGAACGTGGAGTTACGTTCTTCGACACCGCGGAGGCCTACGGACCTTACACCAACGAAGAGGTTGTGGGCGAAGCACTCGAACCCGTGCGAGACAAAGTTGTCATTGCGACGAAATTCGGATTCGAGAACGGCATGCCAGCTCAGGGCACCAACAGTGAGCCCGAACGCATTAGGGCGGTCGCTGAGGCCGCGCTGAAGCGGCTCAGAAGCGACGTAATCGACTTGTTCTACCAGCACCGCGTCGATCCGAATGTGCCGATCGAAGAAGTGGCGGGTACCGTCAGGGATCTCATTCAGGAGGGTAAGGTTAAGCACTTCGGCATGTCGGAGGCCGGCGTGGCAAGTATTCGTCGTGCCCATGCGGTTCAGCCGGTGACGGCACTCCAGAGTGAGTATTCGCTCTGGTGGCGCGAGCCCGAAGAGGAAATTCTCCCGACGCTGGAGGAACTCGGGATCGGGTTTGTGCCATTCAGTCCGCTGGGCAAGGGATTCCTGACTGGGGCAATTAAAGAAGACGCGAAATTCAGCGATACGGACTTCCGCAAGATCGTTCCACGCTTTAACGAAGAGAATCTGAAAGCGAATCAGGGGATTGTCGAGGCTCTGGGTCTCATCGCTGAACGTACGCACGCAACGCGAGCGCAAGTTTCGTTGGCATGGCTATTGGCTCAGAAGCCGTGGATTGTTCCGATTCCCGGGACCACCAAACTGCACCGCCTGGAAGAAAATCTCGGAGGCGCCAACATCGAACTCACTTTAGAGGATCTTCACCAGATCGCGGAATCCCTCTCGAAAGTTGAGATCCACGGCGCGCGCTATCCAGAACGTCTCCAAGCCATGGTGAATCGTTGACCAACGGTGCCTAACTGATCGCACCATATTGAATTGGCTACACGTATCGAATAGAGCACAAGAAATAAGGACAACAATGAGGACACAATTACAAATTATCACTCTCGCGGCGAGCCTTGTGTTCAGCTTCCACTCCCAAGCACAAACAGAAGACGCGATTTTCCCAAAAGGTGAACTATCAACCGTTAAAAATCACGCGGGAAATATTTGGCTTAAAGAGCTAAACGTTGGTGACAGTACGTTCGATCCTAGTATTGCTGTAGCAACCTATGATGCCGGTGCAAAGCTGGATTGGCATATTCATCCGGGTGGTCAGGTTCTACTCATCACGGAAGGCACCGGCTTTTATCAGGAAAGGGAAAAGCCCGTACAAGTAGTTCACAAGGGGGACGTAATAAAGTGCCTTCCAGGCGTAGAGCAGTGGCACGGTGCATCACCGAAAAGTGGCTTTGCCTATCTGGCCGTTACACCCACTCAAAAAGGAAAAGCAATTTGGTTGGAGCCTGTGAGCGATAAAGACTATTACAGCGTGAAGTAGCGCGCGTAGCAGTAAGGGTAATGACAATCGCTTGGGCTGCGTAGTTTCCCCATTGCGGGCAAAGCGGAAGTTATCCCCGCCCAGAACTCGGCTTGTGGGAAGTGGAGCCATACGGCCGAGAAAGCGCGAACATGAAAGTCGAAAATTATAGAGATCCGCGCCTCAAGTAATTCTTTCCGCCGGAGAAACTGTCGGTCTTGTGACTGCCCACTAGGCACGCAGTCGCATGCGAACCCCATCAGACTGCCTGGGCCGGAGAAAACGACCGCTTTCTGCCACAGAATCGCCTGGCGTTCGCTTTCAGGTCCGAATGGAAGGCGAATTGAAACCGGACTGATCGCAGGGCGCTGATGTCGAATTTTAGTGTGAAATTCTCTGGTCAGCTTTTGCTATCTGCAAGTTACGGATACGTTGAGGCTTAGCCCGCAGAAACCGGACCGAGGGTTCGAATCCACTCCGCTCCGCCACCCAGTCTGAACAGCAGAGAATTCCTACCCCTATTTCCCGCAAAATGCGCGAAACATGCCCGTATTTCGCGATTCTTCCTCGACAAACCGGACTGGAGAGAACGGACTTCTCTACGGTGAAGAGCGTCTCTGTCCCGGCTTTTCTCTGGATGGCACAGACGCAGTCCGGTTTTAAGGAGAGCGTGACGCGAATGCAATGCGATCAAAAGCAGCGGATTCGGGCACAATAAGTTGACTTCTGTCGGCATCTTGGCACCGATTTCGGCGCTTCCCACATGCCCGTTCTTGGTGGTGCAGTTGATGCTGCCCCCTCTCGATAGAGTCGTGCCGTAGAGGTTGCCGGAAGCGCCCATGATCAAAGCGGGCTCCCCACTCAGCGAGAAGTAAACGCCCCGGCACGGATGTTGGGAAAGTGGGAAAGTCGCTTGCGTGCGCATCAACTCTTATCAGGGAATGATCTTGAACACCACGCCGAAACCAGACCCGCCCTGATTAGTGGTCCCGTACAGGTTGCCCGCCGCATCGTGAACCAGAGGTCCCATGGGGGACGACCCGTCCGCCCCACCGGTAAAGCTGTACAGCACCGTCTCGTGGTTCTTGGAGTCCAACTTGAATATGGTTCCGCAGTTGTAAGATCCCCCGCTGAGAGTAGTGCCGTACAGGTTGCCTGAAGAATCCCGGAGCAGGCCAGCAATGGGACCCGCCCCGTCGGCTGGATAGCCGGTGAAGATGTGCAATAGGCTCTCGTTGCCAGAGGCAGTCAACTTGAAGACCGCTCCGAATCCACCGGCGAAGGTGTTGGTCGCGCTCGTGGTGCCGTAAAGATTGCCCGCGTTATCGACAATCAGACCAGCATCGGGATTTATCCCATCAGGTGTCGCATTGGAAAAGCTGTATAGCACGGTCTCATTGAAAGACGAATCCAGCTTGAATACGGCTCCGACGCCTCCCGTTCCACCACCGAACGTGGTGCCATAAAGATTGCCCACTGAGTCCCATACGAGGCCCCCGTACGGATATGCCCCGTCTTGGCTCGTCGGCGGATTGTAGGTAAAACTGTGCAGCACGGTCACGACATGGTACTTGTTCAACATGAATACTACCCCGCACCCGTCCGGGTTAACGCACGAGAGATCGCCACCCAAGTGAGTGGCGCCGTATAAATTGCTCACCGAGTCGTGAATCAGACCGCCGTAATAGGGTTGTCCCCCGTCCGCGCCACCGCTGAAGCTGTGCACCGCAACCTCTCTACCGGTCGGTTCCAGTTTGAACACTACTCCGTCACCGGAAGCTCCCCCGGCGAACGTCATGCCATAAAGGTTGCCGTTGTCATCGCCGCCTCCTAAGAGCTGGAGTAACGGTGTGCGCGGACTTGCGCCGTCCGTCGTTCCTCCCGCAAATGAGTGCAGAACCGTCTCTGCCCAACCAACGCCTGAGACAGGAGATAACACGAAGATTGCTCCCAGTCCGAAATCGCCGCCGCCGGAAGTCGTGCCATAGAAAGTGCCCGACGGATCTGCAACTAAACCTGCCTGCGGATTTGCCCCGTCCTGTCCGCCCGTGAACGTGTAGAGAACACTGAACGCTTGTTGAAGGGGTGTGATCATCAGAGTAGCGGATGCAATGATGGAGCCCGAGCTTGCGGTGAGAATTGTCTGGCCGATTGATTCACTCACGGCCAAACCGCCTGAGGTAATCGTGGCCACCCCCGTGGAGGAAGAACTCCAAAGGACACTATTCGTCAGATTTTCCATGATTCCGCTCAGGTATGTTCCCGTAGCGGCGAATTGCTGATCTGTCCCCAAAACGATCGATGCAGTGGATGGCGTAACGCTAATCGAAACCAGTTCATCCTGCACGGTAAGAGTGGTCGACGACGCAACCGATCCCAGGCTGGCGGAAATTGTGGTGAAGCCCGTGCCGGTGCTAGCCGCCAACCCCTGCGACCCGGATGTGTTGCTGGCTGTGGCAACCGTGGGCGAAGAGGAAGCCCAGGTCACATTCGTCGTAATGTTCCCCGAGCTTCCATCGGTATAAAGCCCTGTTGCAGTGAATTGCTCTGTATTCCCGATGGGGATGGTCGGACCTTCTGGACTGATTTCAATCGCCGCCAGGATTGCGTTTGTAACTGTTAAATCGGCAGATCCCGAAACGGAGCCGGACGTCGCGGTAATCACTGTGCCACCACTGCCAGCTCCTGTTGCCAGACCATTTGTGCCGGAGGTGTTGCTCACCGTGGCCACTGTGAGTACCGATGAACTCCACACGACAGAGCTGGTCAGATTCTGCGACGAACCGTCACTGAACGTTCCCAAGGCCGTGAACGCCTGGGTCGTGCCTGCTGGAATCGTCGCTGTGGCTGGCGTCACCGCAATCGACTGAAGTTGCGGAGGCACCGCGGTCACGGTCAGGGCCGTAGAGCCGTTTATCGAATTGAATGTAGCGCTGATCGTGGTTGCTCCCACCGCCAAGCTCATGGCCAAGCCTGTCTGATTGATGCTGGCAACAGTCTGGTTGGACGATCCCCATGAAGACACGCTCGTCAAATCCTGCGTGCTTCCGTCACTGAACGTTCCAGTCGCAGTAAACGGTTGTGCGCTGCCGATCACCACGAACGGATTTGCCGGCTGGACACTGATGCTGGTCAAAACTGCCGCGTTGACGGTTAGCCCTACGGAACTATTAACCAAACCAAACGTCGCGGTGATGGTGGTCTGGCCTGTCACCAAAGTGGTTGCAAGTCCATTGGTGTTGATGGTCGCGACGGAAGGAGACGAGGAACTCCAGGTTACCTGTGTTGTCAGGTCCTGCGTGCTGCTGTCGCTGAAAGTCCCGATCGCGCTAAACTGCTGAGTCACGCCAGCCGCTATGCTGGGATTAGCGGGCGTCACCGTAATAAATGAAAGCGTTGCGGACGTCACGCCTAAGGCTGCGGAGCCGGTGATCGAGCCAAATGTGGCGGTGATAGTGCTCTGGCCAGCGACTACACCAGTCGCTAGTCCCCCGGAGCTGATGGTTGCCACGGTTGAATTCGAAGAACTCCACGATGCTGACGTAGTCAGATTTCCTGTGCTCTCGTCGCTGTAGATGCCGGTCGCCGTAAATGCCTGTTCCGTTCCGGCGGCGATTGTCGGTGCCAGCGGGCTTACCTGAATTGAGACCAAGCTGGGTCCGACGTTCAGCGTGGTCGATCCGTTTTGATTTCCAAGAGATGCAACAACCGTAGTGCTTCCGGGTGCGACCGCCGTCGCCAACCCCGCTGCATTGACTGTTGCCGCCGAAGGACTTGAAGAAGTCCAGGTCGCGGATGTAGTCAGATCGTGAGTTGTGCTGTCGCTATAGGTTCCGGCCGCGCTGAATTGCAGCAAGAGTCCTGGTGCGATCGTGGAATTTGTGGGATTCACAGCAATGGATTGCAGCGTGGGTTTGCACATTCCCGCGCTGAACACAGTGTAGATTTGCTGGATCTGTTGCGCGCTCAGTGCCTGACTGAAGATGGAAATCTCATCCATGGATCCGGAAAATGAGGGCGTTGGCGTGCCCAGGTATGCTCCGAATGCAACTTGTTGGTACCAGGATGAATTCGGAGATGCGATCGCACTCGCGGCCAGATTCCCATTCAAGTATACGTTGACCGTGACTTCTGAGCCCGAACTGGCGTAGGTCATCGCGACGAAATACCACTGGTTGAGGCTGACCTGCCCGACCCCTTGCACCGACAGGTTTCCGAATTCCCAATCCAGATTGCCGTTGCTATCCACCGACAGTCCCGGGGTTCGATTCACACCATCGAAGCTGCCGGTCAGCGCACCGGAACCGGTCGGCATGAACCAGAACATCAGGGTTCCTGCGGTCGGCGAATACACAGGGGAATTGACCAGCACTGAGGAGCCATTGCCAGCGAAACTGAAAGCTTGCGCGACCTCTCCGGTACCGTAGGTCACACCGTTCTGCAGAACGCCGGAATTGTCTCCCGCAATGTCCACTGTGTTACCGTCACCTGTCCACCACCCGACCAACCCAGGCGGCGGAGCTACACACTGTGGCTGAGAGACAGCCAGGGTCGTGCTCCCCGTTATGCCTCCCAAGGTGCCTGTGATTTGCGTGCTACCTAGGGCGAGACCGCTGGCGAGCCCAGAGCTCGTTACCGTAGCAACCGTGGTTGCAGAAGACGACCAGGTGACGGAACTGGTAACGTCCTTTGTGCTGCCATCGCTGTAATTCAGAATCGCAGTGAACTGTTCGTAACCCCCGGCAGCAACTGACGGAGTAGCAGGAATGACGGTGATCGAGGTCAGAGCGGGAGGTGCAACGGTAACCATCGTCGAACCGGTGACCGATTCGTAGGCGGCAGTGATGGTCGTCGTGCCGTTCCCCACTGCCTGCACCAAACCGCCAGAGTTCACCGTCGCAACCGACTGCGCTGACGACAACCAGGTCACAAAGTTGCTGACATTTAGCGTATATCCGTTCTGCCACATGCCGGTCGCGAGGAGTTGCTGCTGACCTCCCGGCGATACCGTTGGATTGACGGGAGTAACAGTGATCGAAACCAATCCTGTCAGAGAACCTGTGCCTGACAAACTCGCCGTTTGCGGGCTGGTGCTCGCATTGTCGCTTACGGTTAAAGTGCCCGTCCGGTTACCTGGAGTGGTGGGTGTGAACGTGACAGAAATCGTGCAACTCGATAGCGCAGCCAGCGTATTTGGAGTAAGGGGGCAGTTCGAGGTTTGAGCGAAATCGCCCGAAGTGGCAATACTTCCTATAGTAAGCGCGACTTTCTGCTCGTTAGTCAGATTGATGTTCTTAGCTGCGCTTGTGGTGCCAACCACCTGGCTGGCAAACGGGAGGCTGCTGGTTGACAATCTTACCGGAGCCACGCCTGTTCCACTCAACTGAGCAGTTTGAGGCGAATTTGAGGCATTATCGCTGACACTTAAGGTGCCGGTCAGCGCTCCGGTCGCCTGTGGTGTGAAGGTGACGGAGATCGCACAACTGGATCGGGCGGCCAAAGTGTTCGGAGACACTGGACACGTCGAGGTTTGCGCGAAATTCCCTGATGCCGAAATCCCCGAAATAGTAAGAGGCACGGTCTGGTAATTGACCAGCGTAACGCTCTTTGCAGTACTGGTTGTGTTCACGAACTGGTTGCCGAAAGGTAGAGAGTTGCTTGACAGGATGACAGGGAGCACGCCGGTTCCGCTCACTTGAGCGGTTTGAGGAGAGTTCGAGGCGCTATCGTTCACCGTCAGAGTGCCCGCCTGCGCACCTAACGCGGTGGGCGTGAACGTGACCGCTACCTTGCAGCTGGCTCCTGCTCCCAACGTCTTTGGAGCGATTGGACACGTCGAAGTTTCGGCGAAATCGCCAGATACCGAAATGCTACTGATGGTAAGCGGCACCGTTTGCGTGTTGCTAAGACTGATCACCTTGGCCGCGCTGGTGGTCTGCACCACCCAGTTCCCAAACGTAGCAGTGGTTGGACTCAAAGTTTGGGCTTGTGCGATCGGAGCAGACAGGGTGAGCATCACCAGCGGAAGCATGCACCGGCTTCTGAAGATTGTCGTGAGTCTTGCCACGAGACACCCCACTCTCTTCTGTGACCAAGCACAGAATCAGTTCTGTAAGTGCAAGGGGCCCGATTGCTGAAGAACTCAATACCGCTAACGCATTTACTGATAATCACCGACGCCGTAGGAAAAATGTCAAAGGAGTAGCGACGCAAATATGCGCCAAGCACTTGGCAACGTAAATAGCTCATGAGTGTCGGCGGCTAGCACCGACGAGTCATGACCTCAAACAGGTCGGTGACGATAAGCTGGCTTCCCGATCTTGAAAAAAGCCAAAGCGGAGTATGCAAGGCTGCAGCGCGGCAAACGTGCTACCTCGTCGCTGCTGTTTGCAGGTTGCCGCCGATAACAGGTGTTTGCACTCAGTGAGAATTGGTCGATCACGGTCAATGAGTGAAATCACAATATTTCAACAGTAATCTTTCGGGCGAGATTCGCAAGCAAATTGTGCCGACATTTCGGCAGGTGCCGATATTTCGGCACTTCGCGACTTCGCAAGAAACTCGCACAGGAGACAGGGGTGTCTTTGTGCGAAAACTCACAACAATCTTCAGAGGTCTGCAATCGCTGATCGCCCTAGCGTTGCTTTTCTGGTCTGCTCTGACCACACAAGCTCAAACGTTGAATCCCACCAGCATCGCGTTTGGGAACTGGGTCGTCCAAACGACCAGCACAACTGGAGTTGTCACACTTAGTAACACGCAGACGGTGCCGCTGACCATCACTAGCATTTCGCTATCGGGTGATTTTGCCGAAACCTCGACGTGTCCAATAGCTCCGAAAGCTCTCGCGGCGGGATCTAGTTGCAAAATAGGGATCACGTTCACATCTGGGGTGCTGGGCGCTCTCAAATTCTCTGTGGAAACGTAGCCTCAACTCAATGGTTTGTCACAGTTCACAAGGTTTCGTTCCACTCAATGACGATGGCGGCAGCATGGGTCATATTTCAAGGGGACTCGAACTCTGCAACGCCCGTACAAGCGCGAATCGATGAAAGTCCCCCTCAGTTGGCCCATGCCTTTATGCATTTCTGCGCGACGGCAAAAGCGCGCGCCTTTGCCGAGTACCCCTCGCCAAACCAGATTGCGTTCAATTGGCGGTCGTCGCTCGCCTTTCCGAATCGGCGGTAGTCGATGTACTCAGCGACGCCGTTATACGCTGCACATTCAGGCGCGGCTGGAGTGGGGATGCACTGCTCAAATTCTGAACCAGGGAACCAGGCATGAAGTGATCGGCTCTTTTTGTACCAGGTGGAGTGAGATCCACCGAAGAGGAAGCCGGTCATGGCCATCCAGAGGTACAAACCAGAACAGCTCGTCACATTCCTGTGGCAGACCCACTTGCATTTGCGTGTTGACAGCCGCTTCAGTCCCGCGTGATAATTCGCACGCTCGGCTCGTGGTAATGTCAACGCTGGTTCTCCGCTGCCGTGCTTGGCCTCTGTTCGTGCGCTGGGTTGCCATGCACACAATTCGCAAACCTCAAGACTGGTGAGGACTCCAATGGCGAAACTTTGTAGTTGGAAGCGGGCTGGTGCAGGCCTGGCGTTTCTAATCGCGGCGATGTCGGCTTCGTCCGCTCAAACCGTCACGACACTTGCCAGCTTCGACGGGAGCAACGGCAGTTACCCGCTCTGGATGTCTTTAGTCCAGGGGACTGACGGCAATTTTTACGGGGTGACTCAGTACGGCGGAACGGGCACCAGTTGCAGTCTGGGCTGCGGTACGGTGTTTAAAGTTACGCCGGAAGGCGTGTTGAAGTCGCTCCACAGTTTTGACGGCAGCGATGGAGAGTATCCGCAGGGGGGTGTGATCCAGGCGACCGACGGAAACTTCTACGGGATCACGACTAAGGGAGGCGCCAATGGCGAGGGCACAATCTTCAAGATCACCTCGACCGGTACGCTGACGACGGTTTACAACTTCTGCCCGAACACGGGCTGTAGTGGGCCTTTCGATGTCTTCGCGGGGCTGGTGCAGGGGAGCGACGGGAGTTTTTACGGCACGTCACAAGGCGGCGGAGACTACTTCGATGGCACGGTCTACAAAGTTACTCCGGCTGGCCAGTTGACGACATTGCACAGCTTTGACGGCACGGACGGCCTTTTCCCGCAAAGCCCTTTGATCCAGGCGACCAACGGCAGCTTTTACGGGACCACCTTCCAGGGAGGTACGCAGGATAGCTGCGTTGACGGCTGCGGCACGGTTTTCAGGATCACGGCCGCGGGCGATTTTTCGACGGTGTACGACTTTTGTGCCGAGAGCGACTGCACAGATGGCTGGGCCCCTTATTCCGGCGTCGTGCAGGGCAGCGACGGCAACTTTTACGGGACCACGTACGAGGCCGCGACGGGCACGGTGTTCAAGCTGACTCCCACCGGCACGCTTACCACTCTTTACAATTTCGGAAGTGAAGGTCCGCCAGAAGCCGGCCTGGTGCAAGGCACAGACGGGAAATTCTATGGGACGTCGTGCTGTGCTGGGAGCAGCGGTGATGGCTATCTTTTCAACATCACTTCTGGAGGCACGTTCACAACGCTCGTGAACTTCGACGGCACTAATGGCGCCAATGTTTATTCCTACCTGGTGCAAGGAACGACGGCAAGTTCTACAGCACTACTGGCGCCGGCGGGGCTAGCAACGAAGGCACAGTCTTCAGCCTCGCGATGGGGTTGAAGCCATTCGTGGAAACGCGACCTACTTCGGCGAAGGTGGGAGCGACGGTGACGATTCTTGGCAACAATCTGACAGCCGCTACCACTGTCACCTTTAACGGTGTCGCGGCGGCGTTTTCAGTTGTCTCCAGCACTGAAATCACCACAAGCGTGCCAGCAGGCGCGACCTCAGGCAGGGTGGAAGTCACGATTCCGCCCAAGACGCTCAAGAGCAGTGTGAATTTCCGCGTGACTCCTTAGAGCGTCTAACAAAACCTTCATCCTCGACAGGGAAGAAAGGCCTTTCCAAGGAAATCACTGCACCTTCGCGACCCTGACCGGCGTTCTTTCACAAGAATTAATCTCACCGGCGCGGACGTTTGTCCAACACCTTTAGCTGAATTGCGATGTCATCAAGTTCGAGGATGTAGTCCCTTGTCGGTACCCATCCGTTCTGTCTCCGTTTTTCCAAACGCGCCGCTAGTTCTCAACCTGCGATAGAGCTGATACAGCTTTGAGTAAGAGGTCTCGTTCCAATGCGCTCCCATCGCCTGTTTTTTCTTCATGATCGTTCTTGGTCCTCTATGAGCATGGATAAGCTTCTGCCATCGCGAGCGAGAAAAGCACCGATGAATCCAGGGGCACAATCGAAGGCAGCGCACAATCGAATCTCCCCTGCGATTCGAGATGCCATCCACTGCCGGTAAATCACCGTGCGTGGCCGACCCAAGTTACCGACGGGCAGCGGACGACTGAGGTGTCACCGAGCGAGCGATAGTGTCAGCCCTTCCGCCTGTTTCGAGCGAAACCTGGAGGGTATCGACTCGGGAAGCAAGGGAATCTATCTTCGTCTGCTGAGTTTTAATCTGCTCGCCTTGTGCCTGAATCTGCTCCTGCTGTTTCCGGATTATGACTTGCTGTTCCTTCATCGCCTCGATGAGTAGCGCCGTGAGGCGCCCGTAGTCGACGCCTTGAGCATCTTTGCTGTCTTTGTTCAACGAGACGACCTCTGGAACGACCTCGGCTACTTCCTCGGCAATCACTCCGATTTCGTGTTGACCATTCGACTTCAAGTCGTACGTGACGCCACGGAGCCGCTCGACCTGCCCAAGTGCTCCGCGAAGCGTTTGGATGTTTGTCTTCCAGCGGCGCGAGCTGTAAGTGGACCAGCCATCTGCAATGGCATTCCCTCCGCCTTGCAACACGGTGAAGATGTTGCTCGGTGCAGTTACGTCAATTCCAACGTTTGTGTTGGCCATGCCGTTGTACGAAAGCGATGTACCCAGCACCAGTGAATTGCTCGCCGTAACTGTCGCCTCGGCGCCGATTGCGGTGGCATTAATAAGAGCACCGGAGCCGACTTCCGCAAGAAAACCTACGGCGGTGTTCAGGGCCCCAGTGGTGTTTCCGGAGAGCGCACCTCTGCCGATAGCAGTGTTGTAGTAGCCTAGGGTGTTCTCGGAAAGGGCCCCGGCGCCTACGGCTGTGTTCTCGTACCCGCTGCTGTTCAACATCAACGACTGGTAGCCGCTGGCGGTGTTGAGGTTGGCTGTGGTATTCGCCGTGAGTGCATAATCCCCAGTCGCGGTGTTCTGGCTACCTGTAGAATTCGAGTAGAGGGCGGCTAGTCCTAATGCGGCGTTATCGCTGCCCCCAACATTCGAGCCGAGGGCGTACGCGCCAACAGCGGTATCAACGTTGCCCGTTTGATTCAAATACAGTGCCTGGAAACCGGCGGCGGTGTTGAAAGAACCCGTGGTGTTCGTGAAGAGTGCATTGGCGCCGCTGCCGGTGTTGAAGGTGCCGGTCATGGTGAGATTTCCAGAAAACCCCAGAAGAGCGTTGTTTTTTGAGACAGAACCGAAAGCAAAGGGAGTGCCGCCTATCTCAAAACTAACCGCGTTGATCGCTCCGTTCACGTGAAGTTTCGCGGCCGGAGTAGTCGTGCCGATGCCGACGTTTCCGGTGGCGCTCTGAAAGATCACGGAATCTGCAATATTGAGAGAGCCCGTGAACTTGGGAACGTATCCGGTGCTCCCTGAACCTGTGATGGTGCCTGCGGGGGAAGCCGGCGTATTCCTGCTGTCTTGTGCAACGACACAAACATGAGCCAGAATGGTGAATGCGAAAATCGCGAGGCGGATCCTCATGGGATCTCCCTTCAACAACGGATTTTCGGGGAATGCGATGACAGACTGGCGGCCCCGAGCCCGACATTGTCTACCAGAATGGGACGAAAAGGCAAGCCCAACACGCGGTTTCGGGCCGCGACGCCCTGCGGAAAGGCAGCCTCATTCGTTGAGGCTCATCCCTATTTACTGGTTCGTTACTCGGTCTACGGAAACGATCAAATTCTCTGCGGTAACGTAGCCTCCATTCAATGACTCAGGTAGACCTTGCCCGCGAATGCGAATCCAATAGGTAAAGCTGTTGGATGGAGTTCTTAGTCTGATGGATGAGAGGAAGCGGTGGTCGACGGGGGCAGCGAATAGGTCGATTAGCGGATTCGCCCAGAACGTTTGAGCACAAGGCGAACATAATGAGAGCTAAATGAAAAGCTCTTGAGCCGGAGCGACCCCGCTTGCGCGGACTTTATTCGTCCGCGCGCGGGCTGATTCCCGACCCATGTGGTAGCGCCCTCGCTGCAAATCGACGTGAGCGGCCAGACGACCGCGCATGGGGGCAACTAACGACCAGCAGAGAACCAGAAATATGCGCAAACCGCAACATGCCGTAACCCATTTGTGGCTGCGAAGGTAGCATTTCATATCCGGCGGACGATATTGAATCTCAAGGGTTAGAACAGATTCCGGCGCAATTCTTGCGAATCAAGTGGCGTAATAATCGCGACTACACTCCTCCACCGCGTCGGCATTCTCAATGAGTGTAATTCGCCTGACTACGCCAGTTATCGATTACGCCAGTTACGGAACGTGGGCTCACCAAATCGAGGGACTTGCGATTCAAGGCGATAGCCGGTGTAACATCGCCATATCACTCATTGGCGGGTTCTGAGTGCTATCGCCTGATTCGACAGTTTAGGAACCGTCGCCAACTCCATGCGATCCTCGGTGTCGCGTCAGCCAGTCTCTCATTCGTTGTGAATCAACATTTCGACATTGTGCAGAATTGCTCAGACGGCTGACTTACAGAGTTTTAGTAACTTGATTCCGAATGGCGAACCTGCTCGCAGAGAGACGGACATGAGCACAGCTGTAATGACGGAACGGATTGCAGGAGCGTCACCGCCTCCCAGGGCCAGGATTACCGGTGTCGTCTATTTGTTTTACTTTCTGGCGGCGGTATTCGGCGAGTTCTTTCTCAAAGGGCTGGTAGTGGATGGCGACGCCGCGGCCACAGCGAACAACATCCTAGCGCACCAGCCTTTATTTCGGTTGGGGTTGGCAACTGGCCTCATCGCCACCGCGTGCTACGTCGCGGTGACGGCCCTCTTCTATGATCTGTTTGCGCCTGTGAACAGGCGCCTTTCTTTACTCGCGGCGTTCTTTAGCCTCGTGGGATGCGCCAGTCTGGCTTTCGCTAGCCTCTTTCAACTCGCCCCGCTGCTGCGACCGTAGCGGAAATACAAGAGATCATTCTGAGCGGGCTTCGCGATCCCGATCACGGCATCAGGGGCGACGCGCTCAGAGCACTCGGGAAATTCGGTGGGGAGGACATGATCCCCGCATTAAGGGCGTCGGCAGACGCGGAAACTTCCAACGATGCGGGCTCTCGCTCGATCCGGAGGCGAACTTTGCAACCGATCGCCGAAATCGAAAAGAGAGCCGGCAAACACTAGTGGACCATCGCAACGACACTGCAACGGCGGTCGGAATGACACTAATCTGGATTGTAGTTGCCATGATAGCAGGTACTCCGATCGTCTCATTCCAAATATCTTGCGCCGCCAGCAAAGGCAAACTGTCGTAACATCGCGTCTCTGACAATGTCGGCGGTGTCAAGTAGTTTTCGAGCGCACTTCAGCAGCATAAGCGGACGGCTTCGGAAAACTGCGCTCGCTCCGCGATAGTGGCAGCGTCAGAGAGGAGCTATTGCGGGCCTAGAGGTTGACTCTCCGTTACGTGGGCGGTGTGCCCACTGTGCCCAGTTTTGTGCCTGCCACCAACCCCGACCAAGTATTACCGATTGTGACGGCATCGCCGGAAACCCTTGCTGGGCAAGGTATGACCGGGACAGGTAGGGGCGATATTTAGCGAGGACTCCAGTCTTCCTCTCCAGAGACGGAGTCAAAATGTTCTTCAATGTCTTGCTTTCCTGTTTGCCGACAATACATCCAGAACCTTTTTCGCTGCCGTCCCCCTTTCGTGCCATTGCGGAAGGTTTCGCCGCGCTATAAGGTTCGTCGCATCCACACGGGAAACGCCGCCCTGAGATCCTGGATTATCCAAAGATTCTGCCCTGACCGCAATCGGCGAACCGTAATCAATAACACCGAGTTCTTACGCTGAGTGGTCATGAAAAGACCCTTCGGGGAGCTTGTGTGCTTCTTTGCAGCGGTGGCAGACACTTTGATTCAACTGAGGAGAATGGATAACCATGAAATGCTCACTTGTTGTCGCAGTTTCGACAATCGTCACACTGATGTTTCTTGGCGCGGTCGCTCAAGCCGCGACCGTCACTTACTATGCGTGTGTGAACAACTCAACCGGTGCCGTCAAGATTGTGAGTTCAACCACAACCTGCGCGTCGGGCACGCACAAGATTCAATGGAATCAGGCAGGGCCTGCCGGGCCTGCCGGACCGAAGGGTGCTACAGGCGCGACCGGCCCGCAAGGTATTCAGGGTACCGAAGGCCCGCAAGGCCCTCCGGGGCTCGGTTTCGCCTACATTGTGCAGTGCGGTCCGGATGTCTTCGGGACAAACATCAACTGTCCTGGCAACGGACCATTGCCCAGTACTGCTACCCTAATCCTCCAAACAACCTCCATTCCCACGACCGGATTCTACCTCGTGTCCGCGTCGACGAATATTTCCTCGTCAAGTGCAGCGGGTTCCTATTCCGAGTGTTACATCACGACGACGTACGACAACCCGTTGACCGGATTCACGAGCATCGGTGGTGTTGGTTTTACAACTCTGAGCAACACCGATGCGTTCGGTGTTAACGCGGGCGATTCAATCCAGTTGTGGTGTTCGGCCTCGCCCGTGAGTGGGACCAGCTCCTACGTCATTTGGGCCTCACTCAGTGCAATCCAGATGAACTATCTGAACGGCGAACAATACACCAACCCAAACATGTCTAAACGGGGAGCTGGCGCTCACGTACAGTCGCACTGAAGCCGGTGCGAAGCCTGTGGCAATTCTCGACGAGTGTAAACGTCTGATTTCAACATTGATCAATTGAAGGGTGGTGGGTCAGTTTAAACTTACATGAATCACATGGACTGGCGTGGATACCTAGTCGCTCTGCTCTCCGTGTCGCTGTGTGTCTACGGCTTTAGGAAGTGCTTGAACGGCTTTCGTCGAACGCGCGGTTCCGAGACATTCAGGCCGTACACTTACGCGTTGGGTATCGCGCTTTTGCTCGGGATCATTGCGCTGGTGCTGTTCGTCCTGCTATTTGAGTTCCTCGGCCCATTTCGCTAGGAGCTACACGAGCGCCTGTTCCCGACAGTTATCTTGTGGAACCATATAGACACAGCTGATAATTCCGCCTGAGGCAAATGTCGATACACTCCACCGCAATGAGAACGATTCGACGCTCCGTAATGCTAGCGTTCTTCTGCCTTTTGGTTGGAAGCATGTCGTTGGTCGGCATGCTGATCTGGGCATATCTTCTCGATGCAGACTTCTCGGCGCGATACCGGTGGTGCACTCAAGAAGCCGTTGCGGCGTTTCATGACTCCTGGCTTGCTCCTGCACGCTTGCGGTGCTTCACCGGATACAGCAACTCCGGATCGATCCGGGCCCAGCCGCGCCAGCGTCTGCGCATCCAGCCGATCGTCTTTCTTGCGGCTCTCCCCGCCGACCCTGGCTGTGCACAAATGCACATTCCGCAGTATCGAATACCATTTCGGCATCAACACAGGTTGTGGGTGACCTTTTGGACCAGACCAGAGATTCGCTGTTTTGTTCCCACCGAGATCCGAATACGGCACTGTTTTGCATCGATGTAATCAAGGTTCCGGTGGCTTGCGCCGCAAGACGCGAAGGTCGTGTCGAGTCCGCGAGTATTTATCGATCCGCGCACGGGCGCGATCAACGGCCTAAATAACAGCGGTACTCATGGCAAGAAGGGCTCGGAGAAGCCGGCGGACACCGATCAGTGCCACGACATCACCGTGTACTCGGCCATCGGGTTGGCACGCTCAGCGCGATACGGAAAACTGCGTGGCGCACAATGGTTCTCTAATTCCGGTTCCGGTCGAGATGTTGAAGTGCAGGCATGGTACCAGGGCGGGATTTCCGTGATGGACTTCACCGATCCGGCGAACCCTTTTGAAATTGCCTACTTCGATCGCGGCCCGATTGATCCGAAGATGTTGGTGCTCGGAGGCGATTGGTCCGCGTATTGGTACAACGGCTACACTTACGGCTCGGAGATTGCCCGCGGCCTGGACGTGTTTCAACTGACACCGAGCAAGTTTTTGACACAGAACGAAATCGACGCGGCCAAGACGGTCATGGTGGCTGACCTGAATGTAAAGAACCAGCAAAAGATCGACTGGCCGGCAAAGTTGGTCGTGGCAAAAGCATACCTGGACCAACTGTCGAGGTCGCAGGCTCTGCCGGCAAGCCGCATCGCGAAGCTGCAGAAGGCGATTGAGAACACAGAAAAGTCGCACATGAGCAAGAACAACATGGCGAAATTGAACGGTCTGGTGCCTTCTTTGGAAAAGAGCGCAGCAACCGCGAAAACCCCGGCCGACGCAACCCGGATGCATGCACTGGCGGACGTTCTAAGGCATCCGTCCGCTTGAGCCGGGATCGGAAATCTGTCTCACCAGATTTCCGGCAACCGGCGAGACTGAGAAGTATTTGACAAGCAGTTTTTGTTACAGCCTCTCAGTCATGCCCAGCATGACGGTTTTCAGCAAAAGCGTCAGCTGCCGGCGAAGGCAGCAGCTTTACGGGAAACGAGGATGTAGCCTTTGGCTTTGGCATCCGCCTCGATCGCAGCCAGGTGTGCGCGGCCTGCAGTCGTTTGCCCCGCCTTCATTTCGATTTCCGCGAGCGCAAGACGGGCATCGAGCTCAATGCCCTGATAACCCAGTTCTCGCGACTTCGTGATGATGGCGGCCAGCTCTTTGCGTGCCGCAATTCCGGCAGCGGAGTGGGCAGCGTCTTTTCCGGCAGTGTCGATGCGGGCGGCAGCGATGGTGGTCCGCCACCGGATTTCAGGGTTCTGGCTCTTGGCGGCGAGGGACCGCGCATGTTGCATCGCTTCTTTCGCGTCCGCCGCTTTGCCCTCCGCGAGCAGCGCGCGGGCGAGGATGCACCAAGCATTGATTTCGTCGTCGCGGGCTTTTTGTTCCTGAAAGAACTCGAGTGCTTGCCTCAGAGTTGCTTCTTGCTCGACGGGGGAACGAGCCTCTTCCAGCGACAAATCCACTAGCGCGAGCTGAGTCTCAGCGATCATTATCTTAGCGCCTCTAGAAGTCCGTATCGCCAGGGATTGTTCGTACATCTTACGGGCGCCTGGAAGATCGGCCTCCTGGAGCAGCAGGTCTCCCAACCCCTCCGTGGCGTACGAAACCCCCAACTGATCACTCTTTTTCTGCCACATCGCGAGGGATTGTTCGAATCCCTGCCTGGCGTTCACCAAGTCCCCCTGCATCTGGTGTATTGACGCGATGTTTAGACCGACGAGAGCAGGATATCCGGTGTTGTCCAATAGCTCCCACGCCTGGAGGGACTCCTTATAGAGTTGGATCGCGCCTGGCAGATCCCCTTGATCCAGCCTGTCGCCGGCCAGGTTCCCGATAGCTATAGACAGGCTCCTCTTGTCATCAAGGCGTCGCCAAATGGCCACAGACTCGCGTTCCATTTTCTCGGCGGTGGCGAGATCACCCTTGCCTCCATAGACGATGGCGAGGTTGTCGAGTACTTGGGCCAAGCCGATCTCGGATTCATTCCGGCGGAAAATGGTTTGTGCCTGCTGCATGAGGCGGATGGCTTCGGGAGCATCCGTTTGAATTATCGCCTGCGCCCAGGCGAGCAAAGCCCTGCCTTCTTGCTCCCGATCTCCGACTGCAGCAGAAATGTCCCTGGCCTCGCGACAGGCGGAAATCGCCTTCTGCGGTTGCCCAAATGCGATGAACATCCGACACTGCATCCTCCGCGCATCGGCCATGACCTCACGGGATCCCTGCTCCTTCGCCCTCTCCACCGCTCCTGCCAGGGGTTGTTCCTGACGCTTAGCGTCGCCCAGCAGATTCCAGGCTTCCGCCTCCACAATTCCGATACGAGGATCTTCAGACGCTGGTGGCGGAAGCTTGCGCAACGCCCCGACCGTGGCCATGGCGTCATGCCCTTTGCCGCCCCGGGTCTGCACTGCTGCCAACTCGAGCCCATAATCGACGTTGTCGGGGAACAAGGTGAAGAGCGCGCGATAGACCTCGATCGCTTTCTCATATTCATGATCGATGTCACGATAGCGGCCTTCCACCACCAACCGCTCTTCGCGCGGAAGATTAGTGGACAAGTCGTACGCCTGCCGGGCTTCCTGTTGAGCCTTCTTGTCGTAGCCTAGCCGTGACCACGCTTCGGCCAGAGCGGAGTGCGCCAGGGAAAACTTTGAATCGGCGGCTACAGCCTGCTGCAGAAGGTCTCGCGCTTCGAGGGCATCGAGTACACGCAGCCGGGCGAGCCCCTCCGAATAAAGGCGGGCGGCCTCGCGATTGGAAGGCGAGGAGGCACGAACGCTCACTGCCTCCACCGGAGAAACCGCTTCCACGCCCAGCTTTTCGCGTAACCGTGACCCAGCCTGAGACGCCATATCAAACAGGTCTGCCTCGCTTCCAACCACAGCCACGTCCGCGATTGTCTCCCCGGCAACCGTATCTTGAAGGCGCAGGTCGAGACGGATGCGAGTGCCAGGTTTTTCGCCGAGAGCGGTGTAGGAGCCGAGGACGATCAAGTCGCTGTCAAGGTCCTTGTGCAATCGCGCCAGTGTCTCGCGGGAGAGGCTGTCAGCGTCGGCCAGAGGAAGATCGAGTTTTGTGCGCGCGACGTCCTCGCCGGAAATGAGGCGCAGCTTTTCTCCAGCCTCCAGTTCGGTGCTCAACATTTCCGAGAGGGCTGTGGACAGCCAGCCTTCTTCGGGACGGCCAGACAGGTTGCGAAACCCGAGAACTGCGATGGAACGGCGGGCCGCAAGGGGTGTCATGATCGAACTGCCGGCAGCGGAGTTCGGCGGCGGCTGGGCCCGGTGGAATCGCGTCCAGACGTAAAACCCTGCAAAGGCGATCACGGCCATGGCAAAGGCCACGAGCAGCCTCGCCCCTGCCCGATTTCGAGAGACGGGCAAACTCAGCTGTTGTTTCTCTTCGGTAACGACACTGGTGCGGACCGTGCGTTCCTGGAAAAGCAGCCCGCGGGAGACGTGGCTGTCGGCGGTTGCCATGTCTGCGACGATACTTAATTTCTCGGTGGCAACGACCTGCACCGGCGAAACAAACTGATACCCTCGCCCCGGCAGGGTGACGATATAGCTGTTATCGCCCGGCTTTTCATCGAGTGCCCGGCGCAACGCGGAGATGCTCTGCGCCAGACTGTTCTCGTCCACAAACGTATCGGACCAGACATTCTTTAGCAGTTCGTCCCGGGTGACAACCTTTCCCGGGTTCTGCACCAGATAGAGCAGCACATCAAAAGCCCGGCGGTTGAGCGTGACAATGGTCTCTTCCCGCCGCAAGGTACGGGCCAGGGCATCAATCTCAAACTCCCCGAATTTAAATATCCCCTCTGTTGGCATCGACATAGAGGCGCTTCAGAACTTGTCAGAACCTGTCAGAACTCGTCACTGGCCTTTTCTGCGCGACTGCCGCAACATTCGCGGCCAGTAAAGGGGGGAACCGCACGAACCGACTGTACCAATGGCTGAGTCAGCGGGCAAGTTTCTTCCGTTCTGACACGTCCGGTCGCGGCACTCTCCACACCGTCCGCACCGAGGTAACGGTGGAGCGGGAAGGGATGACCCTGCTGGTCGGTGACGTGGCGTCGGGCCTGGATACCTGCCCCCTTTGCGGAACCAAGCTGGCTCCGGAGCAGGCGGAGCAGGCGCGGCTTCGCCTTCCGAAGGGTCTGCCTTCGCGGGAAGACCTGGCCGGTTGATCTGGGAAGTGAGAATCGCCAGGGAGTTGGCAGAGATTCGAATTTAGCAACGTAGATCTTTAGCAACGTAGATCAAGGAGCTGCTTTATGAAGAAAGTTCACGTAGTGACGGTTGCAATCATGTTGTTGCTGTCGATCGAAGGGAGAGCGCAGCAGCAGCGGGACGCGGGAAGCGGGCTTCCCCAGGCGCAGCAGAGCGAGCCTGGCACGCCGAGCAAGGGTTCGGCGCCACCGCCCGGCACGGTCAGCGGTTCCGGGACCGCCAACTACGTTCCCCTCTGGACCAGCAGCACGGCTCTGGGAAACTCCCACCTTTACCAGGGTAGCCTCGGCACTGGCATTGGCACAACTTCGCCACAGTACGCGCTGGACGTGGATGGCCATATCAACTCCAGTTCAGGCTATCTCGTTGGAGAATCGCTGGTGCTGACCACGCCTGGCGGAGTATCGAATGGCAACATCGCCCTCGGGTTCGAAGCGCTTATCGCCGGCACTACCGGGCTTACCAACACGGCCATCGGGGACTACACATTACAGCGGGACACCACCGGGAGCGGAAACACGGCCGGCGGTTATGCTGCGCTTGATCTAGACACCACTGGGAGCTTCAACACGGCAAACGGACAGTACCCGCTCTACTACAACACCACCGGGAGTTTCAACACGGCCATCGGCGTCAACGCGCTCTACTACAACACGACCGGCGATAGCAATATCGCGGTCGGGTACAACGCGGCTTACGATGTCTCCGCAGGAAACAGCAACAACATTCACATCGGCAACATGGGAGTCTCCGCGGACAGCGGCACTATCCGCATCGGAACCAGCGGAACCCAGACCTCTTTCTTCGCGGCGGGAATATACGGGGTTTCTTCGGGAAGCAGCAGCGCCATCCCCGTCCTGGTCGATTCCAGCGGCCAGTTAGTCACGGTCAGCTCTTCGCGGCGCTTCAAAGAAGACATTCACGACATGGGCGACGCCAGCCGCGACCTCATGCGTCTGCGCCCAGTTACTTTCCGTTATCAGAAGCCGCTTGCCGATGGTTCGCAGCCGGTGCAATACGGCCTGATTGCTGAGGAAGTGGCGGAAGTTTATCCGGACCTGGTGGCCTACTCCGCGGACGGCCAGATTGAAACCGTGAAGTATCAGTTGCTCGATCCCATGCTGCTGAACGAAGTGCAGCGCCAGCAGGCCGAGATCCACGAGCTTCAAGATCGGCTCAACAAGATTGAATCGGCGCTGGCGCAATCGACGGCTGGCGCTCAACCGAAGTAGACATGGCGGCTGGTGTAAGGCAAACGAATCCAGGGGCCGCCCAGGACGCAACTCTGGGATGGTCGACAAAGTCAGATGGAGAATCTTTATGAAACAGGTTCGCGTGGTGCTGCTTTCACTCTTAATGGTGCTGCTGTGCAGTTTATTCAGCCCTGCGCAGCAGAGCGTGGCGACGGGTGCAAATGCTTCGGTGCCGCCGCTGATTCAGTTCTCCAACGTTGCCAACGACGAAGGTGGCAGTTCCCTGAGCGGCGAAGTAAGCATCACGTTCTCGCTGTATAACAACCCGCAAGGCGGAGAGCCGCTGTGGACCGAGACCCAGAATAATGTCCCACTCGACCCCACCGGGCACTACTCCGTGCAGTTGGGCATCACGAAACCCGCGGGAGTCCCGACAACTTTATTCACCTCGGGCGAAGCACGCTGGCTGGGAGTGCGGATCGCACAACAGCCGGAGCAGCCGCGCGTGCTGCTGCTCAGTGTGCCCTATGCGCTGAAGGCAGGCGATGCCGCCACGATCGGCGGATTGCCTCCGTCTGCCTTCATGCTGGCCGCGCCAGGGAACGGAGCCGCTTCCGCCTACACCACTGAATCATCCGCCGAGCAAGGCGCTTCGCCGTTGACGGCCACCGACGTAACCACCACCGGCGGTACAGTCGACTATCTGCCGCTGTTCAACGGGACCTCGACCATTCTCGATTCAGTGCTGTTTCAGTCCGGAACCGGCGCCACGGCGAGAATCGGCGTCGGGACCACCGTCCCCACCACCACGCTGGACGTGAAAGGACCGGGAACCGTGCGCGGGGTCTTGCTGCTGCCCGCCGTGGGCACGGCCACGGCCGCCAAAGGTGCGAGTTCGCAACCGCTGGCTCTAACCGCTTCGACGTTTAGCAGCACATCTGGCACCGCGGTCGCTCAGAACTTTCGCTGGCAAGCCCAACCCGTAGGGAATGACACCAGCAGCGCCAGCGGGTCCTTGGACCTGCTCTACAGTTCGGGCACGAACGTAGGTGCGGAAACCGGATTGCAAATCAGCGCTAAGGGATTGTTCACCTTCGCGCCGGGACAAACCTTCCCAGGCACCGGCAGCATCACCGGCGTAACCACGGCCAGCACCAGCGGTCTGACTGGCGGCGGCACCAGCGGCACGCTGAGTCTGGGTCTGCTGAATACCTGCGCCACCAACCAGGTGCTGCAGTGGAGCGGCTCAGCCTGGGCGTGCGCATCCGTCAGCGGTGGCGGTGGGGGCACGATCACCGGCGTGATTGCCGGCACCGATCTCACGGGTGGAGGCACCAGCGGCAGCGTCACCCTGAATGTGAACACCGCCAAGATTCCACAACTGAGCGCAGCCAACACATTCGTTGGAAATCAGACCGTGACGGGGAATGTCACCGCCAGCGGCGAAGTGCAGGGCGGAGTGATCAACGCCACCACCGGCTTTGACATCGCGGGCATTCCCTTCGCCTTCGGATCAACGTCGACAAATAATGCGTTTGTCGGGTTCGCGGGAAATTCCACCATGACGGGTACTTATAACTTCGGCGCTGGGCCGGGCAACCTCGAGGGAAATACTACTGGATACGGCAACACGGGGGTTGGATCGATTGCCTTGGCTAATGTCACGACGGGAGTCTACAACACAGCCGTCGGAGACATCACTCTTCTCGAAGACACCACCGGCTATGAAAACACGGCAGTGGGGGGCCTGGCCGCGGAGAACACCTCCGGCTCCGATAACACCGCCGTCGGCGTGGAGGCGCTTTACAACAACACCACCGGCGGCGGGAACACGGCGCTGGGCATTGCTGCCGGGCCGGACCCGGCTTCCACTGGCCTGAACAACTCCACGGCCATCGGAGAGAGCGCAACGGTCAGCGCCAACAATTCGCTGGTGCTGGGGCAGACTACCGCCGGCTCGCCCGGAGCCAGCTTCGTGAACGTGGGCGTCGGCACGGCCACGCCGCGATCCATACTCGAGGTGTCAGCTTCTGTGACGGAGGGCCTCGGTCCTACGATTACGCTGACCAATCCCGGGGAAGGCGTGGGTGCCGCGGCCTCCATTGACCTCAACAGCTATTTGCCGTCGACCACTGGCACGTACAATCCTGCCGCCCGCATCGAAGCGGTTGACCAGGATAACGCTTCCGACGCCATCCTGTTCCAGTCGAACGTCCCCGGCAAATTCAACAACGGCCTGCAAACCAACATGGAGGTTACTTCCACGGGGCAGGTCCTCGTCGGGAGCACCACGAACCCGGGTGACTACCAGTTGTTCGTCCAGCAGGCAAATCCCGGGGACGATTATACTGCCGCGGCGGGGGCGTACGGATACTCTGTTCCTCCCGGATCAGGGCAGCTCGCAGGGGATGGATTCCTGGCGTTAGGCGGAAATGGCGACAGCTTGGCCACTGACTCCTACGCCGGCGTTGGCGTTGTAGGGCAGGGGGGAAACGGCGTAGATTTGGACGGCTTTGGCGGCGATGAGTCCGGAGGCGCTTTTGCTGGCGGAGACAGCGCAGCTGGGACGTCGGATGGGTACGGAGATGGAATAGACGCGTATGCCGGCAGCGGTTGGGCCGGTTACTTCGACGGCGATGTCAACACGAACGGCAGCTACCTGACCGGTGGCGCCTCAGTGCTGAAGATCGACCACCCACTCGACGCCGCCAATAAATACCTCGTTCACTCCTCGGTCGAATCCTCGGAGATGATGAACATCTACACCGGCAATGTCACCACCGACGGCCAAGGTCTGGCCACTGTGCACTTGCCCGACTGGTTTGAAGTGCTCAACACGGACTTCCGCTATCAGCTCACCGTCATCGGGCAATTCGCGCAGGCGATTGTAAGCAGCAAAGTCGCCAGCCATCAGTTCAGCATTAAGACGGATAAACCGAATGTGGAGGTTTCGTGGCAAATCACGGGCGTCCGCCAGGACGCTTATGCCAAGGCGCATCCGCTGGTGGTCGAACCAGCGAAAAACACCCGGGAGCGCGGCCACTATATTCATCCCGAACTGTATGGTGCCTCTGAGCAGCAGAGCATCGCGTGGGCGCGTCATCCCCAGATGATGCAGAGAATGAAGGAAACCAGGGCCCGGCAGCTGGCTGCATCGCAGCGACCGGCACCAACGACCCGCGCCGCAGCCCAGCCGCTGGCCGTGCCGCCAACTCCGAAAATCATACCGCCGCGTCCAGCACCGCTGCTGAAGCATGGTCCGGCACAGCAGCCCGCAGCGCCGCGGAAGTAACGCTGCAGGCAGGGTAAGAACAACACTGTCCCGTGGAAGCCGGCGCTTCCACGGGACGGCGTGCAAATCGCCCGCATCCTTAGCGTAACTGCCAATCTCTCGAGCGGAACTATTCTGTTCTTGCCTTCTGCATAAGTCGCGGTCGGCAGTGGGCGCGCGCCCTTCCGGAAAGTCGATCTGCCGGGAGATTTCGTGGTACCTCCGTATCTAGCGTGGTGCTTCGACTGGTTCCTTCACGGCTATTTTCTGCTACTCTTGATGTGCCCTGTTGTTTCTGTCATTTGTTTCTGTCACTGACCGGATAGCTCCTCCGGAAATTGGGTGGCATGCGCCATGACGAAAGTCATCGAACAAGAAGTAAATGTGCTGTCGTCGTCCAAACACGGGTTGGTTTATCTCACAGCCAACGACTGGGCTTTGGTCGCCGACAAGTCCAGCCGCGTCCATTTCAAGAAAGGCCAGGTGCTGGTGCAGGGGGGCAAGAGTGCGAATGGAGTTTATCTCTTGCTCAAAGGTACGGCACGAGTGCAAATCCCCTCCCAGACACCAGGTCCGGAGATCGGGCCTGGGGAGATCTGCGGTGAGATGTCGTTTCTGGAGGACGCGCCGGCCAGCGCCAGTGTTGTCGCCGAAGGAGACGTTGAAACCTATCACCTCGACCGGGCCACATTGCATAGCTTATTCGAGCTGTTTCCCCACTTGGCCTCGCGCTTTTACCGATCGCTGGCGATGAACCTCTCTCGCCGGCTCAGAGATCTGATCGGACCGAATTCCAAGTAGCCGTCCACGGTGCGAAGAAGTTCATTCTGACTGGGCGATGAATCCGTTGACGAGCGGAATTCATTTCGACCATTGGCGTACGCGCTCTTTTCCAATTAGCCCCAAAAAAAGAAGCGCCCTGGAACTCTTTCGAGTCTCAGGACGCCCGAACAGCCCTCCCCCAGAACTGCTCAGGGCCTAGATTACTTGCAGCCCGAACCGGTTGTGAATTACACTTTCGTGCCATGCCCATAGCACGAGGGGGCTAAAGAGATCACCGGATGCTCTGTGGATATCTCTCGTAGGTCGTCGCCAGGGTTGGCATCGAAGCGAAGCGAAACGATCGCGGTTTGCGCAGACAGAAGTAAGAGGTCTTGTACTAGTGTGCATCGCTTTGCAGTCTAGGCTTCGCCCGATCGCGCAGGATGCGAGTTAACCAGTAACTGAATCAGTTAGTTAGGTTTTTGCTGGTTTGGCACGCGAGGTGCGCGGAAACCGACGGAGAAGTCTCGTTCGGCCGCGCCAGAGTAGGCTTGAAGACCTCGGGCAGATCGCAAGGGGTTTTCGAGCACGAGCAGGGGTTCAGAAGGGTGTGATCATGAAGCGGATCGGTTTGATGGCTTTGTTGTTTCTGGCCCTGCCGCTGGCGGCTTTCGCCGGCAATGTGGATTTCACCAACAACGGAGGCATGCTTTCCGGAACCGCGGCGGGCCTGACCCTTACCGGCTCTGAGCTCACCGAAGTGGAAGGCCTCGGCGGACCGGGCTTAATCCAGGGCGCGCTGGGCACGGTGAGCTTTTCGACGGGTTCGTTCATCTCGACAGTGGGTAAGGTTTCCACATTCAACGGTGGCGGAAGCTTCCAGATCACGGGAAACGGCACCGGTGGCATTCCTAACGGCATAATCTTCAGCGGCACATTCACGGGTCCAGTTACTTTGACTTTGGTTTCCACACAGCCCGGCGGTTACGACACCTACGCGCTCTCCGGCTCCATCTCCGGCACCTGGTACAACGGGCAGACGGTAAGCGGCGGCACCACGCAGTTTTACCTTTTCAGTGCCAAAAACGGGTGGATGGGCTGTTCGACCTTCGGCAGCGGCAACACCATCGTCACTACCGTTCCCGAGCCCGGAACTCTCGGATTACTGGGAACTGGATTAATGGCCTTGGCTGGGATCGTTCGCAGAAAACCGAAAGCCTAAGTCGGCTCGATATCCGATTCGCCAAAGCCCCGTCCCGCGCGGGGCTTTAGTTTTGCTTGCTGGCCGGTGCGCTGCCAATTCGCAGATTCCGTCGAATCCACGATTACCGCAGTAACCTTCAACCCGGGATTAGCGTTGACCCCCATCGGTCCGCCTCCTTACATTCTCCATAGGGGGTCGTATGAAAGATATCCATGAAGTGTTGCGGCAGAAGCAGACCAAGTACGCCGCTCTGGGAAAGCAGATTGAGATGCTCCAGCAAGCGGCGGAGAAGCTGCGTGAAGTGGCTCCCTTGTTGGCCGAGAATGATGACGAAGATAATGCGGTTTTGATGGAAGGCGACGAGGCTTCGCCCCTTTCTGACACGATGGCGGCGAAGGCAGGTGCGGCTACTTCGGGCGCGACAGCGTCCAAGGGAGCTCGGCCCACAGCGCCTCGTTGGCCATAATCTCGCCGTGGTTAGGCGGGGAATCTAGTTATGACCCTTCTGGCATTGCTGGTTTCCACTGACGATTCTGTATCCGAGATCCTGGGGCGGGTTCTGCCGCCGTCGGGGATCGTGGTGGAGCGTTTCAGCGATCTTGCCACCGCTCTGGACCGACTGCAGCAGCAAAGGTTCGATGCGCTCATCATTGACTTCGAAGACCCGAAGGCGGCGACGGCGGTTTTCGAAGAGGCGAGCCGGCTGAATTCCGGACACGCCCCGGTCACGGTGGCTCTGGTTGCGGAACGCGCCAGGGCGCGCGACATCCTCAGCGGCGGCGCGCATTTCGTGCTGTACAAGCCGCTCTCCGAAGAAAAAGCTAAAGCTGGATTACGGGCTGTGGCAGCGTTGTTGAATCGCGAACGGCGCCGCGCCTACCGCGTCCCAGTACAGGCTCCGGTAGAAATCACCCTGCCCGACACTCGCAAAGCCGAGGGGATTCTTCTCGACCTGAGTGAAACTGGAATGGACGTCCTTACGGCCGAATCGCAGGCTCCAGGAGCGCTCCTGAACTTTCGTTTTGAGTTGCCCGACGGAAGTCTTGAAGTCCACGCGCATGGGCAGGTGGCATGGGCAAACCCCAACGGTCAAACGGGGGTGCATTTTCTAGATTTGGACGAGTCGGTCAAGACACAGCTCCAGGTATGGCTACAGGCCGCGGCGGTGCTCAACGGCGCCGGGCCGGAGGAAACCGTTGCTCACTGCAAGCTCACCGACCTGAGCCTGGGCGGCTGCTACGTGGAGACTGAGTCGCCGTTCCCGGAACATGCCCTGGTCGATCTTTGCCTGAAAACTCAGGAGATGGCAGTCCACACCGAAGGCATGGTGCGGGTTACGCACCCGGGGCAAGGCATGGGAGTGGAATTCCCTTCCCGCACTCCGGAACAGCGAGCCCAGGTGGGCAACCTGATTGACTTTCTTCGCAGTGGCACTGACTCCAAGCCGGAGCTGATTATTTCTCCTCGTGCGCTCACGGCCGATGTAAGCCAATTTGAGCGCGCGGAGTTGGTGGGCGCAAGCGGAGAAGACCTGAGCCTGGAGGATCCTTTGCTTGAACTATTGCGCCAGGGGTCCACGCTGCAACCCGATGATTTCCTCGCCGAACTTCGCCGCCAGCGATCGGGCGAGAGTGTTGCCACCTAGTTAGTATTTTCCTGCCCGCTGATTTCTTGGTTCGATCTTCTTGCCCGCCGTGCACCGTTGCCGCCCTTGTGCGAACATGTAGACCGCATGAAACCGCGTCTCCGTCTGACCTGGATGCCGCTACTATCTGTCGCTGCGGCGGCGTTCGCGGTTGAGATTCCCTTCTTTTTTTTGGGCACGCCTTCCGGACACGATGTCGAATTCCATTTGTACTCGTGGCTGGAAGTTCTCTCGCAGTGGAAGCAAGGGATCGTTTATCCGCGGTGGGCGTCCCTGGCGCATTTCGCCTATGGCGAGCCGCGATTCATCTTCTATCCACCGGCGTCGTGGACTCTGGGAGCGATCCTTAGCGCGATCTTTCCCTGGACCGTGGTCGCCAGCATCTATATTTGGCTGGTGCTGGTGGCCGCGGGCGTGTCTATGTTTCTGCTGGCACGGCAATGGCTGGACCGGCGCGATGCAACCTTCGCCGCCGTGCTGTACGCCATCAATCCGTATCATCTGGTGATCGTCTATTGGCGAAGTGCGTTCGCCGAACTACTCGCCAGTTCCCTTTTGCCTCTGCTGTTGTTGCTGCTGTTGCAGGCGAATGAAAAGGGCCGGCGCGTAACCCTCTTTCTGGCTGCGCTGCTCGCCTCTGCGTGGTTAATCAACGCACCGGCGGCGGTGATGATTCATTATTCTCTGGTCGTGCTGATGGTGGTGATCACCTGGCAGCGGCGCTCGCCGCGGGTTCTGCTGGTGGGAACCGTGGCGGTGCTTCTCGGAGCGGCGCTGGCCGCTTTCTATTTGCTGCCCGCAGCCTACGAACAGAAATGGGTGAACATTGCGGCGGCCGTCTCCGACGGGGCGCGTCCGCAGGATAGTTTCTTGTTCATCCACACCACCGATGCGGACCACGACGCCTTCAACCATGTCATTTCCTGGGTTGCGGCGGCGGAAATCCTGCTGACGATTGCGGCGGCCTGGGCCGCACGGAGCTGGCGCAGCCGCAGTCGCGAGCTTTGGTATGCGCTGGTGGCTTGGGCTGGGGTGTGTGCGGTGCTGATGCTCTCGGTCACTACTCCGCTGTGGAACATCCTCCCGGAGTTGCGCTTCATGCAGTTTCCCTGGCGGTGGATGCTGTGTCTAGGCGTTCCCTTCACCTTGCTGATCGTGCTCGGTGTGCGGCGGTGGACGTCGCGGGTGGCGCTCTATCTGGCTATGCTGGGTGTGCTCGCCTTCGGATGGCAACATTTCCAGCCGCCCTGGTGGGACAACGCCGCCGACTTGCGCGAGATGCAGGACAACATGGCGACCGGCGCGGGATATGAGGGCGTCGACGAATACACGCCGGTGGGAGCTGATCCTTCGTCCGTCGATAAAGATGCGCGACGCGTGACTGTCGATGGCCCGGCTCATGCCGCAATTCGGGTTTTGCAGTGGAAACCGGAATTTAAGCTTTTCACCTCCGCGATGTCAGCCCCGGACAATCTTGCGTTGCATTTGTTCAACTATCCGGCGTGGCGCGTGGAAGTAAATGGACGGGAGGTACAGGCCGGCGCGCGCGACGCCACAGGGCAGATGCTCGTCCCCGTGGAAGCTGGTGCGAATCGCGTGCAGATTACTTTCACACGGACTTGGGACCGCAGAGCCGGCACTTGGATCTCGGCCTTCGCGGTGCTTTTGGCATTGGGGTTGCTGCGCAAGCCTCCATTGTTGTCATCTCCAGCCTGAAACTGTCATTGAATTTGTAAGATGGACTCGGAATGCGGAAGATCCTCATTGCAACTTCCAATTCGGGCAAGTTGCGCGACTTCGCCGGCGCCGCTTTGCGGTACGGAGTCGAAATCGCCGGCATCCCTGACTTCTCTTCCCTGCCGGCTGTCCTCGAAGACGGCCTTACATTCGAAGCCAACGCCCGCAAGAAAGCTGAAGCCTACAGCCGGTTTGTTCCCGGAGAAACTGTGGTCGCCGACGACTCCGGTTTGGAGATTGACGCTCTGAGTGGAGCTCCCGGCGTGCACTCCGCCCGCTACGCGGCTCCTGATCTTCAAAATAAGGAGCCCCACGAAGCCGACGCGAACACTGATGATGAAGCCAATAATGCGCGGGTTCTGCGCGAACTGAAGGGAGTCCCGCCGATCGAACGAACGGGACGATTTGTTTGCGTGCTGGCCGCAGCGCGGGACGGAAAGACGCTGGCCACATTTCGCGGAATGGCCGCAGGAGTGATTCTCGACGCCCCGCGGGGCACGAATGGCTTCGGCTATGATCCGCTGTTTTATTTTCCCGAGATCCAGAAAACATTCGCTGAGTTGCGTTCCGAAGAAAAGGCCAGGTACAGCCATCGCGGTGCCGCGTTCCGTGAGTTTCTCGCATGGTGCGAGCTTTTTACTGGCAACTGAGGGCTGGCGACCGACAACCGCTTTCTTGACTTCGCTTCCGCCGCCGCCGGATAATAAAAAGTTCTTTTGTCATTCTTGAACGAACAAGCAGAACCTATAAGCGGAAGGTATACGAACTCATAAGGAGCGATTCGTGGCGTCAGCAGCCAGTCCTACTGCTCCCGGTGTGAAAGAAGGTATAACGCAAGGGGTTGCGCCCCTGCGCGCCGGCCATGGTACACAATTCCTTTTGCGCCGCCTGCACTCGCTTTCGGGCATTGTTCCCGTGGGCGCGTTTCTGTTTGAACACATCCTGATTTCCAACTCCACCGCCATCAGCGGCCCAGACGCCTATGCCCGGCAGGTCAGCTTTCTGGCCAACCTGCCGCTGGTATTCTTTCTTGAACTGTTTGGGATCTGGCTGCCGATTGCATTCCACGCGCTGTATGGTTTCTACATCTGGTACCGCGGCGAGGGAAATGTTGGGGAATATCCCTGGAGCGGCAACTGGATGTACACAGCGCAGCGCTGGACCGGCGGCATCGCCTTCGCCTATATCGTCTGGCATACGTGGACGATGCGTTTCACCGGGGTCGATCTGCACGCATATCCCAACGCTTCTTTCGGCAAAGTTCAGGAGGAAGTGCTTCAGACTCCGTTCTTCCTGTTCTACATTGCGGGGCTGATCGCGGCCTCATGGCACTTCGCCTATGGCATCTGGCTGTTTTGCGCGAAGTGGGGCATCGTTTCCGGGGAGAAGGCGCGGAAACGATTCTTGATTGTTTGTCTAGCATTCTTCTTCGTGCTGACCGGCGCGGGATTGGCCAGCCTTGCTTCGTTCCGGTCGCGTCCGCAGCAGCCGACAGAGCCGGGATCCTCAGCGATGAACGGCAAGCAAATCACAGAAAGCAGATAAAGGAACGATGGCAGCAGCTCCCAAGATCATTGTCATAGGCGGCGGCCTTGCCGGACTCTCCGCCGTCATCAAGATTGCCGAGATGGGTGCGAACGTCGATCTCTTCTCCATCGTCCCGGTGAAGCGCTCGCACTCGGTATGCGCGCAGGGCGGCATCAATGCCGCCAAGAACCTGAAGGGCGAAGGCGATTCAACCTGGCAGCACTTTGACGACACGGTCTATGGCGGCGATTTCCTGGCGAACCAGCCTCCGGTCAAAGATATGTGCGAAGCCGCGCCAGGCATCATCGATCTGCTCGACCGCATGGGTGTTCCGTTCAATCGCACGCCCGAAGGTTTGCTCGACTTCCGGCGCTTCGGCGGGACTTTGTACAACCGGACGGCATTCGCGGGCGCGACTACGGGCCAGCAACTTCTCTACGCGCTCGATGAACAGGTTCGCCGCTACGAATCCGAAGGCAAGGTGAAGAAGTACGAACACTGGGAATTTCTCTCCGCCGTGCTCGACGGAAAGCGGGTCTGCCGCGGCATCTGCGCCATGGATTTGCGCAGCATGGAAGTCCGAACCTTCCCGGCCGACGCCATCATCATCGCCACCGGCGGCAATGGCGCCATGTTCGGCAAGTCGACCAACTCCGTGGTCTGCACCGGATCGGCGCAATCCGCTCTCTACCAGCAGGGCTGCTATTACGCCAACGGCGAATTCATTCAGGTACATCCGACCTGCATTCCCGGCAACGACAAGCTTCGCCTGATGTCGGAATCGGCGCGCGGTGAAGGCGGACGAGTCTGGGTTCCGAAGAAGGCTGGTGATAGACGGGATCCGAAGTCGATTCCGCAAAACGAACGCTGGTATTTTCTCGAAGAGTGGTACCCCAAGTACGGCAACCTCGTTCCGCGCGACATCGCGACGCGAGCCATCTTTAAGGTTGTGTTCGAGCACAATCTTGGCATCGACGGTAAGCCGATGGTTTACCTCGACCTGACGCACATCGACCGCAAGATTCTCGACCGCAAACTGGAAGGCATTCTTGAAATCTACGAGAAGTTCGTCGGAGATGATCCCCGCGACACGCCCATGAAGATTTTTCCCGGCATGCACTACACCATGGGCGGGCTGTGGGTGGACTTCAAGCAGGCAACGAATATTCCTGGCATCTTCGCCGCCGGTGAGTGCGAATATCAGTATCACGGCGCGAATCGGCTGGGCGCGAACTCGCTGGTGTCGTGCATCTACGGCGGTAGTGTCGCCGGACCGAATGCGGTGAAATACGCGCGCGGGCTGCAGGGGCTACCCGAGAGCAACGGAGTTTTCGAAGCGGAGAAGAAGAAACAAGAGGAGAGCAATGCCCTGCTCATGAGCAACCGGGGCACGGAAAACCCATTCCGGCTGTGGCGTGAACTGGGCGAGCTCATGACCAAAGACTGCACCGTCATCCGATACAACAAGAATTTGCAGCAGACCGATGCGAAACTGGTGGAGATGTTGGAACGGTTCCGCAATGTCAACCTCAGCGACCGTACGCAGTGGGCGAATACCAGCGTGGCCTTTACGCGCCAGCTTTATAACATGCTGCAACTGTCGAGAGTTGTGGCGCAAGGCGCCCGCCTGCGCGACGAGTCGCGGGGCGCACACTACAAACCCGACTTCCCTGACCGCGACGACAAGAACTTTCTGAAGACGACGAAAGCCTATTTTGCGCCCGATGCGGACGAGCCGAAGTTTGAGTTCGAGCCCGTGGATACGTCGCTGATTCCGCCCCGGGCGAGGAAGTATGACGCTGCGAAGTAGCAACTCGCCGCGAAAGAATAATAAGCGGGCCCGTAGGAGCAGGAAAACTTGATACATGGCTAACAAATCCGTCCTCCTCAAAATCAAGCGCCAGTCCACCCCCACCTCCAAGCCGTACTGGGAAGAGTTCGAACTTGCCTGGCATCCGGGCATGAACGTGATCTCCTCGCTGATGGAAATCGCCGCCAACCCCGTCACCCGCGAGGGCAAGGCCACCTCGCCCATCACCTACGACTCGAATTGTCTCGAGGAAGTCTGTGGCTCCTGCGCCATGCTGGTGAATGGACGCGCCCGCATGGCGTGTTCCGCGTTGATCGACAATCTCGAGCAGCCGGTCAAGCTCGAACCCTTCTCGAAGTTCCCCGTCGTCCGCGATCTCGCCGTCGATCGCAGTGTGCTCTTCGAAAATCTCAAAGCCGTGAAGGCTTGGGTTCCTATCGACGGCACCTACGACCTCGGCCCCGGCCCGCGCATGACGGCGGAAGAGCAAGAGCAGGCATATCCCATTTCCCGCTGCATCTCCTGCTGCTGCTGCATGGAGGCCTGCCCGCAGTTCAACGAAGACACCGGTTTCGTGGGTGCGGCCACCATCGCGCAGGTGCGCCTGTTCAACACCCATCCCACGGGCAAAGCGCTGCAGCGCGAGCGTCTCGCGGCGCTGATGGGCGATGGCGGCATCCAGGAATGCGGCTACGCGCAGAACTGCGTCGAGGTCTGCCCCAAAGATATTCCGCTAACTCGCTCTATTTCCGAGGTGAGCGGCGCGGTAATGAAGCAAGCCATCGGTGACCTTTTCCGGCGCTGATTTGTGTCACTCCTGACGCGGCCGGGCAGAGCCTATTCTGTCTCACACAGCCTAACTTGTTTCCCAGAGCATACATAGGGCGGTCCCGAACACCGGCGGCAATGGCCCTCTGCGTGCCACTCCTACGTTGGGGCTATCGCGTCTGATTGGGCTGGTAATCAGGGTAATCGGCACTTGGGTGAGAGCCCTACTGGTAACCCTGGTAACAATCGGACCGCAGTCCATGGTTGGGCGCTTGACACGATGACTTACAATGTCCGGACGGTTAGTGGGCTGAACCGCACCGAAGACTGCAGAACTCATTGAGATTGAAACTACAGCGCCGGATGATTTTGGTTGCCTTGCTGGCTTGCGGGTGCAGTCCGCTTTTCGCGGTCACTGCTACCACCCTGCATAAACCGGCCCGGCATCATCGACTGCACTGGATGCGCTGGAATCCCATGTTCCGTCCATCCCACGAATCTCTTCTGCTGCAAAACGCGGAAGTCGACCGGCTGGAATTACCCCGGATTCAAGACGACAATGAACTGGAAGCGCTGAAGGCGAGTGGAGCGCTCCTGCCCATTGTTGCAGGCGAGTCGTTACGCTTTGATCCGCGCCTCGATCCTTCGCGCCGCTACTGCCGTCCCTGGACCCGCGACTTTGTCCAGGATCTCGCGCAGGCCTACTATCACCGCTTCCACGAACAGATTCAGGTGAATTCCGCGGTGCGTACGGTGAAGGTGCAGAAGAAACTCCGTCGCCACAATCGCAATGCGGCCCCGGCTGAGGGCGATACTGCTTCGTCCCATCTCGCCGGTCTAACCGTCGACCTGCAACGCCGCGGCATGACCCAGGAGCAGATTCGCTGGATGGAGCACTACCTCTTCTACATGAAGGCCCTTGGCCTAGTTGAACCCGAAGAAGAGCGGCGCCAGTGGGTCTTCCACATCATGGTCTCGGGCCATTACGCGGATTGGCGCGAAACCCAGGACATCGTTCCCATGGAGCGCCCCGAGCCCGCCACCGTCACCGCCGACAGCCGCGCTGAATAGCCAATCAGACGGTGTATTGCGCCTCGCCGTTGCCAAACGACCAGTTCTCCCACGCCACTTCTACCAGACTGACCATCAGGTCCTGCGGCTGCACTCCCGGGTTCTCCGCCAGAATTTCTGCCATGCGCTGAAACAGTTTGCGTTTCTGCGCCAGCTTGCGTCCGGTCGACAACGTAATCTGCACCATGACGATGTTGTCCGTCCGTTGCACTCCGAGGTATGACGGGTCGTAAATCAGACCGCTTGCCGGGTGCTCCGTAATCACCTGAAAACGGTCCTGGGCGGGAGCATCCATGGCCTCCACCAGCGCTCGATGCACGCCGTCGCCCAGGGCTTTTCTATATCCTTCAGTTTTGCCTTCGCGTAGGGAAATTCGAACGAGTGGCATCCATGCCTCCGTATCGTCGAGACACCAGGTGTCTCTGTGGAATGGATGAACTCGCTGCGCGGCGCGATTCATAGGCGAGCCCGCCTAACGTGTTTTAATAAGCCAATGATTGTTCTAATGGCCGGCCTTCCCGGCACCGGAAAAACTACGCTCGCCCGCGAATTGGCAACCCGCACTTCCCGCCAATCGCCTGGCCGAGTACTGAGCAAAGACGAGATCCGCCACGCGCTCTTTTCCGCCGACGAAATCGAATACTCTTCCCGGCAGGATGATTTTTGCCTGCAACTCATGCTTGCAACCGCCGGCTATCTCCTCCAGCGGGATTCGAATCGCGCCGTCTTTCTGGACGGCCGTCCATTCTCGCGCCGCTACCAGATTGACAACGTCGTGAACGCAGCCGCTTCCCTGCACCAGAGCTGGCGCATCCTCGAGTGCGTGTGCCCGGACGATGTGGCCCGGCAGCGCCTCGAGGAGCAGTCCGCTTCGGGAGCGCATCCTGCCGGCAATCGCGACGCCCAGCTCTATCTGGAGGTGAAATCCCGATTCGAAGCCATTACGCTGCCCAAGACCGTGATCAACACCGTCGAACCGTTGCAAAGCTGCATCCAGCAGGGCTTGGCTGCCCTCCGCTGATCTTCGTCCGACGGTCATCCGGCAATCGTCATTCGCGGTGCTGCTTTCTTCCGCGCCGTCCGCCCTATACAATCGTTGACTTGCCCGCGGATTCGACCGCTGGCGCACCAGCCTTTATGACACACTTTAGAATTGTCTTGCTCTCGTGCCTGGTTCTTGCCGCCTCTTCGGTACTCGCGCAATCCGCGAATTCGTCCGATGCAACGGTCAGCGCCAAGGCTCGCGCCATTCAAGAATCCGCAATCGTCGTCGACACTCACGCCGACACGCCGCAGCGTTTTCTCGACGAAGGCTTCGACATCGGCTCAGCCGATCCCAACGACGTTGGGCACCTCAGCCTTGATAAAGCGCGCCGCGGAAATCTAGGCGCGGAATTCTTCTCGATCTGGGTCGATCCGGAGACCAACCAGGGCCACTTCGCCAAACACACATTCGATCTCATCGACTCCGTCTATGAGCAGGCGGCGCATCATCCTGATCGCATGATGATGGCGTTTTCGGTGGCCGATATCGAGCGTGCACACAAAGAGCACAAGCTGGCCGCGTTAATGGGCATCGAAGGCGGCCACTCCATCGAAAACGATATGCACCTGCTGCGCGATTACTATCGACTCGGCGTGCGCTACATGACGCTCTCCTGGTCGAACACCAACGAATGGGCTGATTCCTCCGGCGATATCAGCGATCCTAAGGTTGAGCATCATAACGGCCTTACCGACTTCGGCAAGCAGGTCGTGCTCGAGATGAACCGCTTGGGCATGATGGTTGATATCTCTCACGTCGCCGACAAGACGTTTTGGGATGCGATTGCGACCACGAAGGCTCCGGTGATTGCTTCCCATTCCTCGGCTCGCGCTCTCGTGGACGCTCCTCGAAACATGACGGACGATATGTTGCGCGCAGTGACCAAGAACGGCGGGGTCGTGCAGGTGAACTTCTATTCTGGCTTCGTAGACCAGACTTTCCGCAATGCCAGCGAAGCGCAGGCAAAGGATCAGGCAGCCGCGATCCAGAAATATGTCGACTCGCTGAAAGCGCAGGGCAAGCCGGTCAACTACATTCAAGTCGACCGCATGGAGCGCGAGTGGACGGCGAAAGTTCCGCGTCCGCCCTTCAAGTCGCTGATCGATCACATCGATCACATCGCCAAAGTTGCAGGTGTCGATCATGTTGGCCTGGGTTCCGACTTCGACGGTGTCAGCGGCGCTACGCCTCAAGGCATGGATTCCGCAGCCGATCTGCCGAAGATTACCCAGGCTTTACTCGATCGCGGATACAGCTCCGACGACATCAAGAAAATTCTCGGCGGTAATGTTCTGCGCGTTTTCCGCCAGGTTGAGGCCGTCAGCCGCGAAATGCAAAGTCAGCCCCATTGATGCGGGCGCTGTCGTACAATGCAACGTTGCGATGCAGCGTTGCTTTGCAAACCACATAGCGCAATTGTGCGCCTGCAAGGAGGAATCATGCGTAATGCCTTCCTGGCTTCCGTTCTGCTTTCAATGTCCGCGCTCGCCATTTGGGCGCAGTCCAGCACGCAATCGAGCACCCAGGCTACTCCCGCGGCCAAGCCGCCCGTTCACCACGCGGCAGCGGACAAGCCCACGGCGATCATTGCCACCACTGTGGGCAAGCTGACCTGCACCTTGTTCCCCGACAAAGCCCCGATCGGAGTGCAGAACTTCATCGGTCTCGCTACCGGAACCAAAGATTGGACCAATCCCGTCAGCCATGCCACCAAACACAACACGCCGCTCTACGATGGCACGATTTTTCATCGCGTGATTCCCGGCTTCATGATCCAGGGTGGCGATCCGGCGGGCGACGGCACGGGCGATCCGGGATACAAATTCAAGAATGAAGTGTCTTCCGACCTGCTGTTCGACAGGCCCGGCCGTCTTGCCTACGCTAACGCCGGCCCTGGCACCAACGGCTCGCAGTTTTTTATCACCGAGGCAGCACAACCGCACCTCAACGGGGGCTACACCATCTTCGGCCAGTGTGACGATGCCACCGTCGCCCTTGTCAAACAGATCGCGCACATGGCCACCGACCCCAGCAACGACCGACCATTTCGGCCGGTGAAGATTAATCACATCACGATTGTGCGCGGTGCTGCCGCGGCTCCCGCAGCTAAGCCTGCTACCCCGGCGAAGAAGCCAGCAAGTACCACACCCGCAGCGCCCGCGAATCCGACCTAGCTTACTGAGCTGTCCCATGAAGCGATGCTGATCTCAGACCTAGAATAGCTTCCTATGACTAAGTGTGCTCTTCTCTTGGCCGCCGTGATGCTCGGGACCACCCCGGCCGTTCCCGCGCAAATGCCCCGGAGTGCGCCGCCGCAGAACCCGGCTCAGATGCCTGCGAGCCCTGCGGAAAACGCCCCGCCTTCGGTTCAGCAGGACATTCCCTACGACACTGCAGGTGGCCATCCGCTGCTATTGGATATTTACCAGCCGAGTGAAGTCTCTTCCGAGTTGCGTGCCGCTGTGGTTCTGATCCATGGTGGAGGCTGGACCAGCTTTGACAAGTCAACCATGCGCGGTATGGGGATGTTTCTTGCCCGTTCCGGCTTCGTCGCGTTCTCCGTTGACTACCGGTTAATGCATGGCACTGAGAATCTGTGGCCGGCGCAACTGGACGATGTCCAGCGTGCGGTTCGCTGGGTTCGTGCCAACGCGGCGAAATACCGCGTCGATCCTGATCATATCGGCGCGTTCGGGCACTCCGCGGGCGCGCAGTTGGCCGCTCTGCTGGGCATGGAAGAAACGCGCGACAATTCCGATCCGGTCCTCGCTAAATACTCCAGCCGCGTACAAGCCGTGGTCGATGTCAGCGGGCCCGGCGATTTCACCCTCGGTCATGATGCCGACGGCGACGCCTTCCTGACCTCCTTCTTCGGTGGAACCTACGCCCAGCATCCCGAAATTTGGCAGGATGCGTCGCCCGTATTTCATGTCTCCAAAAAGGTTTCGCCTTTCCTCATTGTTCATGGCACTCAAGACCCGGATGTGCCGATCGCTCAATCCCAGGAACTCGCCGACAAACTGAAGCACGCAGGAGTTCCAGTAAAGTTTGTGAAAGTCGAAGACGTCCACACGTTCCAGACGCCGGAAGCGCGGAAACGCCTTGTTCTCGAGACCCGCGACTTCTTCGCTCAATACCTCCGGGCAAACAATCTCAGATAGGTGCAGAAAAGACAGAAGTAGAGAACGCCAGCCTCAGAAAAAGCGCACGGTGTGCAGCTATGTCTCTCCGCAGCTGGTTTTTTCCGCCTCCTGTTAGAATCAGAAGCCACCAACTTAAGGAGAAAAATAATCTATGAGCCGTGCAGCGGGCACCTACGCCATTTTTGACACATCCGAAGGAACCATCGTCTGCCGTTTATTCGAGAAAGAAGCGCCCAAAACCGTGGCTAACTTTGTGGAACTCGCCGAAGGCAAGCGCGAGTGGACTCATCCCAGCACACGCAAGAAATCCAACGACCACCTTTACGATGGCACCATTTTCCATCGTGTCATTCCCGACTTCATGATCCAGGGCGGCGACCCGCAAGGCACTGGCATGGGAGGCCCCGGCTACCAGTTCGAGGATGAAACCAAGGGCTCACCTCACAAACTCGACAAGGCGGGGAAACTGGCGATGGCCAATTCCGGCCCCAATACGAATGGTTCGCAATTCTTCATCACCGTCGCGCCCACGACCTGGCTGACGGGCAAACACACAATCTTCGGCGAGGTCGTCGAAGGCCAGGACATCGTCACGAAAATCTCCGAAGTTCCACGCAGCCGTCAGGATAAGCCAAACAAAGACGTGGTCGTGAAGAAGGTGACGATCGACCGGGTCTGAGAGGCGTCCGAACATCGCAATTCATCGCTACCGGTAGTGTCTGAGCTGGGCAGAGGCTCATGAGGGACTTCCGCCCTCACCTGCCCTGGGCGCAGCCGAAGGAGCTGTCCGGTCGGAGGATGCCCCAGCGCTTCCTTCGTCAAACCCGGCAAACTGAGCCTCCACAGCCTGCTAAGCCCATTCGACACACAGCAATCGGTTTGCTATACTCATTGCCGTAAGTATCCTGCTGCGCCCCGAAAGCCCTCTCCCGCCCGTTTTGCAATCGGAGGATCAGAAATGTCAGTCCTTGAGTTCGGCCATTTCGTGCTCACCATTGCCGTACTTCTGGTCGCGGTGCATGGTCTGGGCTATCTTGCCGAACGGCTCAAGCAGCCGCGCATCGTGGGAGAGATTCTTGCCGGCATCCTGCTCGGGCCATTCGTTCTGAAACTGGTAGCTCCGGCGGCATTTGCCAAGCTTTTCTTGTTCTCGCCCAGTGCCGGCACGGTCATGGGATTTCTCTACCAGCTCGGGCTGATCCTGCTGATGTTCTGCTCTGGAGCCGAGACGCGCCGCCTTTTAGCCAAAGAGAACCGCCGCAATACCTTCCTCTTACTCACGGTCTCAGACTTGGCCAGCTTCGCGCTGGTGCTGGGTCTGGGCTTCGCCGGCCTGCTGCCCTTGCACTTGCTGACGGGAACGTCGGGCCAGCCGACTTCCACTCTCCTCATCGTGGCGATTGCCACGGCGGTCTGCTCCATTCCCGTAATTTCGCGGATCTTCTGGGACCTCGGCATCATGAAGACCCGCTTCGTGAGCCTGATCCTGGGTTACGCCCTCTTAGAAGACCTCGCCTTGTGGGTAGTGCTGGCGTTTGCCACCGCCCTGGCTGCGTCGGCGACACTAACCCAACAGCACGTGGCGGGCACAGTCTCTTCCCACGTGATCAGCACGATGATTTATACGTTGATTGGGTTGATCGTTGCGCCGGGGTTGCTGAAGCGGCTGAGCAATGCCGGTTGGAATGTGCTCTACAAAGCTTCCCCCGTCGGTTACGTGATGGCCGTGCTCATGGCGTACTGTGCGGTCGCCGCCGTATTCGAGGTGAACCTGCAATTCGCCGCGCTGCTGGCTGGGTATGGCATTGTCGGCGGACTTTACGGAACCCAACGCGAGCGCTTCGCTTCACCAGTCGACGCCATCTCCAAACTCTCCTTCGGCGTCTTTGTTCCCATCTACTTTGGACTCATCGGCTACAAGCTGGTCTTTGGGCGGCAGTTCTCCTTCGCGATCCTGCTGGTATTTCTGGTGGGATCTTCGCTGATTTCGGTGTTCTCCTCCGGGCTGGCCGCGTGGCTGGGCGGCTTCCGCGGGCTCGATGTCGTCAATATCGCCCTGACCACGAACGCGCGCGGCGGTCCCGGCATTGTGCTGGCCAGCGTGGCCTATGACGCGGGCATCATCAACGCAGCTTTCTATACTACCCTGGTCATCACCGCCGTGATCACTTCGCAGATGGCGGGAGCATGGCTGCGCTTTGTGCTCTCGAAAGGCTGGCCGTTGCTGTCTACGAATCCCGACGAAACCTGGAAACTTGGGGAGGATGCGTCGGGAGCAGCGGTGCCCCACGGCACCGAGAGCGTTTCAATCTAGTTGACGAGATTGAGAAAACCGGGGAAAGCCGGATACACTGCGTTATGCTTCTTCCCAAGCGCAAATTTTCCTGTCCTTTTGTCTTGAACGTAGTGTTGCTGGCATTAGCTTGCGCGGCGCCGCTCCTGGCCGCTGCGCCGACGGCATTTGCCCAAACTCTTCCGCTCCCCGCGCACGTCGTCGTCGTGTTGGAAGAAAACCACGCCTACTCGCAAATTATCGGATCGTCCGAAGCTCCCTACATCAACAGCCTGGCGGCGGAAGGGGCTTCATTCACCAACTCGCACGGCATTGCCCATCCCAGCCAGCCGAACTATCTGGCCCTGTTCTCTGGGTCAACGCAAGGAGTCACCAGCGACGCGTGCCCGAACATGTTCTCTGCCCCGAACCTGGCGAGTGAATTGATCGCGGCGAGCAAAACCTTTACCGGCTTCTCGGAAGGCCTGCCCTTCGTTGGAGCGGAAGTCTGCTCTTCCGGAAAATACGCGCGCAAACACGTTCCCTGGACGGATTTCTCGAATCTACCTTCGACGGATAACCAACCCTTCACCAGTTTTCCCACCAACTTCGCCACCCTGCCCACCATCTCCTGGGTAATTCCGGACCTGCTCCATGACATGCACGATGGAACGATTCAGCAGGCGGATAGCTGGCTCCAGACCAATCTGGCGGCTTATGTGGCCTGGGCACGCACCCATAACAGCTTGCTGATTATCACCTGGGATGAGGATAACGATACACGGGCAAACCAGATCCCCACGATCTTTGTCGGCTCCATGGTGAAATCAGGAAACTACAGCGAACAGATCGACCACTACAGCGTGTTGCGGACTCTCGAAGCGCTCTACGGGCTCCCTTACGCTGGCAGGTCCGCATCGGCCACGACAATTACGGACGTCTGGCAATAGCGACCGACGCCGCAATCGAGTTTCCCTATTCCGCTATACTCCAATCACCCCACACAACTCCTTCACCGCCGCCGCGCTCTTGTCGAGCCCGGCCTTCTCTTCCGGCGTGAGCTTGATCTCGATAATCTGCTCAATCCCCTTCGCGCCCAGCTTCACCGGCACGCCCACGTAGAGCCCGCTGATCCCGTACTCACCCTGCAGGTACGCAGCGCAGGGCAGAATCTTTTTCTTGTCTTTCAGGATCGCCTCAACCATCTCCGTCGCCGCTGCCGAGGGCGCGTAATAAGCCGAGCCCGTCTTGAGATACTTAACAATCTCCGCGCCCCCATCGCGAGTACGCTGCACCAAAGCTTCCAGTCTGGATTTCTCAATCAACTCCGTGATGGGAATGCCCGCTACCGTGGAATAGCGCGGCAGCGGAACCATGGTGTCGCCATGTCCGCCCAGCACAAATGCCGTCACGTTTTCTACGCTGACCTTCAATTCATCGGCAATAAAGGCCCGGAAGCGCGCCGAATCCAGCACGCCCGCCATGCCCACCACCCGCTCGCGCGGAAATCCACTCAGCTTGTAAGCCGCCTGCGCCATGGCATCCAGCGGGTTCGACACGACAATCAGAATGCAGTTCGGCGAATGCTTTACCGCTTCGCCCACGACCGCTTTCATGATGCTGTAATTCGTGTTCAGCAAATCGTCCCGGCTCATGCCCGGCTTTCGCGGAATGCCTGCGGTGATGACCACGATGTCCGAATTCGCCGTGTCTTTATAGTCGTTGGTGCCGGTGATGTAGGAGTCCCGCTTCTCGATCGGCATCGCCTCAAGCAAATCCAAGCCTTTTCCCTGCGGCACGCCTTCAATAATGTCAATCAGCACCACATCGGCCAGTTCCTTCGAGGCGATCCAGTGAGCCGCCGTCGCACCCACATTGCCGGAACCTACGATTGTCACTTTCTTACGCATGAATGAGTCCTCTCCGAAATTGGTAATTGGGCAATTTGGTGATTTCGTAATTGAAAATCAAGACCGCACCACATTGATTCTGTCGCGACAATTGCACAATGACCCGATCACTAAATTGCACAATGCCTACACCAGCACCGCCGCCCCCATATTCTCAATGATGCAATCCGCGAACGCGCTCGTCTTCACTTTGGTCGCGCCTTCCATCAGCCGCTCAAAGTCATAAGTGACCTTCTTCTGCAGAATCGTGCGTTCCATTCCGCCCTCGATCAGATCGGCGGCCTCATTCCATCCCAGGAAACGAAACATCATTACGCCCGAGAGCATCACCGACCCTGGATTGATCACATCTTTATCCGCGTACTTCGGGGCCGTGCCGTGCGTCGCCTCGAAGATCGCGTAACCATCGCCAATGTTCGCACCCGGAGCGATGCCCAGCCCGCCGACCTGCGCCGCGCAAGCGTCGGAAATGTAATCACCATTCAGGTTCGGGCAAGCCAGCACCGAGTACTCGTCCGCCCGCGTCACCACCTGCTGAAATATCGAGTCGGCAATACGGTCGTTGATCATGATCTTCTTCTTCCACTGCCCCTTGCCGTGCGTGGCGTAGATGCGATCAAGCACTTCTTTCACTTCGGCCTCGACAGCCTGCCGAAACGCCGGCGGAGCAAACTCCATTCCCGGTTCCACAAGCTCAGCATTCTGCGCCACCGTCAGGCTCGGATTCTTATCCTTGTTGTCGACGATCCAGCTCTCACGTTCCGTCACCACTTGGTCGCGAAACTCCTCGGTGGCAAGCTGGTATCCCCATTTGCGAAACGCGCCCTCGGTAAACTTCTGGATGTTGCCCTTATGCACCAGCGTCACACTCTTGCGCCCGGCCTCGAGCGCATGCTTAATTGCCATCCGCACCAGGCGCTTGGTCCCCGTCACAGAAATCGGCTTGATGCCGACGCCGGAATCCAGCCGGATCTGTTTCTTGCCACTCTTCAGCATGTCCTTGTTGATAAATTCGATCAGCTTGCCGCACTCCGCAGTTCCCTCTTCCCACTCGATGCCGATGTAAACGTCCTCGGTGTTCTCGCGGAAGATGACGACGTCCATGCGTTCGGGATGCTTCACCGGCGATGGCACGCCTTTGTAGTACTTCACCGGGCGCACACAACAATAGAGATCTAGAATCTGCCGCAGCGCCACGTTGAGCGAACGAATGCCGCCGCCCACCGGCGTGGTCAATGGACCCTTAATGGCGACCCGAAATTCGCGGACCGCATCCACCGTGTCGTCGGGCAGCCAGTTGTCAAATTTCGCCTTGGCTTTCTCTCCGGCGAACACTTCATACCACGCCACGCGGCGCTTCCCCTTGTACGCTTTCTCCACCGCCGCGTCGAACACTCGCCGCGATGCCTTCCAGATATCGCGTCCGGTTCCGTCACCCTCGATAAACGGAACGATCGGAGTGTTAGGCACGTCGTACTTCCCTCCCCCATACCCGATCTTCTTCCCGTCAGACGGCACCGCCACACCGTTATAAGACCCCGCCATCGTCACCCCCAGAATTTCGCACCAAAACCTTCCACACAGCTTGGGAAGCTTTTTATTATAGAAGGAAGCCCTCACCACCGTCTCGTTCCAAAAGACTTGCGCACACCCACCGTCATATAGCGTCCCCAGGGTCCGTTGTTCCCCAGATCGGCTGCACCCAGATTGGTGTCGCGCGCCCCCAGGCGATCAAACAGAAAATGCTGGGTCACGCGAAACTCAAATCCCTTGGCAATAAAGATTCCCGCACCCCAGGAGTGCTCAATGCCGATTGCATCCGGCGACCAGGTGTAGAGCGTTTGGGGGATGGTTTTGCCGAACAGGAATGACGGCGCGCCAAACACCATGAAGCGCCGCAGTTGCCCCCGGCCAAAAGGACGCACCTCGAGCGTTCCAGAGAGCATGTAGCGCGCAAACATGCTGCAGGGTGCGTTCGCGCCGCCGTATTGCCCCGCGTTGCCGGCGCACAAGTTGGGATCAATTTCGTTGTGCGGAGGCGCCAGGTCAAATTGCGCCCATCCCCAGAACATGTCTCGAGGAAAGAACATTCGTTGCTCGGCCCCAGCCTCCTGCGAACTGCTCGCCGGCGGCGTACTCTGCGCCCTGCCTAATGCCGAGATCAGTACTGGAAATACAAGAATCCACGCCAACGTTTTCATCCAGCCTCCAAACTTTTGCCTCGCTTGAGGAGAATCTAAAGCCGTATCGCGCACCAATTTTCGTCTCACATCTCACGTGAAGGTCATCAGGTGACAAGTGCATTGGGCGGAACATTGTAACCTGCTGGCCCTGAGGGTCACCCTGGTTCTAAGACTGGTTTGCTCAAGACAATCCTCCCTTCCAGAATTCATATCCAAGATTCTGATTTATTCCATTCGTCGGATTACTGCTGTGGATTAACAGTCCAAAGGACTTACGGTGCACCATCTACGGTTTGGCTGACCGATTGCTGACCCAGCGATAGCAAAGTCTGGATCCCCCATGCCTCAGGAAGTTTCTGTCTCGTATCAGGCCGTCAAAAGCAAGGTCTACCGGCTGATCGATGCCCTGGTCGTGGGCGAAAAAACCGAAGTCGAGGTCCAGGAGTCCATCCGCCGCTGGTGGGATCTTATTCATCCCGCCGATCGTCCAATCGCGCAAAAGTATCTGCTCCTCGTTCTCGAACGCTCAAGCCTTGCTCTCGACGCCATTGAAGAAGGCCTGATGGATGCAACCCGTCACGAGGCAACCCGCCCCTCGGAGTCCGCCAAAGCCCTCAAGTTGGTCGGGAGAGTCGTAAAGCAGACCACGCTCAGCCCTACCATGCCCATGGTCCGTTGAATCGTTCTGATCTTCCTCCGTCTTTCGTGTTTGCCGACGCCCTGATCAGATGCCCTGACAAGAGGCCTTAACCAAGAGACATAAATTTTACAAACTGCGCTTGCGGCGTTTGCTCGAGCCCAGTATCCTCAATTCCAGCGATCCTAATCAGTGCAGGAGTGACAAATGAGATCTTCATACTTTCAGTTTCTCTTCACCATCCGTGGTTATCTTCTCTCCGGAGCTTTGCTGATTATGGCTGGATCGTTACTCGCGGCATCGGGAATCTACACCTTCACCCTCAATTCCATCGACGGCCAACCCGCGCCGCTCGCCAACTACAAGGGCAAAGTGGTGCTCGTGGTGAATGTGGCCAGCCAGTGTGGCTACACCCCGCAGTACAGCGCCCTCGAAGCGACGTACGAGAAGTATAAAGACCAGGGTTTCGTGATCCTCGGCTTCCCCGCCAACAATTTCGGAGCCCAGGAGCCCGGCACCAACCAAGAGATCAAGACCTTCTGCTCCCGCAAGTACAGCGTAACCTTCCCCATGTACGCAAAGATTTCCGTCAAAGGCGCCGACCAGGCTCCCCTCTACGCTTACCTGACAAAAGACGCGGGACCAGGCGTAGCTGGAGAGATTAAGTGGAACTTCACCAAGTTCCTGGTCGACCGCAACGGCAACGTAGTACAACGTTTCGAGCCGGCCGTAACCCCGGATTCAAAAGAAGTGATCGCGGCCATTGAAAAGCAATTAAAGCAGTAGGAACTGTCGCGTGAATTCGATTCTGGGCGTCTCTTGCCCCTGATCGGGACAAAACCGCACTGAACTCGAAGCAACGAACCGAGCCCCGTTGATGTCTTTGTCCCCTCCCTCGCCTGGCCGTATACTTGGCAAGGCTCGGTGCTCTCCCCGATCCCCGGTTTAACTGGCCACCGACCACTGGCCACTAACCACTGCCCCATGGACTTCGACCAACTCCAAACGTTTCTCGAAGTAGCGCGCCATGCCTCATTCTCCCGGGCAGCGGAGAAGCGTTTCCGCACCCAGCCCGCCATCTCCTCCCAGATTCGCGCCGTGGAGGACGAAGTCGGCGCCAAGCTGTTTGACCGCTCCGGCGGCAAGGTCTCTCTCACCGCTGCCGGAAAAGCCTTCCAGAAATATGTCCAGGAGACGCTCGACGCCCGCAAGGCTATGCTCACTTCCCTCGCCGAGATGGAGCACGTCCCCCGCGGTGCCATCACCGTGGGCGCCAATGAAGGCACCTGCCTGCACATTCTTCCGGAGGTCTTTGCCGATTTCAAGAAGCAGTACCCTGACGTCTCGGTAAACATCAAACGCGCCGATTATGCCAAGATTCTTGAATCGGTCACCGATAACTCAGTCGATTTCGGCGTAGTTTCCCTCCCCGTGAAAGACAACCGCCTCACCGTGGTCCTCATCCATCAGGATGAACTGGTCATCATCGCCCCGCCGCATCACCCGTTGGGTAAGATGAAGACAGCTCCGGTGGGAGACCTGGCCAAGTATCCGCTCGTTCTTCCCAAAGCCGGCCACACCCGCGACGCGCTCGATGAACTGTTTCGCGAGCGCCGCTTAAAACCGAACTACAGTATGGAACTTGATTCCAGCGAACTCCTGAAACGTTTCGTGGCCGCCGGAGTGGGCGTGGGCTTCATCGCGCGTTCCAACGTGCAGGAGGACGTTCGCGCCGGAGTCCTGGTTGCCATTCCCATGGCCGACGCTCAACTGCGGCGTGACTTGGCTTTGGTTTTCCGCAAGGACAAGGCTCTCAGCCGCGCCGCGCTCGCCTTCATCGAGATCGCCAAGAACCACAAATCCAGCGATGTGCGGACGTCCAGATCGAAGTAGACAGCAAATGAAGCCGCTTCTCCCAGGATCTCTCGCGCGCTGCCTGCTCTATTCCCTGCTCCTCGAATTGCTCTGTCTCTCTGCTGCCGCTCAAACCCAGCCCCTGTCGCCCACCACTCGCAAACTGATCGCGGTCAAGGTGACCGGCAGCAAGCGCTTTACCCCGGAGCAAGTCGCGGCCGCCAGTGGATTGCCGGTCGGCACCATCGCCAGCGAAGAAGATTTCAAGAAGGCGGCGCGGCAACTCGGCGAGAGTGGTGCTTTCAGCGACATCTCCTACACCTTTTCCTCCTCGCCAGCGGGCACCAAACTCGAATTCCAGGTCTCCGACGCCGACAAGTTTATTCCAGCCCGCTTTGCCGACTTCGTCTGGTTCACCGACGGCGAGCTGCGCCAAAACGTGCACGAACGCGTCCCCCTTTTCAACGGAGAGTTGCCCATTACAGGACGCCTGCGGGATGAAGTCTCTGATGTTCTCCAGGCCGTGCTGGTCGAAAACGGCATCCCCGGCCACGTCGAATATCTGCACAACGCCGGCAGGGGCGAGCAGGTGGAGTCAATCGACTTCAGCGTCGCCGGCGTGAGCATTCGCATCCGCCACTTCGAGTTCAACGGCGCCGAAGCCACGGAGTTGCAGTTGCTCCAGGCTGCCGCCGAAAAATTCTCCGACCGCGAATATGCCCGCGCCCTCCTGAGTTCCTTCATCGACCAAACTCTGCTGCCCATCTACCATGAGCA
>Ga0308309_10000185_pt1 | contig 49016 bp, 38 predicted proteins | sample HubBroMetageWFT5_FD_192491 | JGI IMG/M metagenome (GOLD analysis project Ga0308309, IMG submission 192491) | Warmed and freeze-thawed soil microbial communities from the Hubbard Brook experimental Forest, New Hampshire - Hubbard Brook CCASE Soil... | ecosystem: Environmental > Terrestrial >...
GGCAACTGAGCGAAGCAGCGCGACGAACGCTCCGTCGGATGCGCCGCCGTCCGCGACTGATCGCCGCCTTCTGGAAGCAATCTTCTTTGTGGTCAGAATGACCTTATATTATGCGGGATTCAGTAGTACGTTTTCCCACGACCACTGGGAGGTTTGTTACGGATCAGTCGTGTGATTCAGCGGCGCGCATGGCCACGCAACTCTGTCTGTCGTGAGATTTAGACCCGGTGCATTAGGAATTGCATGGTGCGCAGGCTGTCGATTGGTCAGGCATGTAATTCCGTTAGGCGCATGGCGACGCCGGTAACTCGGCCCACAATCTCTGCATCCCTCGGATAAACGAACCGCCTGATTTCACACTTGGAATTGGGATGCGGAACAGCCAAAAGGTGGCCCTCACGAATCTCGCACCAACTGCAAATATACTCACCCCTTAACTCCACGAAATAAATTGGCCGGTCATGTTCGTTCTCCCATTTCACGGTGGAGATTTTGACCTGGCTTCCGTCGATCTGCACAATCGAACCAGGACGCAAGATCGGGAACATCGTGTAATCGGACTGGCGAAGGATTGAGCCGAAACTCCGCTCATCAATCGTCGAGGGTATTTCGGTCTTTCTTTCCCTCTTCGACGACAGTCCGAAAGTGAAGCGCGTCTTTTGCCCGAAACGGGAGTGCTACGATCCGCAAAAGAATGCGGGAAATCAATACGGAAAGCCGCTGCCATCGTTCTCTTGGCTGATCGAAACAGGCAAAGTCTGCGCGCTCAATTTCCCCATTGGCATGAACCCAGGACTCGCCAAGGCCATCGGTGTGATGATGAAGCTTGATTTCGAACGCGCCGTTCTGAACCGCGTGCCGCAGATCGAAGCGAATCCCGAGAAACACTTCCGGCAAGTTCTGTTCCTTTGTGATGAATACCAGCACTTCGCGACCGTCGGCGAAAGCGACCCAACCGGCGACGAAAAGTTCTTCAGCCTTTCGCGCCAACCGAAGTGCATTCCCATCGTGGCCACACAGAGCATCAGTTCGCTCCGATCGGCTCTTCCAGGAGACAGTTGGCGGACACTATTTCAAACGTTTAGAACCAAGATCTTCCTCACTCTTTCCGACGATTTTTCGGCTAAGACAGCGAGCGAGCTGTGTGGGCGCGAAGACCGTCTCAAAGTCAGCTACAACCTTTCCGAGAGCGCGCACGATGCCCGCGTAAGTTTGCTGACAGGAAATGCGCTTTCCCACCGCGCAAATATCAGCGCATCGAAAAGCTACAACACGCAGACGGATTATCGCTTCGACATGAAGACCTTCACCGAATTGCGTAACGCGCAGTCCGTGACCATCGCCTATGACGGCTTGAACCCGATTCCCCCATCGTTTTGCTATCTCAAACCCTACTACAACGACCCCAACAAGTCGTACTTCCAGCAGCTCGAGGAAGGAGTCCTCTAATGCACGGTTTTGAAACCATTCTTCCGTTTCTGAGACCTATTGAACACCTCATTCTCGATAACACAATCAGCGAAGTCATGGTCAACGGTGCGGACCGCGTTTTCATCGAGCGGAACGGATTCCTTCAGCGGGTTCCCGGCATCGTGCTGGGTGAACGGTCCCTGACGGTCGCGGTAAAGAATATCGCGCGGCGATTGGGAGACGACATCTCAGAAGCGAAGCCGATTCTCGATTCGCGCTTGCCGGACGGGAGCCGAGTCGCCGCGGTCATTCCTCCGTGCAGTCTCGGCGGCGTAACCCTGACGATACGGAAGTTCAATAGCCGCCACTTCGAAATTGAGGATCTCATTCGCGGCGGGACGCTCGACCGTGCCCTCGCCAATCGGTTGGAAGACTATCTGCTTCAGCGTCGCAATATTTTGTTAAGCGGCGGCACCGGCACCGGTAAAACGACGCTATTGACGGCGTTAGGAAAGTTCATCCCGGCCGAGGAGCGCATCCTGCTCATCGAGGACACCGCGGAAATCCAACTGGCCCACGAGAATCTCGTCCGTTTCGAAGCACGCCGCGAACAGAACGCCACTCCTGCCGTGACGATTCGCGATCTGCTCAAAGCCGCGCTGCGTCACCGCCCCGATAGGATCCTCTTGGGGGAAATCCGGGGCGGCGAAGCATTCGACCTTCTGCAACTCTTGAACACGGGTCATTCCGGGACTCTATCCACAATTCACGCGAGTTCCGCGAGACAGGGGCTCGCGCGCTTCACCAGTTGTGTCTTGCAGAGCGGAGTCGAGCTTCCTTACCGCGCGATTAAAACCAACGTCGGAGATTCCCTAAACGTTGTTGTACAAATCGAGCGGCGTCCTGGTCGCCGGTTCATCTCGGAGGTTCTGGAAATCAAAAGCTATGATCCCGACGCCGATCTATACGAGTTCTTCGTAGTCCACGTCGCCCCGCGAGAGCAAGCATGACAGACCCAAATGCACTCTCTCCACGGATTCTCTCGCCTTCGGAGTACATCCTTGCACTCCATGCGCCCCAGGACCGGATCGCTGTGCTTGTGCGAAACGATGTTCGCGGGCAAACCATGCAACGCATTCTTGCCGCGGAGGCAATCGCAAGCCCGCTGTTTCTGTACTGGCTCATCGAGCAGAACGAGGCGGGCGCTGACATTTTTCTTGGGATGAATCCCGTCAAAGACCACTGCTACAACAGAACGAAGGAGAACATCCGCGAGATTCGTCACGTATATCTCGATCTCGATGAAGACGCATCCGCGTCGCTCCACGCAATTCGTACCACCGGAGACATTCCCGCTCCCAACTTTGTGCTCGATACATCCCCAGAAAAGCACCAGGTGATCTGGCGGGTGGAAGGCTTAGACCAAGTCCAGGCCGAATCCTTGCTTCGCTCGCTGGCGACCCAATTCCGAGGTGACATCGCCGCGACGGACGTATGCCGCGTCCTGCGCGTACCCGGCTTCACAAATCGCAAATACAACGAGCAATTCCTGGTGCGCGCGATTCAGGAGGCGGACCAGATTTACCACCTTAGCGATTTTGCCGTGCACGAAGACTCCCCGGCCGCACCGCGCCATCGGGAGGGCAGCCATCAACCGACTCAAAGAATGCCCTCAGCACGCCGAAGCCAGTCCGAAGCGGATTGGGCTTATGCCAAGCGCGCTCTGGCCCGAGGAGACTCACCCGAAGAAGTTATTCGCCGCATCGCTGACTACCGCGCAGACGACAAGGCTGATCCGGACTACTACGCTCGCCTCACGGTCACGAAGGCACAGGCGGAGTTGCACCGGCACCAATCCGTTTCTGAGGAGACTGCCGAAGTCCACGGTCCTGATTCCCCGTCCCGCCCCCCGCGTTCCGAGGCGCCTGATGGTGACCGAACCCGAGCATGAGGAAACGATGGAAACAGCTACCAATCCGCCCAGCGCCAATGATCGAGCGAAGCGACTCCCAAGTGACCCACCAGCTTGTGCTTACGTCGTTGTCATTCCGAATACCGAGGGACCGGTCATCGAAGCGCTCCAGAAACTGATAGCAACGCTCTCGTCTCGAGAGCCATTGGTTCTCCCCATGGGCCTTCGAAACCAGTCACTTGAAATCGTTGACTCCTGGCTTGAGCATACGGCGGCGGCCGAATATCTGGGCGTCGCCCGCAGCACTCTCTATCGCTATTCCGAACATCACGAAATCGAGTCCCGTAAATTCTGCGGCCGACTCCAGTATCGCCTTGCGAGTCTCGAGGAATTCAAGACTCGGCACGTGAGACCCGCACGTCCGTTTCACTCTGATCGCAGTATAATTCCGTCGGCGCCCCGCTCCGGTAAGTCAGAGGAGCGCTGATGGGACTCTATCAGAGACAGGCTTCACGCTTCTGGTGGATGACATACACAATGAACGAAGAGCGGTACTTTGAATCGACCAAGACGACCAGCAAAGAACTCGCCAAGAGGATCTGGAAGCGAAGGGAAGGCGAGATCGCGATGGGGCTGTTCAAGGTCGGCTGGCCCGGTGAACGGATCAGGTTCGGACTGTTGTGTGAAGAGTTCGAACGTTCACACTTTGCCGGGCTAGCGGACAACACCGTCAAGGGTCACCGTTCGTATCTCAACAATCTCAAGCTGTTTTTCGGCGATCGTAAACTCGATTGCATAACGGTTGCGATGGTCGAGGCATACCGCGACGAACGCCGGCAACAACCATCGAAACACAACCCCAAACAGACGGTCAAAGGAGCCACGGTCAATCGCGAGCTCGAATGTTTGAAGTGCATGCTGGACTTTGCCACGAAGCCCAGGTACATCGCAGAAAACCCCGCTTCGGAGGTCAAACACTTCAATGAGCTCCGCGAAAGGCCGGCACGAAGGATGCTTTCACTCGAAGAGGAACGGCGAATTCTTGACGCAGCGCCCGTCTATCTTCGCGTCGCGATCATTCTTCTCGCTCAGACCGGAGGAAGAACATACAGCGAGGGCTTTTCATTGCGCTGGTCTCAAGTGGATTTTGAAGGAAAGCTGATTCGCTTGACCAACAACGTGAAAACTCCCGGTTCAGCGGAGCCGATTCCCTTGTCCGAGTATGCTTGCGATGTTTTGCAGGCGTGGAAAAAGGAAGGAGCTTCAAAGAGCGAGTACGTTTTCCCGAGCCCGGTTCTAGCCAACCGGCCCATCTCGACGGTAAAAACCGTTTGGAAAACAACATTGAAACGAGCGGGCGTGCCGGCGTTTCCGATTTACAACTTACGTCACGTCTTTTGCACTCGGCTCAGTGAAGTTGCACCGGATGCTGTTGTGCAGCGCGCGATGCGCCACACCAGCCCGGAAACCAAGCGTCACTACCAGTTGGGAATGGCCGACCAGGTCCGAAACGCGGTAGATAAAGCGAACAAGCGGCTGTACGGAAAGCGAGCAGCGTTACATTTTCGTGACAGTCAGCCCCCCAAAACGGAGGAGGTGAAGATCGCCGTCTGTAACTGATTGAAGAAGAATGAGAAGTTGGCTCCCCGGGCTAGATTCGAACTAGCAACCCTTCGGTTAACAGCCTTGAAACTAAACTAATCACAATTTGCCGGAGCCGAAGCAAATCGAGGGGAATCAGCAAGTTCTGATAAAAACGGGGCAAGTCGATTCACCTTCTCTTTTCAGTTTTTGTTCGCTTTTTGGCGCGGTTCATCACAATTCGCATGACACCTGCATGACACCGAAGAAATTGGAGAGCATCTCCTTTGCAAGCACTTTACCGGTTTTCCGGCACTCCATTCGCTGTATTGAGTTCTAATCTTCTCGACAAATTGGGGAATCTTTCTCGGGCCGATGCTTCATGCAACGGCGCGCATCGCTCTTGATCGTGCGTAAGATAAGTGTTCACTTGCTCTTCGTTTAAGGGATGGAGATGGTTTCTGGTTTAGCGCTCCCGCCCAGAACGTCTCTCACCGTTAGTTGCTGGTCGAAGACACAGGGGTCCGGGCTCTTCTGAAATAGGAAATGCCCAACCAAATTTCCAGGAACTGTGAATTGTTGACTTAACTGCCCTTTCCCCATTTGCGCGCCTCCTTGAAGCTCCGTACATTGAACCGTCGCTCCGGGCGGAACCATCTTGTAATAGACGTACAGCGGCATCCCATAATTATTTAGAAACGTAACCGGGTGCGGATTCTTCGGCGGAGGCGCGGGCTTTGGAGGTGCCTGCGGAGGTAGATTCTCTGCCAGCGTGTACGTCACTGGACGGCTTTGCGCACCTTCCTTGGCCCAAGTCTTCGTTGTTGGGTCCCATCCCGCGAGTGCTTGTATGGTCCACCTCCACTCAATCAGCGGGCCATTGCGAGGCACTCCCCACTGACAAATTCCATGATTTTTATCATCGCGATTACCACAGCGGGCTGGTGGCGGGATAGGTGGTTGGACTCCGCCGTTGCAAGTGTGAGAAAAGCGATGGATTGGCACAAATCCTTCTGCGCTATGCCGAACAGCTTTCGCATCGCCCCCTGATTTGGCCACTTCGGCTCGCGCGGCAGGCAACGCGATTGGGTCTACTGAAACTGCGGCATAGGACACATTTGTTACCGTTGCTTTAGTAAAATTGCCTTTTTGAAAAAATCCGCACTCACTTTCATTACAGAGATAAGCGGGGAGCACCAAGATGTAAGGGCTATATTGAACCGAACCACCTATTGGACTTCGCTGCTCCTCCGAGTTACACAGAATTTCGTCGGTAGTCCAAACACGAAGCATGTAATGGTCAGCACCCGGAACAGCAGACCATTGAAATTCTGCCCATTCGGGAGCCGGACCACTCGGCTTTTCTCCCACAGGGGTCCCCAGCTGACAAAGCGCGTGACATGGCCAGAATAACAACGCAAGGAGCAACACGCCCAGGTGTCTTAGATTCTGGAATCCCGAAAGCAACAACTCACTGGCCGGACGTCGCACGCAGCGGATGAACGAACTTTTCAAATGACATCCCCCTTTCACTCAGGATCTTCCTGCCGTGGGCTAAAACTTCTTCTACCCAGCAGGAAAATGCGGTAAGGAAACGTGCGCCAGCCGAATCCGTCACGGCGCTCTCTTGGAGAACTCTGATGCCAAAATCCAATTTCGGTAGGTACTTCGCCAAGGAGAACCTCGCTATGTCTTCGCTCATTGGATTGTCGGCTCGAATAGCTGCGATATCCAAGGCGGCAATGTAAGTGTAGGAGTACTCCGCATGCAATACAGCCGACATCGGACGCAATTTATCGTAGCGAATCGGGCTGGGGAATACTTCGCCCGGCGGGTTAGCAAGGAGCTCAGATGCCGATTCAAAATCTACGCCAATCGCTCTTAACTTGTGGTGAGCCATTTCATGGACGATTGCCTCCGCAAACCCAACTGGGTGATCCACTGTTGCGCAAACCGAACCAAATCCACACGAGCCTGGGCCAGAGTATGAACCCCAAGTTCTAGCGTCTGCACCGACCGTATTGGAAACGAAGATGGCGCTCAACAAGCTTCGACACTGCTCGAACGCACTTGGCCACGTATGAATAATGTCACAACCGACACTTATAGTTGGGTCGTCGATAGATGCAGGTCTAAACTGTCTAGAATCCCAAGAGTAATTTGGAAGTACCGCAACACGCCCATCGAATTTCATGACTGGCGATGCAGCTCGCTGGAGTGTGTACCCACGCTCAAGACCCAGCTCGAGCACCTGCACAGAATCGTAGTTATCCGCTTGTGGTTCGGCGAGGCGCTCCCATTCTACGTGCTTTCCCATTCGCCCCGGCCTCAATTGCTATCATTGTGTTCGTCCCCATGTTGATCTCCGTGGTGGGGATCGCTGCCACCGTCTTGATGCGAATTCGCGTGATAATCGCCATGCATGACCTCTTCTCCGGGATTCCGCTCGCCGGCGGGGCCAAGGTCATATCTTAGAGCGACGATCCCCGGGACGCTTCGGCCCGACCCGACGATAGCATCTCTAAATGATGCATCCCGAAGCGATGCATCCTCCGTTGAATCAGATTCCTGAGTCGGCAAAGTGTCTAGCTTTTCGTTTAAATCCACGTGGGCTCTCCTTTAAGTAAAGTAGAACTAACTACAAAACTTGGCCGTACCGATGTTTGCACCTGGCTTCCATTCAACAAGCCGGAGACCAGCATCAGCGACTACATCGGGAAACTCCTTGCGAAGCAATGCGAGCGTGTCATCGTATGCGTACACCAACAGATGATCGCAACGCGACAGGAGCTGATTCTTTAGAACGACCGCCCGTGGCGTTGGCTCATCTAACAGCCTACCAACCATCAACAGCACCAGCGAGTATCTTCGACCTGTCGGCCAAATATCTTCACAATCAAACATATCCCCACAGCAAAAATTTCCAGAATATTCCGCGAGCAACCGTTGTGCGTTGCGAATCGGTGCTGGCCGAATGTCAACGCCAAACGGGACCACGGACTTGGCGACCTGCTTAACGCGTCTCAGCAGGACTCCGTTCCCGCAACCGAGGTCGAGAACGTTTGTGGGCACCTTCTTGCAATCAGAGAGAACGCTGCCAGCCAGATTGACGATGTCCAAATGGGCATTGTTCATCGCTTGAATCGAGCTAAATCCGTTATCTGACCAGTACCAACCCGCGTCTCGTTCGCCGTTGGACCTCGATTCTTGCGATCTGCTTGTGATTTGTATGACAGGCCCGGATGCGCCCCCGCCGTTATAGGGAAATCCCAGTCCTCTCGCGCCTTCCGCTGGATATTCAGAACCCTCGATTTGCACGACATACTTAAGTGCCGTTGCATCCGTCCGCGTCGACACTTTCAGGACTGGTGTCCTAATCTCGGCAATAGCGTGCAGTGCGCTCCATTCCAGAGGCCAACTCAACACCTCCAAAAGCCAGTCCATCTCCTGCTTATAGCCACTTGCTCGGCCGAGTCGCAGAAATTCAGCACCGATGTCAGTGGAGGTAGCACAAGCAAAAGTGCAAGGTAAATGAGGAACGGCGCGGATGCCCATCCACCGCCACAGTATGTTGTTTTGGGGCAGGCATCGCAGTCGGATCGTACGAGCATTTGTGGATCGCCCGTTACTCATAACGGCGGCGGACCACGTCGTATCTTCAACGTGTTCCTGTACCCAGCGCTTACGAAATGCGAGAGTACAACAGTCTGGATACCCCAACAGTCGGCCGATAAGGATATCGTCACAACTATCATAAGCGTACTTTAGCTTTTCAACGTCACAACGATCGCCCACCACAACTCTGTACATGAACGGTTTTCCCAGCAGCGGCGGCAAATTCCGTGATGTATAGCTGCCAGCGGTCCCATGTATCGTGAGCGGAAGGCAATACAAACCATTTCGAAGCCATTGGGCAGCTTGATCTACGAAATCTTCGGGTCGTACAAACATGATCGCGCATGATCGAATGCCGGCCAGCGTCGAAAGCCATTCGAGGTTCGTCCATGCGTTAGCGATTCTTTTCAATCTCGGTTGCCATACTTCGCGCGCAGTGTCGCTGGCCCACGCAAATCGCACAAAATCGTGAAGCTCGAAATCGAGCTTTTCTAGTGCCACCTCAGGCGACGAACCAAGAGGTAGTTGTTCCGACAACGAAGGTGCTTGAGATGGTTGCATCTGCTGACTATCAGTCATTGGCTTTGGAACCGGTCCACAGCTCAAACGGCCTTTGCCTGTTCTGTCGCGTGCATCGTCCGAACTACGTCTTCAATGGTGGAATTGACGCCTTCAGACCACAGTTCTAGAAATCGTGCTTCAATCTGGACCCGATCCGATCGCGTTGAAAGGGGAGCCAATCCTGAATCTAAGATGCTTTTCTCCAGTCTGCCGTAAAGCCTCTTCCACACCGAACAGTGTTCAGTTCTATTACGCCAATCTCCGTCCAACGCAGTACCCGGGCACTGGCCCTTGCAGGCCAGAAAAAAACGGCAATTCTTACACCCTCCGTACTCTTGTGGCGTGTGGTACAGAGCTAAATAGCGCTCAAACCCAGCGGTACTAGATTTGACGAAATCGATCCCTTCCTTGTTCGTCCGACCGCAATTTGTGCGCTGTCCTGATCCCTCCACACCGCGAACTGCTCGCGTGGTATAGGGATCGCATGCATTCCAAACGCAAGTCGTATGGTTATCGTCACACATCATTAATTTGCGCATGTCCTCGAATACATCAAATCGTAGACGAGTCAAACTCGCCTGAAGGTCAGCGAAATTCTCGAATGCATCAAACAACTCGGTCTCTGTCAAAGACAAGTTATCTCGAACGACACTACTCTCGATTTCCAGCGCGTGTAAGCGAACTGCCGTTACTCCAAGGTACTCTAAATGTCGCAGCCACTCGTTCATCCTCGGAAGGTTTTCACGCGTCGCGTTAGCACGGTGCAGCGTGACTATAATGCTGGGAGGAATTCCTTCGCTACACAACCGGTCGATTGCAGAATGGGCTTTGCGTGTTGCTTCTCTCGTTCTGATCAAACTTCCTGCCCATCTCGCATCATTTAGTTCATCTGGTCCATCTATCGAAATTCCAACCTGGACCTTGTATGTTTTGAATAGCGCAATGTGACGATCGTTGATCAATGTCCCGTTTGTTTGTATTCCGTTCTTACCGAATCGTTCCTCACCCCAGCGCCAAAGCGATTCGAGGTCGCCGACCGGCATCAGCAGAGGCTCGCCGCCGAACAGCGAAAAATGTGTACCCTCCACTTCCACGGCGGCTTTCATTTTCTCAAGATCGTATGATGACGCTATATTCCCAGCTTCGCGTTGAGGATTTTGATAGCAATACTGGCATTGAATATTACATTTCACTCCGAATGGCCGAAGCTCAACAGTCATTTTCCAGCTCCAGAGCAACCGTTGTCGCTTGACTTACGGTGTGCCCTCAGCGTACGTAGCAGGCAAGACAACGAGGATAAGCGAGCTGATTCTGTCGGATATTGCCGGTTATGTCAACGGTCGCTTACCCAAATAGGCTTTCCAGATTTGCTTACGAGTCGCGAAATATTCACTTCGACCACTCACCTGCTTCGATAAGAAGATTGAGCATTCCATTGCCAGATTGGAATAGGAACTTCGGGTTCTTGACAACACTTCTCGGACTGCTGCATGCGATGCTAAGGCACAACTCTCTGTTAATCTAATAATTCCTTGACTTTCAATAAACTCCCCGACAGACTCTACGGCCAAACTTACCGAACGGAGGCAAATGCCCGTGCCCCTTCCCCTGCCTGCAGCGCCGGTTGGCGCGATCGACGTCTTTAAGGATTTTCCGTTGCAAAAATTGAGGGACGCGCTCAGTGATTGGGCTCAGCAGTTGGGAAGCGTAGCCGATACTGAAATCAACAAGAAACTAAAAAGTGCTAAGGCCGGTGACTCCCTCGGACCGTTCGTGGTCTTGGACCATACCCTAGCGAATCAGACCATTACATTACAGCTTAGAGGTACTTACCCATTGTTAGGGCAGTCGGCTTTTGTGCGAAGCCGGTTTCAGTTCAAAGACGAGATAGCTCTCTCCAGCGGGCCTGTAGTCAGCAACTTTAAGCTGCTCTCATTCATGGCAGAAATAAAAGTCAAGAAAGACCCTTTGTATGAATGTGCACTCGGATACGGTTTCGATTTGGAACCCAGACCTTATTCAGTAGGTCGCGGAATGATTGATCTCGTTGGTCCTGGGATTAGGTTGGACGTGTTCTTGGGTGGGTTAAGCGATAACGGAATTGCGTTGGCTTTGTCAGTTGGAGGAAGTGGGAACGCAAAATCCACCAAATTTCCGCTCCTGATTCCATTGGGCGCAACAGGCTTAGGGATAAGCGGCATAGGTGGGAGTTTCGCCCATAACTTTGAACCTATCCTTAAGCCGGATGCCGCTGCAGATCCACCGAACCCTACTGCCCAAGACTATGTTAGTTGGGCAAAGCGGGACACAGGTGACGAGCTCGATATTTGGAGACCTGCGTCAGCGAATGGCGCTTACCGAGGTGGACTTGGCATTAATTGCGACCTCGTTACGCTAGATGGCTATCTCCTCCGATTTCATAAGGTTGGTTTCGCCTATCTGTCGTACGGCCCCGTAATCTTCTTTGGAGGATCGGGCATTTTTCTTCAATCCGACATATGCAAAGTCGATGCGATGGCTGCATTTGATTTTGGATCCGGTAGCGTGGACGCTACGGCTGGTGCCTCAATTGAAATCCCGCCAGATGGTAAATGGAAAATTATCGAAGCAATCGGCGCAATGGAAATGTTTCTTTCAACCAGTTCTCCGGGCAATTCCTTTTTCAATTTGGGGACCGATAGCTCTCCGATTCATGGCTCCTTCCTTACAGACATCGCCCAAGCATCTGTCTATTTGATGATTAACACGCGCCGTGTCAAGGCGGGTGGGAGCTTGCGGTTCGGGTTCCAGGCGGACCTTGGTCCCTTTAAAGTGGCGCTATTTTACGCTTTGAACGGTTCCGCACTCTTGGGATGGAATCCCATTCAAATTGAAGCAGGTCTCGGGTTATCGGGAGGGTTGAAAGCCTGTGCGTTTGGACTCTGCTTAGGTATGGAGCTTGGAGGAAATATCGATGTCGCGGTTCCACATCCTGTTCGATTCGCGCTTACCGTGACGCTAAGTCTGGACTTGCCTTGGCCACTTCCAAATGTCTCGTGGACTGGAAAGGTATTTGACTACAGCACTAAGGACGATTATCCAAATTTGACTCAAGCGCTGTTGCTCGGGATACCGGCAGCCGCTGGAAGTTCCACAGTCTCCTTCGGAGCGGTCCACGCTCGCACCGGACGACAGTGGAAATTGGACGATCAAATTCCGGCTCGCATATGGCCGGATTCTGACTTGGTACTGCCTTTTAATCGAAAGGTCACAGATCGAGCCGGGATTGTCATGGGGCCGGGTGTCGCCGCAAGTTCCGAAGGTGGATTCACGGTTAATCATGAGCTCCTTAGTCTCCGGGTAATCCACCTGACGAAAAAACCAGATGGCTCAGTCGTTGAGACCCCAGTTACCGGTCTTCGCGCATTGTGGGTGGCGGGACCTGACGGAGACATTTCGCGACTGCATGTTCCGTGCGAGGACCCTTTCTCGTGGCTATTTCCCTACCCGACCACCCAAGGTGTCGCCCATGTTTCCCTCCCCGCATACGTCGTCCAAGATTTCGGCGGGGGACCTGCTGAGTACGCAGTTTCTAAGCGGGTGTTCGGTAGCATAGTGATTACGCCCCAAGGGACTGTCGATCTTCAGTATCTGCCCACTGAACAGAAGTTGACTCGCTTCCTGGCTGGAACCGATTTCAAGATCGAATTGGCGGAACCAGGAACAAACCGCTCAATCGCCGTGAGCAGTTTAGTGCTGACTGTAGCAACGTCTGATCAGAGTTCCTGGAATTCTCTAATGCTCGAAACCGGCTTCAAATCTGGAGCTCTCAAAAAGGTATTTGAAATTGGTGGCAATCTATCGTTATGCACACTAGAGATCAGCCGAGCAGACGGAAAACCATTTTCAAAACTCGAGCTGTCGGCCGCGATTCACCAAGTATGCCCAACTGAAGAGCCTGGACGCGAGCCTCATCAGTGTTACAAGAAGCTCTTGGTTTATAGCATTGGTTTCATCGAAGTTATTCCACCTGATGTTGATTGGCAGAAGCGAGTTGTCTTGACACCCGGAATATATCGTTGCGAGGTCACTGGTCAGAGTAGCGTTTTCGGTTACGGCCAGTCTCCAAAGAGTATTGCTTGGCTGCCCTATAAATCCCAAGAATTCCACGTCATTTACCCCGAGCAACTACGACCGTACATTCATTTTGTGACAATGGGTGATAGCCGAATCTTCAACGAAATGCCTCAATTGTGGAACCCGACTCCGTTTGGGCGCGGATTTCCAACATACGGTAATGACGTAGGTACCATTCGCTTTAATGCGTCTTATCTCAGTTCAATTTTCACGGCTCTTACGGTCGAAATTGTCGATTCCGCTCATATCGCGACCCCTCTGGTGGTTTCCCCGAAAGCTAACGTAGATGGAGATACGTCGCTGAGCAATCCAAGCCTTGCTTGGCGAAAGCAGTATCAACCAAATGTACCGAGCGACGAAGAATTAACGTTGAATACGAACTCACCGTGGAGGCCGGGCGTTGGGCATCTGCGAATTCTATACAGTGATCAGACTCAGACGCCTGCGGTAGATGTTCTTCTTGATGAGTGGAACTTCGAAGTCTCGCGCTTTAAAGATGTGTCTGAGCACCTCGAAATAAAAACATCCTCAATCGAAACGATCTATACAGCAGAGGGACCGGAACACGTGCCACTATATTCGTGGCCATCATCGCCGCTCCCAAGTTCTCCGCCCGTGAAACCCTCGATACCAATTGACTGGGCATTACCTCAAGGACTCGCAACATTAGTTTCTGCCGATCTAGAGAGCAAAGCTGTACCCACCGCCAGTTTGCGCTTTCTGCGGTTTGCACAAAGACTTGGGACGCGCTTCGAACTAGGAAATGAGAACGCCCTAGTAGGCATCATCGGTGTGAGCCAAACGACTCGAATCGAAGCTGCAATCGATCGTGAACGAAGGGCTTATGCGCTCCTGCTCCGAACCCCTGAGCCTCTAGATTGGCAACGTGTTAGTTTGACCATTACTCTATACCCGATTCAATTACAACCGTCAGGTCAGTTTTCCTTCGCGAACACCCATCCCATTTCGTTTAGCGCTCGGTTTGTTCCTAATTTCGATGGTACGCAAGCTTTCCTGGTCGCGTATATAGATGACGTTGCAGTTCGCTTGCCCCGGGGCGCGTACGAACTTAAGTTTGTTTACAAACGAAAACTGAATAATCTTCCGACGATTACAAGCAAATCTGAAGGCTCAGCTGACAAGATTGTCACACAGCACGTCATTTATTCTGTGGGACCGGATTGGTCAAGCTAGGGATCGGCGCGCTTCGGCGCGAGGATTAGGAGAAAATGGCGATGAGCAAAGAGGACAATAGGCCTCCTAAAAACCTCTCAAGGCGTCAGTTTATCGCATCGGTTCCCGCCGGCGCATTGGGTGGAGCAAGTCTGTGGGCCGATATTCAGAAAGTATTGAGGGATGCACTCTCGTTTGCATCTCCTATCTCCTCATCGATGATGTTGCCGAGGATTTGCCTTTCAGCTATCAATTGGATAGATGAGGAGCCCAAGGGCGTCCGACTACGGTGGATGTTTCCTCTCCAGAAGCCCAATATTAGTGGCGATTATCTCGGTTTTCCAGAATCCGTCACCGTCAAGCGAGCGATCCTACCGGAAGTAAATCAACTGCCTGAGCCTGGAACAATCATCAACGTCGGATCTCAGCCTACTACCCATTATCCACGTCAGTGGTGGAAGCGCGGATTACAATTGCGCAGCCTCGCGCCTACGTTATTTCAACCTCCGGATGGTTATCCTTCCGTGCAAGCTATCACGTTTCGCTATAAGGGTCCTGATTCACGTTGTTGCGTGCGGGATTCAAACCGCTGCATCCTTGGAGACTTCCGCATTCAAAATACTCAAAGGCTTTATTTTGAGGGTGGTGACATCGCAGAAGTTGAATTTTTGGCTGACGATGCAGGCAAGATTAAGCTCGAAGATGATTGGTTTCTCGATCTTTATCAGTCTCCTCAGTTGGATTGGACGGATGTTGCGACGATTGCTGTCCGCAAACCTCTTGTAGACCAAACGATCGGAGATTTTCAGTCGGTTATATCGAGAATGTCGGGACACCCAGCCTTGAAAGCGGTTGATTGGACCGCCATCAAAAACCACGCAACCTTAGCAGACAAGATTAAGAAAGTCTCAGATGATGACCCAAAATTGAGTTCGCCAACTTGGGATGTATGGCTTGCGATTCAATCTGTCCTTTGGGAGATAGCAGTTCTAACCGGATACGGATTTATCCACGGGCCTCAAAGAGCGGTAGCTGTTCAAGGGGATGTCGTAAACCTCTGGCTCCCACAGCCGTCCAGTCAATCTACCGTCTACAGAATAGTTGTTCCACATCCAATTGATCCAATGCTTGCGATGAGTAATCTGGTGATAGTTTCACCCAACAAGGCCTTACCCCTAAAACCACCCGAAGATTTGGTTTATCAGAGTCCTGTGGTAATCCCTGAGCAGATTGTGGACGACTTCGACCCGTCAAAGCCTTCGACTGTTCGTTCCGTCTATCTGGGAGCGGGGATTCTGACATGGAACCATAAGCAAGACCCCTGGGCGATGGGGATCGACGTAACTGAGACAGTATTGACAAGTCCAACAGTGATGAAGCCCCAGAACCCAACAGATATAACAGAACGCATTCAGGCTCGAACGCGGAACCTCGGCGATCTGTTCGGTTCGAGCAGCCGTAATTTCGAGTTGGCATTCCCAGACTGTCCTCTCCAATCGTCAGCGAAAACTTTTGATGGGTGGGACCGGCACTCGAAACCGTCTCCTCTGCAAAAAGTCTTATTTGATTTGCGACATCGCCCGGTTCCACCGGGACTAGCCTGTGCCGTTTACGACCCCAGCACGCAAAAAGTAAGTGTGGACAGGCTGGTAGGAAAGCCTAAGTGTCTAGACAGTGAAATTGCCTATCAAGATTGGGCTCCCGATGAAATAGTTAGAAAACAGAACGGCCAAGTGGAAATTGCCCGGCGTACTCGACTCCCAATTTCGTTAGCGGTAACAATCGTAGGGGTATCTCTGATCTCTTCTAACAATCTGGCCATCCAATTAGCAAATGCGATCCCGCAAGGCGAGTTCGAAAGGGGTCGCCTAATCGCCAACGACCAAACGGGCGTTATAATCGAGGTCTCCGCGGATCGGAAAGGTTTGAAGGTTTCTACCGATGATATTGCTAGCGATCAACTAACCGGAAATGACGAAACTCATGATCAACGCTGTGCCCTATTTGATCACGCGCCCGCCGCGATAACTACCTTCGTATCTGGTTTGGCACAGATTGTGGAGTACCCATATGCAGATGCGCTCTGGACGAAGGTCTATTCAACCCCTCAGATAACTCCACTTGATAAGCAGTTCAATTTCTCTGAGTCTAAACCCTTACCTCAAGAAGGAACGGACTCCCTGGTGTACGCATGTCGGGTTGTCTTCAATAATTTTAATGGTGGAGTTGGTTATGGGCCTTACAGCAATGCCGTTAGTGTCTTGCGAAAAGCGCCACGTCCCGACGTACCCCCGCCCTTTACGGTCCAACTCTTAGGTTGGGACTATTATCAACGCATAGTTATTAATGTAACCCTCTCGGCGGACCGCGAGAATGCTCTATTCACGATCGCCTGGGCTCCCGGTCGAAAATCGCAATGGTTGGAACCGCATGCACACGATCCAAATCCTCCAAATGATCCAACCCTAAAGGCCTTTGCAAGCGCTGGTGTCACCGGACAACTTGGTCAGCAGCGGACCCACCGGATGCGGCTTCTTTATGAAGTATTAGAGGTGCCCGAGCCGCATTATTCCGACCTGTACATCACCATCGGAGTCAAAGGGGTAGACAAAATTGGCCAAGAAAGCGCTTATGTCCTCGAAGAACTCCTAATCCTGGCCACGTAGATTTGGAAACCGCTTCTAAGAGTGTTTCCGGGGAACCTTCGAACGTATCCATTAGTTTTCTTACGGTAACCGAGAATTCGTCAGCCATATCTGACCGCTCGGTCTCATTGTCGCTTCAGCGTGTTTCGACCATTCCTATCTGTTGCTGCACTTGCTTTCTGAATTCGTTCGGATTAGCAATCTTGCCAAAAGTTTCAAGTGTCCCGCCTGTTCCGCGGATTACGACACTGCCATACCCAAGTGCTCGACCAACAAACGACTCGTTGACACCGATGCTTTCCACTTTCAACAGAAGCACCTCTATGCTCTTTCGAGTGATGAATCCGGTCTTGATGAGCACGCGCTTGTTTGACACTGCTACCTCGGTCGAGTTTTTCCGAATAAGTCCGACCCCGAGCAAGATGGCCGCACCAACCAGGAAAAATAAACCAACTATGATCATCCCTGTGTATGAGTTGCCTTTCCCACTAACTTCATACCCTCCGATTACAAATACCAACCCTGTGCCTCCCACAACCAAGACCATGAGCACCGGCCAAATCTGAACGATCCAGTGGAGTCGCGTCTTGTAAAGAACCTTTTCTCCTGGAACTAGATTGCTTTCGATGTAGTCCAATGGACCGCCTCCAATCCCGTGTCAGACAACCGCGTTTGACCACCACGCAAAATGAGGATCGCCTGAGTTCGGGAAGAAACGTCCTCTCCGCGACACGTCAGTTAAAACCCGTTTCAGGTCGGCTCCATTCACTCCGACCTTTTCCGACCACTCTTTCAGAATCTGAGCGGTCGATAGGAGCCGCTTTAAGTCCCCGATCTCCTCCGTGAACAATCGCCGGGCCTTCCTGTCGTCAGACGCCATGCTAATTCCGCGCGAGTACACCAAAGCCAGAGAGATTGCCTCACCGTCGTCTAACTGCGTCGCGTAGTCAATGTAGAGCTCCTTCTCTTCGTCGCTCGACAATTCGAATACGGTGAGGTGGTTGGATTCCAAGTAAGCATCAAGCTTGACTTCGTCGGGCGGAGCTTTTAAATCCGTCGCCCGCAGATAGATGCTTTCGTTTTTAACGACTGAGCAAATTCCAAACTGATACCGACTTTCGGACATAATGTCCTCAGCCCTGCCGGTTGCTAGCAGATTGATCAGAACACAGGCGTCAAGGACGGCGACAGGGCGGGAGGACAAGGTTTTAATTTCACCTTCCGCCCAGAGGTGAAGCGAGATTTAGTTCGAGATTCTTATAGGTATCATCTTCCTCAGCATTGAATCGACTGCGGGCCTCTTCAACTTTCATCCTCGCAGCAACTCTATCCATTCTCAACATCCGAGCTAGCTGACCTTCACTTAGCTTGCCTTGGTGATAGGCGAGAATGGCCAAGTCGACATATCTCCTCGGTAGAAGATGCTGAATTGGTGGGTTCGCATCTATTCCCAAAAGCTGTTGCGCACTTCGAACTTTGAAACCCTCCTCTTCCAATCGCGCCCAAGTGCCGCTCGGTAGCCGTCGCAGCTCCTCCAGGCGCAAAACCAAGGCCTGAACGGAAACTTGATAGAGGTCCGCGAGCGCACAAACATGGGCAAGGGTAATGCCGCGCTCACTGCTGCGATGCATCTCGGTGAACCGTCGATTGAGCCCGCTGGCAGGCATTAGAAAATGCCTCGCGAAGCTATCTGCAAAGCGCTCTCTCGCAGAAACTCGTTTTTTTTCGCTCAGAAACGTAATTTCAGACTGATATCGCCCGGTCAGAAAATGACCGTATTCGTGGGCTAGAGACCAGTGGCGACGGTCTCGTGGGTGCCCCGAATTAATCCCGACGCAACCTCCAAGCTCATCGTTATACGCAAACAATCCCGCTATCTTAGAAGCCATTGGAAGGTAAAAAACCCTCAAACCCACATCATTCTCAAGACGCTCCCTTAGGTTACTGAGCGGACCATCTCCGATGCCTAAACGATTCCTCTCAGCCGTCGCAACGTCTTCGGCTATTTGTTCCGCCGAGGCACCAGATATTTCATATACAGGCGGATAGTTCTTGCTGAGAGGCATGTCGCACATTTGCTCCAATTCCAAATAATCTTCCGCTAGCCGTTGCAGTTCGACTGCACTTTCTTCCAACTCTGGGTCCTCAACAAAAAGGTCTTTCCACGCTGCCCTGAATTGAGGAACGAACCCCTCAATGACGGTCTTTCGGCTCACCAACTCAGAAAGACTCCGGCTATAGAATGCCGCCAATTTGATCAACTCATCTGGCGCTACGCGACGCTCACCCTTCTCAATTGCAACAAGCGTGGTTCTCGCCATCTCAAGATGATCTGCAACGGCTTGTTGGGTAAAACCACAGGCCTTCCTCGCCTCTTGCAGACGCCCACCCAGAATCTTTGGATCAATTTGCTGGAGAATTCGCTTTTCCATGGTGGCCTCGTTTAGGTCGATCTACAGATTAGCCGCATTCTCAAGCGATTCGTCGACCGCGATCACAGAGTCGGCGTGCAGAAAAGGATTCCCACTCGGCAGCATATTGTGAGTAAAGCCGAATCAGTTTGCCCTGAAGAATATGTCGTTCTACGCGGCCCGACCGACAGAGTTCAGACTCAAGTTTCCGAAGTTCAACAAATTCTTGAACGAGGGCCTCCCAAGGACTCACTTGGGCAAGCGCAGTTTTGATTCTATGTGCCTGCCAATCCATAGCTAGCAGAGAATGCAATTGCTTCTCCGGAAATGAAACTCCAGCCCTAGTAAGGTCATGCAGGTAGCCGTTGCTGTCGAATGCCGACAATCCGGCGCTTTCGATAGATTGCCTCCGAAGTACGCATGACGTGCAAAGACCGCACTGTGCTTTGTCCTTCGCGCGAACGGGAAAACCATCGCAAGAAAAGGTCAAATCCAAATGGTCACGCAATTCTTGGACCGCTCCGTGTCTGCACATCTCTGCTTTTGTCGAGAAGGCGAATGGATTCTCAATTGAAAAACTATTGTCGGTTAGTCGTTCGATGAAATCTTGCATTCTCAGCAGAGCAACGGGGTGAGTGGCTCTCGAATTGTAGGAACCAACCTGCGTTCCGTCATAAGGGAGATTGATCGCGCCAATCCCATTCTCGTACAGAAAGAGCGTCTTGGAACCGGCGGCAATTGCAGAGACTGCCCCTAAAGTCAAAAACAAAAAGCCACGGGTGCGCTGCGAAGATTCTTCCTTGTGTGGACTTCCACTGGCGGACCACAGCAGCCCATAAGGAACCCCAACCTGCCATATCTCTCGATTAGACCATCTTCTCAACACGTCGAGCTGTTTCCTTTGAGCAGATTGCTGTCTTCCATTGGTTACGCCGGAGACAAACACAAACGCAGAATCAGAAAACTCGCATATGGTCTGGGCAGCACCGGCGAAGGAATCGAGCCCTCCGCTATACAAGGCTACCCGCACCGGAACATTTGAATCGAAACCAAAGAGAAATCCCTGCGACTCAGCAGGCCTCCGTGGACCAACTCTTTCAACGAACTCGAAGTGCCAAAGGTCATCCGTGAAGAAATGAAGCAACTGTTCAAGTCGCGCTTTTACTTCGACATTGGACCAACGAACCGTGTCTCTAACCGGGACAACCAGATTGAAAACTCTTGCCCATTGCTTGCCAGCTTCAGCGCCACGTCCGGTCAAACGCATCGCGAGCCGATCAGCTAGATAGCAAGCAAGTGCGATGTCAATCCAATCGGCCAGCTGGGAATCGAGAATGTGACCGAATCTTTCAGCGATTTTGCCGTCATTAACGTAGTACTCCATCGAATGAGAGACGGAATCTTCTTTGCCTTGTTCGGAGGAACGCCCCCATCTCACGTTCGGGGATCTGCTGAAATCGAAACTAAAATCATTTTGTGAAATCGATATGGGTCTCATAAGAAAACTCACCTTGATAACGGCACGAGCGGCTCATGAAGTCGAATTTCCAATGGGGTAGGAGAGCCCCCAATTCTCTTCGGTGCACGAATCGCACGACTTTCTCGCGCGTTCACGGCGCTCTGAACGAGCTTCCGTGCCTGAGGCTTTAACTTCTCTTTGAGTTCTTGTTCCCACTTGAACTGTTCTTCGGTAGTTCGATTGTTCTGCTCTGCGACTCCGGCACGAATTCGGCTTAAGCACTGATTGTCAACAATGTCCGCAATGAACACGTCAGCAAAACGATCTCGAACTTCGTCGAATTCTGGCTCGCCTTGTCGCCGAGATAGTTCAACAAAAACTCTTTCCGCAGACTTCCTGGCGAGCTGAGTGCCCAGGTAGCCAAAGTCATTCAATTCAATTTCATCAAATGTGGAGACCATATCTGCAAAAGCGTCGTCTTGGCTCGCCGTCTCTACGTCGTTATGGCCTGATCCAACGCTTAATGAGTGACAAAGCTCTTCCACTATTCTTGAAAGGGATGGGCATTGGACCTGTTCCCGGAGCCCGTGCGCAGATGCTTTGGTGAGAGCATCTACAACCACGAGGATCGGCGCGTTTCCAGCAGCTAGCCGATAGGCGTGCCTCCACCCCTTACCTTTGAGTCGTCGCTCGAATCTGTCTGCGTCGGGCATTCGATTTCCTGCCAAGACTCTACCCTCGATACCTGACATTGTCAAGAGCAATTGTCAAATAGCTATGAATATGTCGGTTTAACGGTAAGGGCATTTATTTTTAGCACCTTATAGTTATCGGCTTCCACTTGCACACGGTCACGCCAGATGGACACCGATCTGTCACGCCCGTTGCCATCCGCTCCAGCCGGAAATGCAAGCCCGCTTCGCTCTCTGTCCTTTACGTGAGCCCGTCGCGATTCGGTTCCCCCCTGGTGAGGGAACCAACTCTCAACTCACCGAAAGGACAAAAAAATGAATTCAGAAACCGCTAGGAAAATTACAAATCAAGCCATCGAGCAACTTATTACCGCGCTGAACGAGGGTCGTAGCGAAACGTTGACGCAGTATCTTGCGGCGATTAGCCGATTCCATCGATACAGTTTGCGAAACGTGATGCTTATCGCATCACAGAAGCCGACTGCATCGCACGTAGCGGGCTTTCACGCTTGGCACAAACTGGGGCGCTTCGTGAAGAAGGGCGAGAAAGGCATCATGATTCTTGCCCCCATTGTTCGGCGGAAGAACGAAACCGCCAAACAAGACGACACCGACGAATCATCAACGGCTGTCGGATTTCGTGCGGCCTACGTCTTTGACATCAGTCAGACGGACGGCCAAGAACTTCCTACAATAGGCAGCGTCAACGGCGATCCTCGTGAGTACCGTGAGCGCCTTGCGAAGTTTGTCGCCCAGCAGAGCATCGCTCTTGAATATTCGGAAGACATCGCTCCGGCACGAGGCACTTCCTCAGGCGGCAAAATCACATTGATCCCCGGACAATCCCCGGCTGAAGAATTCGCCACGCTCGCTCACGAACTCGCACACGAAATGATGCACCGCGGCGAGCGCCGTGGGAGCACTTCAAAGCGTAGCCGGGAGACTGAGGCAGAAGCCGTGGCATTCGTGGTCTGCCAGGCCATCGGCCTGGAAACGGGCCGAGCGTCTCAAGACTATATTCAACTCTACGAAGGTGACGCAAAACTCCTGACGGCAAGCTTGGAGTACATCCAGAAAACGGCCACACTTATTCTCAACGCAATCGGCGCGGAGGTAAACTCCGCGCCATCCGCTTAGCGCCGCGGGCATTAAACTTGATGATGAAATCTGCGAAAGTCAGAAGTTTTTGGACGCTAATGCGTTTCGAGATCAGAGCTTAGCCCCAATTCTTGCAAAGCCATTCTCGTCTCCTCAATTCTTTGGGAAGAAATTCCACCTTCGGGGCTAACTTCGATACTCAATGTCAATTTCAGTCCTTGCGCACCCGCAAACTTGGAGAGGACCTTGGTATAGAAGTTCATCCACTTCTGGGCGGGTATCTCACCAGTCCACTTTAGTGCCCCAGGTGTCGCCGGGGGCCGTGGTGTTAGCAGCGGTTTCGATCCCGACTTGACGACATCGAGCATCGCCGAGCCTTTGACTGCTCCACTGCTGGCCGTAACGGCAAAACTTCCTTCGTCTTGTGCTGCCGTAAACACGCCCTCCTTATCAATCGAGCCACCCGTCGCCTTCCACTCCACGCCGGCAATGGCAATATCCTGACCGTATTGATCGACTCCTCGGCCAATGTAAGACTGTTTCTTGCCGGGCTGAATTTGTACGCTACTTGGTGACACAACCAGCGATGCCAGTACGGGAGGCTTCTCTTTCAGCTTCTTGTAATTCTCAGCCGTCTCATGCGTCACGATGTACATGTCTTCAGAAATCTCTACATCTTGCGCGTTGAGGCTCCCCCCGTAGCGAAATGGCTCATAGTCACCCGACACAGATTTTCCGATGTATGCGAGCACCTGTCCTTCGACGCCTCGCGCAATCGTGTCTTTAATCGACTCCGGATCGAGAAGCCTCGGAAACAAAGGAGAGGCAAAAAGTGCGTCGCGTACTGCTTTGGTACTCCATTCCTTGAAGGCGGGATTCCAGTTCCTGACCAACAAATTGGGACTGATACCTTTTTCGACTTCTCCATCTTTCCGTAATCGTTCGAGAATGAATGTCACCATCGAGTCCGCCGCGCTCGAATGAACAAGGCCAAGGTCCACGGTGCGCAGTTGGTTGTCTTTTCCCAAAAGCACGATATTTTTGTAAGTGCGCCACACACTTTCCTTGAGGTCTCGCTGCGCTTTCTTTACGTTTTCGTTTAGTTGACGCTTCTGCGTTTCATCGAGATTCAAGTCTTCCTGTTCGTCTCCTATATCTTCCCAGGCCAAAACCTTTCTCGCTTCGTCGTGAATCGACCCGGCTGAATCCGCAATGCTCCATAGAAGCGCGCTCTTGAAAGTCCGCGAAGAGCCGCCACATTCCCTCGTCATTGATTCGACCATCTGCATGGCCTTCGTTTTGTCCTGCATCGAAATATCCGGTCCAAGAATCGCCAGAGTGAGTACCGGGCGGTCGGGTATCTGCCCGCTCTGCTCGGGAAAATAGACTCGTTCCAATCCTGATCCGGCGCTGAACACCCGTTGAATCTCAGTACGCGCCCGCTCATCAATCTTCGGCGGCTGAATACTGGCCCGCCTATCAGCGAATCTTTTATTGAGGTTCTCTTTTAAACTGAAGTGGTAACGCGTGCGCTCAACAGTCAGGTAGTAGCAGGCCTCGGTCAGCGATTCGAGGACAGTTTCAACATTTCCAATATCCAAAGATGGTTCGGCAACAGCGAGGCGAATCTCCGGCACGGTCGCTTCAACGCGGGTTTGTCCGCCATTCGATTCGAAAAAGATTGTCGTCGCTGCCTTACGGTGAAGGCGTGCCTTCTGAATCGGTTCCACTGCTTCCTTGTCGAGGCGGATGGCGTGAGAGTCTTTTTTGCCGCAAATATCAGTTGTAATTGCACCCTCAAGGCGCGGCTCTCCTAATTGCTCGAATAGGGCCGCACGAAACATTGGGTCTTCCAGTGGAGCCGTACCGATCCCGATCAGAGGGTCACGATGTGCGCCTTTGAATCCTTCCTGATAAGCCTTTGACACCCATAGAGCCAATAAGCGCAAGATGCCCCGTGTTCTTTGGAAGCGAGGCAATGCTTGCCACTTCCGCTCAAAAACCGACAGAACTGAAGGGTGAAATGGGTAGGTCGCGGCGAAAGCTTCGCGCCCGCCATCAACTGGAAACCATTCGGGAATCTGCTGCCGGTGTTCGAGAATCCAGTCCGCATATTCTGCGATTGCCTCGCGTGCTTCGTTCGGCACGCCATGCCACTCAAAGAGCCGTCGCCTGATAATTTCAGAAGTCTCGGCTTCAGCCGACATCATCACCGCCTTGCCCACGCGATCTAGAAGCTTCTTGAATCGTTGTTCGTCCGCTTCATCTTCGGATGTGTACTCAAGTTCGGACGCCGGAATTGATACCACCAAGACAACATTGTCCTGACCCCGCACCGTTTCCGAGAGCGCCTGAATAAAATTGTAGAGTGAATTGTGGTAGCCCTTCTTTCGATACGTGCTGACGTAATTGATGATTTCATCCATCAGAATCAGACAAGGCCGATCCTTGGGCAACATGGCACGAATCACGTCGCCCTTCGGCTCGATGAACTGTTTCTCGTGCTCCGCAACGAGGGCAAACGACTTCTCGCCCCCAAGCTGGAAGGCGATTTCGCCCCAAGGAGTCTTTCGCAATGGCGTCCCGTCGTTCCCTCCGCGTCCGGTGAGCGAGTCGAACTCGGTTCCGACGAACACAGCAGTAGCTGCTTCAGGAACGGACGAAATACCTGCTTTCTGCAGCAGTTGGGGCACACCTGCCCATTTGTCGGCTTTCGCTCCGCCTTTGGCCAAGTGATAGAGGAGAGTCAGCGCGTGGGTTTTGCCGCCACCAAACTGAGTCGCCATGTTGAAAACGGCGGAGGTCTCGGTTTTTTCTCCAGACAGGCGGCGAATGACTTGTGCGCCAAGCGTTGTAAGTGTCTGCGTCAGATAGGTTCGCTCGAAAAACTGATCGGGTCTTTGATAGTCCGACGGCGCACGCCCGTCGCGAACCTGATCGAGGTGGACAGCAAACTCCGCAGCATCGAGCGGTCTTCCTTCGCGCAAATCCTCGCGCGGTGTGACAACCTTGTACCAGGGTTTGAGGGCCATTACTTGTCCTCCAATTTCAAGCTCGACCGAAGCGTCCTACATTGGTGTCGTATATCCAATCCTTAAAGAACCCATAAGGAAACGTTTTCGATTCAGATCGCGAACCGACAACGACAAGGGTTTCCCCAAGCAGGGCAGCTCGTTCCGGTAGCTCCATCGCTTGTGCGGCCTCAGCGGACAGATGTCGAACTAACTTCGCTCCCTCGGCTCCGTCCTCGCGATAGCAGAAGACAACGCGCAGTTGCGCGCGAATGCACAGGACCTTCCACAACGAATAAGCGACGCGGTCGTCAGTCACGCTGTTTTCCAATTCAAAAACCGCAATTGGAAAACGCCAGCGCCGCTCTCCAACTGGCTCGAAAGCGATTGCATCGAGCCCTAAGTATTCTTGTCGCGAGACGGGAAGTAAACTCGACTTGTGCCCCCTCGCAGCACCTTTCCACTTCATGGCTTCGGAAGTGGCGACCACAACCGAAGTCAGCGCTCGCGTCCAGTCGCCTAGTTGCGCTCTTATCGCCGCGTCACGCAACAACCCTGAGGCCTCGTGACCGCGAACTGTTTCCATGAATTTTGCGAACCATCGTTCGGCAAGCGCGTGGGCCATCAGAACCCCAGCCCCTTCTTCCTTGCCAATACACCCTCCACCCACCGTCGTTCGTCGGTTCCCTTCGGGTAGAGAGCTGCAAGAGCCTGAGCCAAGCGCCAGAATCGTTGGTCTTGCCCGGCACCGTCAGTTACCAGGAAGCGCTTGAGGGCTTCGCCTCGTCCGGCTGCAAAAAGGATCATGCTTTGATGAACTCGATCCAGGACAGTATTCCCGAGTTTGCTGGTGTTCTTTTCGCCCCAAACGTTGCCGCCGCCGTCGGACTCCCCTAAAATATCTAGTAGCGAAAGCTGCTTAGATTTTCCTTTGCGCCTAGTCGGGGCACTCCCTTCATCTTTACCAAAGAGGTGATGAGCCCGTTCAGAAACGGGAAGCAATCGGGCTTTGTCCCCGCGAATTTCGACTACGCTCGTCAATTGTTCTAGATGTGCACCAAGCCCCTGCGCAATTTTTCGAGCCGCATCATATTGCAGGACAAACCCGCTTAACTTCGGCTTCTTGGAGAGATCTGCCTCTTCGAATTCATTTGACTCGCTCCCGGCCTCGTTTCCATCCGGGCTAGCTGTGAGCGTCCAAAGCCACATCGCCGTGAGGCGGGCATCTTCCTCGAAGCCAGTCACATCGATGCCTTCAAAGATCACGTTCAAGGCTTCTCTAGCTACTGCGCCCCAAACGTACTCTAGATATTCTTTAAGGGCGACCTGTTGACCGCTAGCCTTTTCTACGTAGTCATATCGAGAAAAAATCTCAAGGGCTGGGCCAAGGCACGCAAATATTGCATCCGCACCTACAATTCCTTCAATTGCCAGCCTTGGCATCCATTCGTGAATGCGTTTAGGCAGTTCTGCCAAGACATCCCGCCAATCGCCAACCTCTTTAGCAACTTCCGAGCTGGCTCTCTTTTCACGCGGACGGCATACCAGATGAACAGAGGACGCAAGAGCAGCCGATTCTTTCGCTCGCAATCTGTTTCCACTCTCAGTGTCGATCGGCCAAGATGCCGTAACCACCCAACGAGCAGCGATCAAACTCGCAAGCATCGCTTCCCATGCTTCGGTTTCCTTGTTCGCGAATACAAACACTCCAAGTCCCTCGGGTACGCATATTCGCCGTGCCTCACCGCAAGCCACGCTCATTTCCGACTCAAACCACTTGTTATCTTTCTCTCGATACATTGCTGCGCGGTGAGCCAGCGAAACCAACTCTCGCCTCTTTTCAGTAAGCGGGGAACTAAGAAGATCCTTGTGATGACCAGCTAGGCTTCGCTTGAGCCATGCATAGAAAAAATCCGAAAGGTCGGCGTATGGAATCGCAGCGTAATATGGTGGATCGGTTATGACCGCCTGAGCTGATTCATCTGGAAGTGGGTGAGCAGTGGCGGATGCACACTCCACGTGGCCTTCCGCGCTTATGCCACGCTCGTGCTCTCCAACCTTTAGTGTGTATTCGATGCTAGTTGCCCATCCGCTCCCAGAATCAATGCAGGGGCTCATCTCCGCGAATTCCCATCGCGCTGGCAAGGATTGTCCTTGGTTAAACACTTGCATAATGCATCCGGTAGTTGCATCCCAAATGCAATTTGCCGTGCATCTAACAGCGACTCTATCGAGCACCAAGGCTAGGCAGGTCTTAACAGCCTCAACGATGCCGTTCCGAGCTTCGTCATCCAACATCGGGAGTTCCCGGATGAGTCGCGCAAATGTAGCGAGAGTTAGCGCTTGTCTCGGTGAAAAAAGGTCGCCCCATTCCGTTATTCCGTAAAGAACAACATTGAAAAATCCCCGTAGATGGTTAATCGGCTCGTTCGGGATCAACCCAACGCCGTCATTGTGAGCTTTCCTCCGTCTTTCAAGCTCGACCTTCGCCGCTTCAGCGATAGCCTGATCTCTGGCCGTTGGTGTCCTGAAGAATTGTCCTACCTGACCTGGGCGATTTGTAACTACAGCCGTTAGCCTTGCGTCGGAAGCACCGCCGCGACGGGCGGTAAGTTGCACGCGAACGGACTCAACGGGCGTAGTAAATCCGCAGACTGGACAGGTGGCACTTCCGCCGGCTGATGTTCCGTGCCCTACTTCCGCGTCCTTCGCACCTGAAATTATTTCGAATTCAATCTTTTTCGTGGATGAGTTTGATTTCAGCTGAAATGCGATCGAGTGCTTTCCTCTTTGTGATAGCCAAAGCGACCTCAAAAGTGGTATTTCCGCACCGCAGCCTGGCCCTTCGCAGACTACTGTTCTTGCCCAAAGGTAAGCAATCGGGGTTGACCCGTCCGGGTCTTTCGGATAAAACTCCGCAAGCTCTCTTTCGGCTTCACTCTTAATCCAATCGCCCCACTTGCGAAGCTCATCGGCAAGACGCTGACCGTACTTCGGGATATATTCTAGGACTACCTTGTTGAGCAAAACTGCGACCGGGTTAAGATCACTCGCGAACGCATCTGCGCCCACACGTAAGGCTTCTAACGGTATCGAACCACCGCCAGCGAACGGATCGACGACGAGAGGCTTCGTGCCAGGGGCGCCGCCGAGTGCTTCGTGTGCTGCTTGAGAAAGCCCGCGACCAACCTCCAAATACTCAGCGACTGTCGAACTGTCCCAGTCGGCAAAGTCTCCAATAAAATCGAGAAGGGCAAAGCGCAAGACATTCCAATGCGCTTCATTGGTCGAATCCAGACCTCCCGAATTCGACAACTTCTGCCATTTTGTCCAGGCTTCGTGGGAGCAATGTTCTGCCAGTTGCTTGTCAGTGGCAGCCTTCCTCGCGAACTCATTTATGAGACGCGATGCCGCGGCACGGAATTCTTGCGGGCAATGCGGATCTACCGGGTCTGGCCACAGTGCAGCACAAATGACCGCCCTGCAAGCCGCCAGGGGCCGTCTGGCCCACCAGATGTGCAGAGTGGAGATGTGTCCGTGCCGGATGCTCTTCTCGCGCCGCGCATGTTCCGAAATACGTTTGATCGGTAGGTCGACTTCGATCAAACGCTTTGGATAGTGTGATGATGTCATGAGTTACGAAGAGCCTTTCAAAATCTCAGCGGCTCGCACAAACACGCGGCGCTTCTGAACTGCAAAATCCTTTTTTCGCTGCAACAAGTCAGGAAGCTCAACGCGACTTTCGAGAACTGCCATCAAATCTCCGCCATCCATACAAATCAGTCTAGGTCGGTTGCCTTGAGAATAGCTTTCGATTGCTTCTAGACTGAAATCATTGATTGAAATAAATAGTCCCAACGTATTGTCCAGGCTGGACCCTACCGCACCGTCGAGATCACGGAGATCTCCAAGTATGACAGGCTTCTCCTGCCACTTAGCCTCCAGTAAGTAGTGGTCTCCACCCAACACAAACGCTCCATCAATCTGCTCGCCCGTTCGCTTGAACGCTCCGCGCGGATTTAGGTCGAAAAGAAAAAACAAGTCGTAGAGCAATTCCTCTAAACCATAGCCACGCTTTCTGTGGTCAGAATTACCGCAATATGCAAGGAATCTCTTTTGGAGATCAGAAAGTTTGGATTGAAAGTGCGCACCGCGCTGGGCTTCCTCGACCTTTCGCAGGCGTGCTCGTTTTTGTTCTTCGGCGCTCTCCTTTGCCGCGTCGTGATCTTTGACTAACAAGCGCAGGTGCTCTAGGCACCGCTCAGCGTCACGTTTGCGCTTTTGCCCATCCGAGAGCCAAAGAAGGTGGTCACCGTCCTTATAAGCAAGGGTCTCCTGAAGCATGCGCCGAAGCGGACCAATGCCGGTTGGATTAGAGTTCAACGAATCAATGATCGGCGACACGATGTGAAACTTATATTTGTTCCAGTCCTGGGCTGCAACCAATTGAGCGTCTACGTCGCACCTTTGGAAGAGCGCCCTGACATCCTGCTTCTTCCAGAAGACGTTAATGATCGCTTCTTTTAATGCTGTTGCGATATTGTCTGGGAAATAGTTACTCATGCGCCGTAGCTCTGATGACTGCATCAGCCCCAACATGGAAATGTTCGATCCTCACGATGGGTTCCCAGCCTAGTCGAACAGGGTCTGACACTATGTGAATCACAGGCGCTGAACCACAGTTGAAAACTACGTAGAGCCAATAGTCCTTCTTCAATCGCTCGGCAGTCTTGTATTCGTTCGAGCTGAGCGCAATCTCACCCACGGCAGCGCGACCTTTTACCTCAATGAACCTGACTTCAATTGCCGTTTGGGGATCTTCGGGATGCGGTTTTCGCGAGATGAGGTCAAACCCACGATTGTCTTTCTCCACGCTTTCGACTTTCCAACCTCTTGCCTCTTCATGGGCGATCACTGCTTGTACAGCGATCCGTTCGATTTCTTCATCGCGTACCATCGGCGCGATTCCCGGTGACATCCGTTCGGGATGCGGAAGAACCCAAGCCCTTCCGTGATGACGAATGTCAGAAATCGTGCAGTGGCGCTCTTGTTTCAGTTCTACTCGCCGCCGCTCCAGACGACCGTTCAGTTCGTCCAAACGATCTTCTGTTGTCTTGATATTCGCTGCCAGCAGCGGACTAGCGTCACCTTTTTGTTGCTGCTCCAGCAGTTCGGCCATGTGGAGATTTTGCCGGTCGATTAAAGCATTGAGGCTGATTTCGACATGCTTGGCAATTGTAGAAATCTCCTTCTCTCGCTGCACCGATATCTCTTCCAGGAAAGGTTGGAGGGCATCCTCAACCACTGCGTGTTCCACCCGCGCCAGATCAGGCAGACTGGAATCATCTGGCGTCGCACTCCCTTGTTGAGTTGGGACGAGGTCCAAGAACAGAGTCGGCTGGCGTACCGTCATCGCGCCGGTCATTTCTGTCTGAACGACGAACAATCGCCGATGTAAAACGTTCCCGCTCCCGTCCCGAATGGCGGCAGAAAATACGTCCAAACGGCCCGGCTGCTCTGCATTGATATCGAAAAACACCGTCCCGCGAGAAAGGTCATCTTGCACACGCTCCCAAACATCCTCTCGCACGCATTCAAAAAGCGCGTGGCCTGGCGTTATCCATTCAAGGGTCGGATCATCTGTCAGCAGTCTCTTGTCGAATGCGGCCTGTTTGTATTCGCGGCCCAATTTCCCGAAGCGGCTCTCCAGGCGTTCTCCAAGCGGCCAAAGCGTGCGGGGGATTCGCCCAATGCGATAGATGTGTTTGTCTTTCTGAACCTCCTTTGGATACAGGCCCGTTACCGGAGCCGCTTGTAGGAAGAAATCTTCCACGACCTCGGGCACAAGACGACGCTCTTTGGCTTCTGCCGATTTTCCGAGGATTGCCGACAGATTCAATTCGCGTTTTGCCAGGCCCTCCAGCGCCGAGTGTGTGATCTTTCGGAATCGGTCTGTATCCACCTGCTCAACGATGCGACTCTTGATGACCTCTTCCGTAAGATTTCGCGCATACATATCGCGGACCATTCGCTCAAGCTGATTGGAAGAAAATACATCTCCAAGCACATTGAAGACGGTTCCTGTGCGCTTGGGGTCCAGGTCGTCTTCGATCTTCCTAATGCGCTCAAATAGCTTTTGGAGAACTCTGCCTTCGCGAGTATTCGTGGAGACAAAATTCAGAATCAGGCAGTCCTTCTCTTGCCCATAACGATGAATTCGACCCATGCGCTGTTCGAGGCGCATCGGATTCCAGGGGATGTCGTAGTTGACCATCAACCAGCAGAATTGAAGATTGATTCCTTCGCCTGCGGCCTCTGTCGCGACAAGGACTTGGCAATTTTCACGAAATTCGCGCTCCGCATAAATTCGCGTCCCAGGACTATCACGGTCTCCGATCTTCATGCCGCCGTGAATTTGGGTGACGGACAAGCCCCACTTCACTAGTTTTCCGAACGGACGGCCTTCTTTGCCGTCGCCAGCGAGAAAATCGAGAGTGTCTTTGTGTTCGGTGAAAAGAAGAAGCTTCATCTTGGGGTCGCTGAAAAGGCCCCGCATTGTGAGCACGTCCTTCAGAACAACTAGTTTTCGCTCAATCTCTCGCTGCTCCAGTTCGCATGCTTGAGCGATAAGCTTTCCTAGCTGAAGGATTTCCTCTCGAAGAGCCACTGGATCAACCGACGCAACTACGTCCTCCAGTTGTGCGACGATTTCCTCTCGTTCCTCCTCCGGCAGGTCCTCAAAATCCTCCGGTAACTTTCGAGTGATTTGTTCCTGTCGGTAGGCCTCGGGATCAGCCAGTATTTTCTCGCGCTTTCCCTTCATTCTTTCCAACGTCCGACGCACCGCATATACGCTCGAAGCGAATCGACGCTGCAACATAGCCATCGTGAAACCGAGAGCACGTCCGCGAGGAGAATCATCGGACGCCGCCTTTATGGATTGGTCCTCCACGTACCGGGTCAGTGCGTCGTAAAACTCCCACTCGTCATCATCGATCTGAAACTCTGTCGTCTGAACATTCCGCTTGGTAAAGAGCGTCTTTACTTTTCCCGTTTCGGGGTCGGGGAAAGTTACTAGAGCCTCTTTGATGCGACGCAAGTAAAACGGTGCGTCGTGCCGTTTCATGGCCTCTTCCAGGCTTTGCACGTCGCCATATACGTCTTTGTCAAGCAAGCTTAGAAACAGGCAAAAGTTCTCAGGATCGCCTTTGTGCGGAGTTGCGGTCATCAAGAGATAATGATCGGTACGTTCTGACAATGCTTCGCCGAGTTGGTAGGCCAGCGTTTTCTTATCTGTGCTGTAAGCGCTCATTTTGTGCGCTTCGTCAACAATGATCAGATCCCATTGGCTCCGCAACAGACTCTCATTTGCATCATCGACTCGCGATACCCAAGACACGGAAGTAATTACCTGATTCTTATCCTGCCAGGGGTTCGCGCCGTAGTTCGCGCGAAGCACATCACTGCGGATGATCTCGAAATTCTCTCGAAATTTATCTTTCATCTCGCGCTGCCATTGGAAGGACAAACTGGCGGGCGTGACAATGAGAGTGCGCTTGATGAGGCCGCGTATCTTCAGCTCTTTTATTAGGAGTCCCGCCATGATTGTCTTTCCTGCACCAGGGTCGTCTGCCAGGAGAAACCGAATTCTCGGAAGCTGAAGGAAATAGTCGTAAACAGCCTCAAGCTGATGAGGCAGCGGGTCTACCCGAGCAATCGACAGCGCGAAGTAAGGATCATATTCGTAGGCCAATCCCAACCGGAGCGCTTCGACACCTAATCGAAATCTTTGGGAATCTCCATCGAATACAGCCTTGTCAGGAGCCGCCACCAGCGAAGCAACTTGTTCGGCGTTCAATATTGGCTCGTGAACCTGCCCGGTCGTCAGGCCTTTTCCGACTAGCTTTACCGACTGCCCCATCGGAATCATGACAATAACTTGAACCGGTTCAGGGAAAATCGGGCCTCGCACGATCACGCTGGGTTTGAGTTGGTCAATTCGCATAGTCGCTCTCTAGGTCATTCGCGCGATTGGTTAAATCCAATTCACAGTTTCGGTTGTCGAAATTACGGAGTACCGATTCTCGCACTAATCGGACGCTTTGGATTGTAATGGAAGCGTGTCGATTCAGCCATTTCTCCTCATACTCTCAATGCTTTTCACACGATGAGCGCAGACGGACTCAGCTACCGTTTTGCGTGGGGAATTTAAGAGGCTTGACATTTCGCTTTTTGTTCGCCTATACTCGTTCCATCGGCGTTCGCAGAAAGAAGGAGCCGCCGTAACACGGACATGACTTGCCCCCCATTCTCCGCAGGCACCTTTCTTCAGCTCCGCGACAAAGGATCGCTCTGCGCGATGAGGCTTTCCCACCCGTCGAGCCATCGCCGCGTTAAGAAACGTAACTTTACTTCAACGAGCAAACCAGAGCGAACTGGGCGACTTCGATTTCGGGTCGTCCTGAACCAGAATTTTTGGCGCTCTTCCGCAGACTTGTCGGCCAATCTTTTCGGTTCGATTTCAGGAGTTGATACCATGCGAGAACATTCTCAGTGCAATTGCCATATTTGCAAGATCGAGAGACATCTAATCGTTTCGTTGAGTGAGCGGCCTTACTCGGATGAATTCCTAACAGTTTCTTACTCTGCTACTCCGCTTGCGACGTTCTCAAGCGCACTGGCACTGGTCGAACACCTTCACGCTCAGAAATACGGAGCGATCAGTGTGCCGTCTGCCAGCGAAATCGTGGGCTCCCTCATCCAGAACAACTCGCTCGTTTTTGGGGCGGAACTTAAGAATTCCATTCTAGTTTTGGCTTTCATTCCAATGATCCATCGCACTTATCGTGAAGTCCGAGCTTGGTTCCGAGAGATCGAACCCGAAGACATTGCACAACAGATTCTGACTTTGTTCTTAGACCTAGTGGATTCAGCTTTTCCCATGCCAACGAACAATTATCTTCCAATCGCACTCACGCGAACGCTACGCAAGAATTCGTTCCGTTGGGCTGAAAAGGAAAAAAGGCACACGATTCAGAGAGAAACGGATAAACCTCAGGAACTTGCTGAGGTAGGTGCCAACGACACATTCGAGACCGTCTCCGTCTTGAATGATTTCCTCAACCATTGCCACAGAATTGGAATTCTCTCCACCTTCGAACGCGATCTCCTTATCAAATTGAAAGTGGAAGGTTTTTTCGCCAAGGAAATAATTCAAACGCATACAGCATTGTCAGAGAAAGCGGTTCACTGGCGCGTCGAGAGAATCTTGCAGCGGCTTCAGAAGGCGGCGAATGACCTCGGTATCAAGGACACGCTGCTTTCATTTTCTGTAGCCCCTAAAGATTCGCGAAAGGGAAAAAACAATTCGTCGAAGACAGGGAGTTTTTCTTCGGAGAATCAAAACGGTACTTCGCCCATTAGTAAGAGTAGAAGGCAACTCTCGCTGGACTCCTCACCGAAACAGAGCGAATCCAAACAGCAACAGTTCGCTGCAACCCAGCGACTTCTGTCGCCAATCACTGCAACTCTGTCCTCGGCTAGTGGGCGCGCACGTGTAATTTCGGGAGCAGCTCCGCAGCGGCGCGCTGCAATTCAATCTTCAGTCCTCGCACCAACACTAGCCCGCCACACAAAGTTCGGCGAGAGGTTGTCTTCGAATCCCGATGCGGGCTCGCCTCGCATCATCCCAAAGGAACTCGACGCCAATGAAGAGCTTCTCTCAAAACAAATTCGTCTCCCGCTGGCTCCGGCCAGCGTTCGTCGCATTTTCCTCGTCGCTCGTTCTCGCAACGTCAGCATTTGCGCAAGGGGCAGGCGGCTCACCATGGGAGAACGCGGTCAACGTTTTGATGACGGCGTTCACAACTACCATCGCGCGTGGGCTCTCACTCGTCTCCATTGTGGTCGCCGGACTGACCTTCGCTTTCGGTGAAGGCGGCTCGAAACGAGTCCTGGCGGGCGTGCTCTTCGGCGTTGGCATGGCCATCGCCGCAGTTAACTTCTTGGCATGGCTCTTCCCCTGATTCCTCCACGCGCAAAACGCTTTTGGCAAACCCGACCATGACTAGCGGAAGAAGAATCAACACGGTTTATCGGACCCTTCATCGCCCACTGAGGGTTCTTGGCGCAGAGCGAAAGCTGTTCTTCCTTGCAATGTGCATGGGCGCGGCGACATTCAACATGCTTTCCAGTCTGCTGGGAGGCATCCTAATCTTCTTTCTTCTGTACCTTGCCGCCAGGTGGGCAACGAATACCGATCCACAGATCCTTCGTTTTCTGTTGTCAGCAGCCAAATTCAAGACGCAGTACGACCCATCCAAGCTGAGTCCCATTACGATCCGCAGAGCCTCGAATGCTTAATCTGAAAAAGGTCTTCAAGTCCTACAGCGAAACCGGCTCACTCAACGAACAGGTGAACCTCTATGGTTTCGTTGACCCGCACGCCTTTCTGACCAAATCCGGCGACGTGGGCGTGATCCTTCAAGTCCATGGCGTGGATTACGAGTGCCTGGACCCCAATTCACTCGATACGCTAACAAAACGCTTAGAATCGGCACTAAAGCTGTTCGACGAGAACTTTCGCATCTACCAGTACCTCTTCAAGCGAAACAACGAGCCAATTCCTTACAAGAAGTATGCAAACCCCATCGTTAACACGGCTATCGAGAATCGCATTCGTCACTTCGCCGAGAAATCCGAGCGGCTGTATTCGCTTCAAATGTTCTACGTCGTCGTCTTCGAGGGCTTCCGTTACAAGCGGGCTCTATTAAAGTCGTTCACCGAGTTTCACAAGAATCCAAAGAAGGCACTCGAAGACCTGAGGGCAGCTTTTTCATCACACAAACAGGTTGTTCTGCTTGACCGCGAGGTCACAAAAGCACTGGCTGCTCTCAACCAAAAGGTGAAAAGCTTCATCCTCCATGTCAGCGACTTCGTTCAGGTCGAACTCCTCGGTAAGCAGGAGGCTTTCCGAATTCTAAAGCGAGTGTTGAACTTCGCACCCCGGAAGCTCCAGCTCGCACGGCTAAAGCACGATACGTTTCTCGACTACTACCTTTGCGAATCGCATCTGGAATGCCATCGCGGACATTTGAAGCTCGACGACTACTACGTCAAGGTCCTGACACTCAAAGAGCCCCCGGCCCAGAGCTTTCCGCTCATCCTCAAGCACCTTCTCGAAGTGCAGGCCAACTTTCACATCCTCACGGAGTGGAAGAAAGAGGATTCTGGCAAGACACGAAAGGCGATCCAATCAAAGCGCCGCCACTTCCACAACACGAAGCGCTCCCTTGCGAGCCATCTTAATGTCTCGGATGCGCCACCACCGGACGTTCTGGTGGATGACTCGAAGGAAGCCCAGGTCCGCGAACTAGGCGCGAGCATTAAGGAACTCGAAATCGAAGGCAATTATTTCGGCCACTTTTCGCTGAGCGTCGTTATCTATGACCTCGACCCCGCAAAGGTCGAAACCGCCGCTGCCGACTTCTACAAGGTTTTCAGCGTTCACGACGCACAGCTCTATGAGGAAAAATACAACCTCTTGAATGCTTTTCTTGCGACCGTACCAGGCGGCTCACCCTTCAATCTTCGTTCCATGTACTTGCTCAACACAAACTACGCCGACTTCTCATTTCTCTTCACGCTCCACTGTGGAGAACCCGAGAATCGACATCTCAAACAAGAATATCTCGCAGTTCTGGAAACTAATCACAACACGCCCTATTTCCTGAACCTCCATCACCGCGATGTAGCCCACACGATTATTCTAGGCCGCACGGGTTCTGGAAAGACGACTCTCCTGAATGCGTTGGGAAAGCTTATTTCAAATGAAGACAGAATTCTTCTAATTGAAGACACCTCTGAGATTCAGCTCGAAAAACCAAACCTCGTTCGCTTCGAGGCTCGCCAGGCACACGCTAACCTTCCCGCTATCTCAATTCGCGACTTGCTTAAGGCATCGCTCCGGCACCGGCCTGACCGCATCATCCTTGGAGAAATCCGTGGAGGGGAAGCGTTCGATTTGCTTCAACTTCTCAACACGGGCCACTCCGGTACTCTTTCAACGGTTCACGCAAGTTCCGCTCAACAAGCCATCTCAAGATTCACGAGTTGCGTTTTACAAAGCGGCGTTGAACTTCCATATCGCGCCATCAAAAACAACATTGGCGACTCACTAAACGTCATCATTCAAATCGAACGACGGCCTGGCAGACGTTTTGTCTCGGAAGTCCTCGAAATTGGCGGCTACAGCGGTGACACGGATCAATACAGATTGACTCAAGTTTTTGCCGCTAACGAGTAGCTGAACAAATCTTATTGCCCCGTAATTCCTGGAGGCCCCATGACCCCCGCATCGCAATCCACATTCGACGAAGAGACCAGCGACAACACCGCTGAAAAGCTGGACGTGCCGAACAATCAAATTCTCCTCGCATGCATTCTACTGGTGCCAAAAGATGCAGCACCAATTTTGGCCCTCCTAAAGCAAATAAACGGAAACTCCGGGCCATCAATCACATCGGAGAGTACGGACATCCGCAGGATGAATTCGTCACGCCCTCAATCTGATTCCTGGCTGGAGCACTCGGAAGCAGCAGACTACCTCGGCGTGGCCAAGAGCACGCTCTATCGCTTCGCGTGCGAGGGAAGAATCGAGACCAGGAAACTTGGAGGGCGATTGGAATACCGTCGTTTGACCCTCGATAAATTCAAAGAGCAACAGATTCGCCCCGCTCGGCGTCATCGCACTCGCGGTATAATCACGCCGGCGCTCGGCTCCGGCAAGTGAGAGGAGCGTCAGTGGGACTCTACAGAAAGCGAAAGTCGCCGTACTGGTGGATGTCATACATCAAGGACGGCGAGCAGTTCTGGGAATCCACCAGGACGAGCTCAAGGAATGCGGCCCTGCGAATCTGGAAGAAACGCGAGGCCGAAATTGCTTTGGGGAAGTTCAAGGTGGGTTGGCCCGGCGAAGGGATCGCATTCGAGGAAATGTGCAAAGAGTTCGAGCAATCGCACTTTGCAGCCATTTCCGCAGGAACGGTCGCCGGTTATCGGGCCTATCTCAAGCACCTGAAGGTGTTTTTCGGAGGTCTGATGCTGGGGAGAATCACCACGAAGCTGGTCGAGGAATATCGCGACCATCGCCGGCAACAGCCTTCCGTTCGCTACAGTGGTCGCACTCTAAAAGGTGCGACCGTCAATCGAGAGCTCGAATGCCTCACGTGCCTCCTGGACCTCGCCGTCCGTCGGGAGTACATCCCCGAGAATCCGGCTCGTGCGGTAAAGCATTTTAATGAGCTTCGCGAACGGCCCGTCAAACAGATGCTTACGCTGGACCAGGAGAACCGAATTCTAAACGCGGCATCTCCTCATCTTCGCGTAGGCATTGTGCTGCTCGTGCAAACAGGCGGAAGAACCTATACCGAGGGTTTCCGATTGCGTTGGGACCAGCTCGATTGGGAAAACCGACTCATTCGATTCGGCAACGACGTCAAAACGCCGGGTTCCTCGGAGCCCCTTCCGCTCACGGATCTGGCATTTCGAGTCTTGCGCAAATGGAAAGAGGAATCGAAGTCGGAGTCACCGTTCATCTTTCCGAGTCCACGTAAGCCGAGATGCCCCATCCGAAGTGTAAAGACGGCTTGGCGAGCGACTCTCAAGCGAGCCAAGGTGCCGCACTTTCCGATTTACAACTTGCGGCATGCTTTTTGTACTCGACTAAGTTGGGTAGCACCGGATGCCATAATTCAACGGGCCATGCGTCATACAAGCCCCGAGACAAAGCGCCGGTATCAACTCGGCATGGTCGAACAGGTTCGCGAAGCGATGGAGAAAGCGAATCAACAGGTGTATGGCGAGAGCGCTTCGGTCAATTAGGGCGTTTTTCATGACACCTGTATGACACTCGTGCAGTCCACGACAAAAGCTGAGAAAGGAGGTTTTGTAAGCAACTGAGAGAGAAGGAGAAGATGGCTCCCCGGGCTAGATTCGAACTAGCAACCCTTCGGTTAACAGCCGAATGCTCTACCATTGAGCTACCGGGGAACGGGCAAGTAGACTTTCAATTTACAACAACTTGCGACCTGGTGCTAGTTTCCTTTCTGTCGCTTGGAGTCCAACATCGGCTTCAACTTGGTCATTTCAGGCGCGTGATGTTACCGCAACAGCTTCGTATCGTCGGATCAGTGTCCGCACCGGTCGCGAATGACTTGACGGCTCACCCCGGAATATACCAGATAAGAAATCCGTTCTCTTCGAAACGCGTGCATTCCAACGCCGGGTTGGACGAGGTTCAACGCTTCCAACGTGGGGTAGAGCTTGTCCTCCCGCAGGTTTGATAGCCGTAACGGTGTGCCGTTTCGCGGCTGAAAAAGTTAACCGATCCTTCTGCCCATCAAATGCTTCCTGCGTGAGAAAACGCGGAGCGTCAGCGGCGCAGATTTTTGCTATCAATTTTGCCTGGTCAGTTTCCTGTAACGCTTCTTGATAGATTCTTTTCCATTCCGCTGATTTTGACTCGACCATATTGCACCCCGATTCAACCTTCGGCAACCTTTCCGCCCCTTGCTGTACACATGGCAATGTTCTCGGATCTCGGTAGGTATACAATTGATCGTAAGGGCTTTACATCCGGAAATGCCCCCTGAATATGTCAGATATATAATATAGTATTTCTGACAAAAGAGCTTCTCATGGCGACCTCCACTACGAATGCCATCTTGAAAAGAATTCGTGCAAAGCACCGAGGGTCGGTCTTTACTCCCAGAGAATTCGCGCACCTGGGAACCCGTGCTGCGGTAGATCAAGCTTTGTCCCGGCTTCAGCGGAGTGGGCAGATTCGCCGTCTGGCTCAGGGTGTGTATGAGTTTCCCAAAATGCATCCCCAGATCGGGGTACTCTCACCTTCTGCCGAAGCCGTCGCTAAGGCCATGGCGGAGAGAACCGGGAGCCGGATGACAGTCTCTGGAGCAAAGGCGGCGAATCTTCTGGGACTTTCGACTCAAGTGCCTATGCAGAATGTCTTTTGGACAGAGGGCCCTTCTCGCACCATTCGGATTGGGAACCAAACGGTGGCATTGAAACACGTTGCGCCTTCCAAAATGATTGGTGCAGGAACCGAGGCGGGAATCGTAATTCAGGCGGTCCGCTCACTCGGCAGAAACGGAGTTCCCGAAATTCCCGTCCAGGCCCTTGCGAAACGGCTTCCCCGTCCGGTCAAGAGAGCCGTTAAACGCCTAGCGCGGGCAGCACCGGCTTGGTCGCAACCGGTGCTGAACGAAATCAGCGCCTGATGCGAAACAATGAATAAGTTCGCAAAAGGTAAGCCGGCGGAACGGCAGCCCTATTTCGAGGAAACCGCCGCTCGCCGCAACTCGACAACAACCGCCGTCGAAAAGGACTTTTGGATCTGCTGGACTCTAAAACACCTCTTCCAATTGGAAGCAATTCCCGAACTTCGCTTCAAGGGTGGGACTTCGCTTTCCAAAGTATTCAGCCTCATTGACCGGTTCTCTGAAGACATCGACATCTCGATCAACCGAGCGGCCTTGGGTTTTTCCGGGGCCGCGATCTGGCGAACCCACGACTCTCAGGCAGCGAACGCAAAACGTTGGGCGAAGAGTTAGCCGCGGCCTTCACTGCGGAAGTGAATGTGAAGATCCTTCCGAAACTGCACGAGCGCTTTGCGGCCATCCTCGGTAAGCAGGGATGGGAGCTGGCGGGTTCCCAAGACGAAAACGAAGAAATGACCCTCGTGTTCCACTATCCCCATGCATTTGCGTACGAAAAATATCTGCGGCCGCAAATCAAGATTGAGTTTGGCCGCGGAGATCAGCAGCCCAGCGAGAAGTCCGCTGTGACGCCCTTCGTCGCTGAGACGTTTCCGGATATTTTTCAAGAGAAGTCCGCCGTGGTTGTGGTCCTTGATTGCGAACGTACGTTTTGGGAGAAAGTGACGCTCTTGCATGCCGAGAATCATCGTCCCGATCCAACCAAACTAAAGGCGCGCGTGGCGCGCCACTGGTCCGACGTTGCCGTGATGAGCACCGCCGACCGATTCAGGGACGAGAAACTCTCATTTGAACTTCTCGCTGAAGTAATAGGCTTCAAGAAAATCTACTGCGCCGCGAATTGGACCCACTATGATAGTGCCGTAGCCGGAACCCTTCGCATAAAACCGAACGAGCACCTGCAGACGATCCTGCGCAGGGACTACCAGCAAATGGAGGAAATGTTTCCCAGCAAGCCTTTGCCCTTCGCTGAAATCCTTACGAGACTAGAAAAATTGCAGCAAAGAATAAACGCACCAAGAAAAGTGCGGTGAAGCGCCGCACGGCTGAAGAGCAGCAATGCGGATCGCGCGGTGTTTCTCAACTGGCTTTTGATCTCAATCCCGTGGGACTCCCTCTGTGAAGACTCAAATCGCAAGGAGTGTATTGCAAGATCAGGATCGATACGACTCGTGTGAACCCATTCGAAGCGCTGGTCAACAAGGCAGGGCGGATGATGACATTTGGGGTGCAAAATCGAGTCCAACTGGCCCGTTCGAGGCGGTCAACTTGGTGGTTACACGGTGCCGAAGCAACGGTTTGTGGGATTTTTAACAGCCGAATGCTCTACCATTGAGCTACCGGGGAACTGTATTGTTGTCGGCTAATTCTGATCCTCTTGCGACAGAAGTGCTTGTTCCGCAAATGACGACTTCAAGTGCGAGGCTCGTCACACGCTGGTACCGAAGAGCATGGGTCCATCGCGCCACCAACTGCCAAATTCACGGGAAGCGAACTCATAAATATTGGACTGCGATCAGAGAGCGCGGCTTCACGGGCTAAAGCCCTTCGATTGCGCAGCTTTACGGCGAGGCTGAAGCCCCGCCCTTCCGGGTTGACCATTTATGAGGTCTTAGAATCCACTCCCCAAATCATGCTGCGTAAGGGACAATAATCCTCGGTCCACGCGGAAATGTGCAGCAAGCGCGCGTTTCCACGGCAAGTGGATCGCGTTCTCCATTGCGGGATTGGTTTCACGCCACGATGAATGTGCGTGGTTTCGGCCCGCGGAACGTGTACGATTCCTTTCTTCAGCGCGCGGGAATCGATGGCTTCGCTCCGATTCTGCCTGCAGCGATTCGCGGCGGGACAATGGCATCGCTCTAAGAGCGCAACGACCCGGCGACGATTACGAGGTGCAAGAATTGATGGCTGAAAGTTCAGACCCGGCTCAGCAGTTCCCTAACTTGCCGAAGCGAATTCACGGGCTCGCGCGCCTTTCTTACAATGTATGGTGGAGCTGGCACCGCGAAGCGCGCGAACTGTTCCCCGCGCTGGATCAACAGGCCTGGCGCGAGAGCGACCACAATCCATTGCGAATGCTCGCGCTGGTGCCGCAGCAAACTCTGGACAACGCCGCGCGCGATCCCGAGTTTCTGGAACGATTTGACGCGGTGATGGCGGAGTTCGACGCGAACATCGCATCGCAGACGGGCTGGTTCACTACCGAATACGGAGCTCCGCAGAACCCTTTGGCCTATTTCTCTGCCGAGTACGCTTTCCATCATTCGCTGCCGCTTTATGCGGGCGGGCTGGGCGTGCTGGCAGGAGATTACATCAAGGAGTGCAGCGACCTCGCAATTCCCATGGTCGCGGTGGGCCTGATTTATTCCCGCGGTTATCTTTCACAAAAAATCCGCGACGACGGCTGGCAAGAAGACGACGAAAAGACGCTGGACCGCACGTACGATCCCGTGAAGCTGGTGCTCAACGGAAACAACGAGCCTCTGAGAGTTCAGGTTCCATTTTTCGAACCGCCGGTGCACGTGCTGGTGTGGCGCGCCGATATTGGCCGCGTTCCCGTCTATCTGCTCGATACCGAAGTGGAAACCAATCAGCCGTGGGACCGCGCCATCGCGCATCGGCTCTACACCAACGATCCCGAGCAGCGCTTGCGCCAGGAAATCGTGCTGGGCATCGGTGGAATGTGCGTGCTGAAGGCGCTGGGCATTCATCCGGCGGCCGTGCACATCAACGAAGGGCATCCCGCGTTTGCGTTTTTGGAACGCGCGCGCGGGCTGGTGGAATCCGGCACTGCCTTCGAAGCAGCGGTGGCGAAAATCAGGGAGACTTCGGTCTTTACCACGCATACGCCGCTTTCGGCCGGAACGGATGTTTTCCCGTTTCCGTTGTTCGAGAAATATTTCAGCAGCCACTACGATAAGTTCGGCACCGACCGCAATGGTTTGCTGCAACTGGGAACCAATCCCGCGAATCCCGACGCCGGATTCAACATGACTGTGTTCGCGCTGCGCATGTCCAACTTTTGCAACGCGGTCAGCAAGAAACACGGTGAAGTAGCCCGGGAAATGTGGAAAGGCGTCTGGCCGGAGAAAAAACTCGAGGACGTTCCGATTACCGCCATCACCAACGGCGTCCATTTGCTCACTTGGATGGACCCACAGTGGCTTCAGCCGCTGTTCGCTAAATACGTGAGCCCCGGCTGGATCCGCGACCAAGACCAATTAAAAATGTGGGAAGCAGTTGACAATATTCCAGACGAGGAACTTTGGGGGTCGCACAGCCTGCTGAAGATCTTATTGATTGACGAAATCAACGAGCGCGCGCGCGAAGAATGGCAAAAAAAACGCGTGCGCGCGGAAAGTGTGATTGCGTTTGGCGCGTTGCTCGATCCTGAAATCCTAACGATCGGTTTTGCGCGCCGGTTCACCAGCTATAAGCGCCCTGATTTGATCCTTCATGATCTGGATCGCCTGAAGCTGATTTTGACCAATCCCTTGCAGCCGGTGCAGATTATTTTCGCCGGAAAAGCTCATCCTTCCGATATCGCCGGGGCGCAGCTGATCCAAAGAGTGTTCCAACTCGCGCGCGATCCAAACTTCGCTGCGCGCATCGCATTCGTCGAAAATTACGATCAACATCTGGCGGCGCGCATGGTTCGTGGCGTGGACATGTGGCTGAACAATCCCTTGCCTCCCCTGGAAGCGAGCGGCACCAGCGGCATGAAGGCGGGCGCCAATGGCGTCCCCAGCATTTCGATTTTGGACGGCTGGTGGCTGGAAGGCTATAACGGCACGAATGGCTGGGCCTTCGGTGGCGACGCGGCGGAAGGAGATCGCACCGCCGCAGATGCCGAAGCGCTTTATCGCTTGCTCGAGGAGAAAATAATTCCGCTCTACTACCTGCGTCCGGACGACGAAATTCCTCACGAATATGTACGCGTGATGAAAGCAGCCATCAAGAGCGTGGCGCCGCAGTTTAGTTCCCGGCGGATGTTGAAAGAATATGTGCGTCAGTTCTACGTGAAAGCTCTGGGCGTGAAGAAATCATAGAGCGAAAGATACCGCGACTGCCCGCGAGGAACCCACACGCGCGAGACCGTTCTGGTCGCTAGCTCGACCGTTCCCATATCGCGTTTACTCGAGAGAGCGTCCCGCGATCGTTCCCAGCCACACCGCGGCAAATCCCAGCGTCACGCTCAGAATCACGTTCAACGACGCGACCAGCATTCTGCCGTCTTGCATGCTGCGCAGAGTTTCATATTCGAATGCGGAAAAGGTTGTGTATCCACCGATAAAGCCGATCGCAATCAGATATCGCCAATTGGGATCCCAGTCCGAATTGCTCGCCAGCAGCGTCACGATCAGGCCAATCAAGAAAGATCCGGTGATATTCACGGCAAACGTGCCGAATGGAAACCGCGTGCCGATTCGCTCGCCCAGGTAACTGCTCACCCAGAAACGCAGCACCGACCCGATGCCGCCCCCAATGCCGACCATCAGATATTTCATCATGACGTAGCCTGGTTCTCCCTTATGCGCGCAGAAAATCCCGCCGCCGAATCGTAACGCGCCGGATTTCGCTTACGCTTTTTACAAGGAACCTTGCCGGCGACATGGCTCCGCGACAAGATTCTTGTCAGGAGTCATCATCTGCCCCGGCAAAAGAAGGACAGCGGTTAAGGGCGAACTCCATCGCCACCTGTTTGATGATACCTGCGAGCTTACCGATGTCAACGGGACTGTTGCGGAGCGGTTGTTACAGTAACGGGGGCTATTGCAGCTTCTGGGTAGCGGCGTCGTGACAGATCAGATTTTCGAAAATCGCCAGCACGTGTTGCCGGTATTGCACGATGCGTTCCAGCAGCGGCCGCAGCTGCGGCTCGCGCACGGTTTCCTTGTCCCATTTCGCCAAGACCATTGCCGGAACCTGGATGTCCTTGCGCAATTCCTCAGCCGAATGGCCGCGCAGAAAGAGGCCGTAGAAAAAGGCCGCCTCGCGCTGCGGATATTCAAATTCCTGCAGCGGGTCTTCGATCGGGTTAGCCAGCGTCGCCATAATGGAAAATCGCAGTTTACAGATTTCAACGCTGCCGTCAAGAGTCCACGGCGCGAAATAGCAAATAAATCTCTCGGCGTGTTCCACCATTGGACGACGCGTGTGGAACGAAAGTTGCTAGTAGGTTTGTAGCTTGTTTCAGTTCGTTCGGTAGAGTCTGTCGAGGGAATCCCTGCGTGGGCCAGACGCGAGAGCCCAAAAACTGCCTTCCTGCAAGCGCAACAGAATCAATACGTCATCGGCAAAAACGGGCGTCTTGCCGGCGCCTACCAGCTCTGTCTGCAACTTACCGGCAATTCCAGGGTTTGACCACTGTGGCGGGTAGCTTGGCGTGCCGTTTGGGACACACCCCGGGCTGCCACGCCATATTTGTCATAACAATGCACCCCCACGAGAAGGCTTGGGCCCCCGAGCCTTCTCTATTTTTCGGCGCCCGCTCAGCAATGTTGCTCGTTCGCGTCATCGCGCGAGTCGCACGAAATTTTCCGCCAGCTGCAACGTATCATTCATGGGAGCTAAACAAGGAGCAGCCACATGATCCATAAGATCATCGGAAAAATAATAGACAAGAAATTCGCAATTATTCTGCTGGCAGCCGCAGCATCGTTCTGTGTGCCGTCGCTGCCCGCACAGCAATCGCAAATTCCGCCGTCTTCGCCAGCACCAGCCCAGGATTCCATGCCGGGTATGGACATGGGCCAGCACGACTCGGACAAAAACCCCGACGCCGCCAAGGCAGCTCACGATGCCATGTCCGATCACGACATGGACGAGAGCATGAGCGCGCACATGTACATGACCACGCTGCGCCCCGCGAATCCGGCCGATGAAAAGCGCGCTGAGGAAATACTGGCGCAATTGCGGCCGGCCATCGAAAAATACAAGGACTATCGTGTCGCCCTCGCGGATGGCTTCAAGATTTTCGGGCCCAACGTTCCGCAGCCGCAATATCACTTCACGAACTATACTTACGCTTTTGAAGCAAGCGTTGCGTTCAACCCGGCACATCCGACGTCTTTGCTCTACAAGAAAACGAGTGACGGCTATGAGCTGGTGGGCGCGATGTACACCGCTCGCAAATTTGCCAGCGAAGACGATTTGAACGCGCGCGTTCCTCTCAGCATCGCCCGCTGGCACAAACACACGAATCTTTGTCTTCCTCCGAGGGGCACTTCCTTGCAGCAAGCCAATTTTAAAGAATTCGGACTTCACGGCTCGATCACGACTCCGGAAGCGTGCGAGCAGGCCGGCGGGCGTTGGTTCCCGCAGATCTTCGGCTGGATGGTTCACGTATATCCCTACGAAACGGACCCGGCGAAGATTTGGGCGCACTAATTCCTCGCGCTGCGTCTTTGCTGCGCGCGCCAAGACACCCGCGCAGAATTCTTGCCTTGTGATTGTTCGGAGGTTTGTGTAGCCTATTGGCTGTGAAGGTCAGCACCCATTCCGCGAACGCTGTGTGCGCCTGTACTTGTTGTTGTACAGAGATGCGCACATGCGTCTGCCGCGCGGGTGGGTAACCCAAAAATCTAAGTAAGCGCACTCAAGATTTTAGCAACCCACCACCGGAAGACCCGGTCGGTGGGTTTTTTGTTTTTAGGGCGGGAAAAATGAGCTTTGCATCGGAAGAAGTCCTGCAACAACCGGAACGGTCGGCGGTCCCGCGTCCGCACAGCGCGCGTGTGGCGCTCGCCGGTCTCAGCCACCTGAAAGCGCTTGAAGCGGAGAGCATTTACATTCTGCGGGAAGCGGCGGCGGAGTTTGCGCGGCCGGTGATGCTCTATTCCATCGGCAAAGATTCGTCGGTGATGCTGCGCCTGGCGCAGAAGGCGTTTTTCCCCGGGAAAATTCCGTTCCCTCTGCTGCACATTGATACGAGTTACAAATTTCCGGAAATGATTCAGTTTCGCGATTGGTACGCGCGGCACATCGGCGCGGAATTAATTGTCCATCAGAACCGCGAAGCGCTCGCGGCAGGCGCCAATCCCTTCTCCCTGGGCACACAGAAATGCTGCGGCTTGCTGAAAACGAAATCCCTCCTCGACGCTCTGGCCGAAGGAGGATTCGATGCCGCGTTTGGCGGCGCACGACGCGACGAAGAAAAATCGCGCGCCAAGGAACGTATTTATTCGTTCCGCGACGCGCAAGGCCAGTGGGATCCGAAAAACCAGCGGCCCGAGCTGTGGAATATTTTCAACTCGCGCATAGACAAGGGCGAAAGCATTCGCGTGTTTCCTCTCTCGAACTGGACGGAGCTGGATATCTGGCTCTACATTCACGCCGAAAAAATCCCCATCGTTCCGCTGTATTTCGCGCGCGATCACGAAGTCGTTATTCGCGGGGGATCGATCGTCGTGCGCTATCCGGGCGACCGGCTGCTGCCGGGCGAACAAACACAGATCGTGCAATGCCGCATGCGCTCTCTGGGGTGCGTTCCATGCACCGGCGCGATTCGTTCCGCGGCGGACACCGTTCCCAAAATCATCGAGGAGATGGTTTCCTTCCGGCGCTCGGAGCGCGAGAACCGCGTGATTGACCACGACGAAGAAGGCTCGATGGAACTGAAGAAGCGGGAGGGTTACTTCTAGCCATGCCCGCCGCCCACCAGGAATTGCAGCAGAGGTTCGCGGCCTTTCTGGACCGCGATTTGCAGAAGGATCTACTGCGTTTCACCACCGCCGGCAGTGTGGACGACGGCAAGTCCACTCTGATCGGGCGCCTGCTGCACGATTCCAAGTCCGTGTACGAAGATCAGCTTTCCGCTGTGAAAAAAAGCCGTATCAATCGTGCTGCCGGGCCGATTGATTTTTCACTGCTTACCGACGGGCTGCGCGCTGAACGCGAGCAGGGCATTACGATTGACGTGGCCTACCGGTATTTCGCGACGGCGCGCCGTAAATTCATCATTGCTGATACGCCCGGCCACGAGCAGTACACGCGCAACATGGCCACCGGGGCTTCCACGGCCGATCTCGCCATCG
>Ga0308309_10000186_pt1 | contig 48346 bp, 38 predicted proteins | sample HubBroMetageWFT5_FD_192491 | JGI IMG/M metagenome (GOLD analysis project Ga0308309, IMG submission 192491) | Warmed and freeze-thawed soil microbial communities from the Hubbard Brook experimental Forest, New Hampshire - Hubbard Brook CCASE Soil... | ecosystem: Environmental > Terrestrial >...
GATCGTACGCGAAGATGTTTCGGACGTCCGGGACGCAACCCGCAGGGTGAAGATCGCACTGCTCAAATCGGCCGACGGCAAGATGAACGACAACCAGCGACTGCTGGTCGATACCCTCGCCGCATCTGGAGGCCGGGTTCCGGCGGAGACTCTGCAGGCACTCGAAGTTCCCCGCACCACGCTCGGCACTCTGGTTAAGCGTGGACTGATCGAGATTGTCGAAGAGTCCGCAACATTTGCCGTCTCTCGCAGCAAGCCGCGCACCTCGCCCTTCGCCTTCGATTTAAATTCAGCACAGCAAGCTGCATTGAGCCGCCTGCGCGAAGCGGTAAACGCGGGGAAGTTTTCCGGCATTCTTCTGCACGGCGTCACCGGTTCGGGCAAAACTGCCGTCTATCTCGCGGGCATGCGGGCTGTGCTTGAAGCGGGGCGCTCTGCCATCCTCCTGGTCCCTGAAATCGGCCTCACGCCCGCGGTTGCGGCTGATCTGTATCAGGTCTTCGGTGATGAAGTTGCGATCCTGCACTCCGCACTCTCTGATAAGGAACGCGCCCAGCAGTGGCACCGCATCAAGAGTGGAGACGCGCGCATGGTCGTCGGCACGCGCTCCGCCGTCTTCGCCCCGGTTGCCGATCTCGCGCTGATCATTGTCGACGAAGAACACGATTCCTCTTACAAGCAAGAGGAAACGCCGCGCTACCACGCTCGCGACATCGCGGTGATGCGCGCGAAGATGGCAAATGCCGTAGTGGTCTTGGGTTCGGCCACACCATCGTTGGAGTCGTATTTCAATGCGAAGAAAAATAAATACAGCCTGGTTGAGTTGCCCGACCGCGTGGAGCAGCGGCCGCTCCCGGAAGTCGAAATCATCGACATGCGCCAGGAATTCCAGGAAACCGGTCACGAGCAGGTCATCTCGCGCAAGCTGGCGGCCGAAATCAAAGAACGCTTTGAGCGCAAAGAGCAGGTCATGGTGCTGCTCAATCGACGCGGATATTCTCCCGTTGTGCTGTGCCGCACCTGCGGCAAGACTCTCGAATGCCAGAACTGTGCCATCGCCCTCACCCATCACAAGCGCGAGCACAAAATGGTTTGCCACTATTGTGGCTATACCGCGCCCGTGCCCAAAGGCTGCGTGCATTGCGGCAGCGAGTATGTATATTTCCTCGGCACCGGCTCGGAGAAACTGGAAGAACTGTTGCACGGCATGTTCCCGCAGGCGCGCATCGCCCGCCTCGATCGCGATACTGTCCGTGGGCACGAAGATTTTGAGCGCACCCTGAACGCGCTCAGCGAAGGCGAACTCGACCTGCTTGTCGGCACTCAGATGATCGCCAAGGGCCACGACATTCACGGCGTCACGCTGGTCGGCGTGGTCGGCGCCGACAGCGCGCTGGGGCTGCCCGACTTCCGCGCCGCCGAACGCACCTTCCAGTTGCTCACCCAGGTTGCGGGACGCGCCGGGCGCGGCCAATCTCCCGGCAAAGTGATTCTGCAAACTTATTTTCAGGACCACTATGCCGTGCAGTATGCTGCCCGCCACGACTTCGCCGGTTTCTACGACAAGGAATTACGCTTTCGCAGTTGGATGCACTATCCGCCATACTCCGCACTGGCCAATGTGCTCATCCGCAGCGAGAAGCTTGATGAAGCGTTGCAGTGGTCAGGCACGCTGGGGAGGTGGTTTGAGCACAACCGGCATGAAGGGGTGCGCGTGCTTGGCCCCGCCGCCGCGCCCATCCTGCGGCTGAAGCGCGACTACCGTTACCATTTCGTGCTGAAGTCGCCCAGCCGTGAAAAGCTCAACGCCACTTTGCGCGCCATGCTGGCTTACGCGGCAGCGCAGAAAATCCCGCGCACACAGGTGATTGTGGATGTGGACGCGTTATGGTTGATGTGAGGACCAGTTCTTGGCTATTAGCGCTCAGCGTGCACCCCATGAAACACAGAGCCGCGCCGTCGTCCGACTATTTCACCCCGTCGATGCTTCCCCGAATCACCACTACTGACGCCGCCGGCAGCTCGTACATCGTGTCTTTCTGTCCTGTCAGCTTGGTATGAACAATCGGCCCATCCGGATCAGCCCAGCCTTTGCTGGTCGCGACGATGGTACGTCCTCCGCTATTTTCGGCGTGAGCCATGAAGCGCGTCTGCGCCGGATGCCATTGATACTGTGCGCTCCCGAACGTTGAAACCTCCACCGGCCCCGCGAAGCCACTCTCTTTGTCCGCCGCTCCCGCGAACGCAAGCCGTACCCGGTGCGCATTCTGCTGATCGCGATTCACCGCCATCACCGCCCATTTTCCATCCGGACGTTTCACCGCATAGGCCGTCACCAGGTCATGCCCGGCGCCATCCTGCACATCGCTCTTCCCGGAAAACACCTGATGGTCGCCGCCGCTGGGCTGTACCCACTCCAGATTGATCAACTGCGCCACAAAGAACTGCGCCAGCGGCTGCTGGATCTGATAGTTGGCGTCGACAGTAAACATGCCAAATGTGCCGGGAGAGCCGTTGCATCCCGGTTCCATCTGCAGCGGCAAGTAATGGAAAAAGTAAACGCCTTTGCCTCCTGAGTTCAAGAACGATCCAATGTAGTCGGCCAGCCAGACTCCGGCGAACATGTCCTGAAAGGTTTCACTGGCGCCCGACGAAAGATTTCCCTCCGTGATAAACATTGGCATATCCGCTGGAATCCCATCCTCATGCCATGCCTGCATGATGTGGCTGACCAACTCGGGCTCGTCGTAAAGCACGCCCCACGGCGTCCTGCACGGGTCGTACGGATAATGCTCGAACGAAAAGAACGCCAGATCGCTCATCCGGCCATGCTGCTTCAAATAGTCGACGAACCGTCCTGTCCACGAGACTTTTCCGTTCGCATCCGGCCAGACTTCGATATCTCTGTTCACGCCCTGAAATGACGGCCCGCCGAGCTTGAGTGCCGGGTCCACGCGATGAATTGCCGTCGCCCATTGTAAGTACAGTGCGGCGTAATCTTCGGGCAGCATATACTGACCGTCGGCTTCCTCGCCCATTTCGACGTAAGAGATGGGATAGTTGCGTTGCTTCAGATATGCAATCTCCGCGGCAGCGTTGTCCGGAGTGTCGTAGAGCATCGCGATCGGCACCATTGCCGGCAATCCGCGCGTCACGCCGCTGGTGAAGAACAGATCGAACCCCATCTGCGCTTCCTTGGTCGATCCCAGATCTGACGGCTGATGCCACGGGTCCACTGACGAAACATAGGTGGTCGTCTGTTCCTGATCGGGCGTGTGCCGGAGAATGTCGTGAAACGCTCCGTCCTGGGTGCTGGTGCCGAGGTAGAGCTCGCGAATGGCATAGCCTGCGCAATTCCGCGGGTCACTCGATTTGGGGTCGGCTGCTCCCTCCGCAACACAGGTGTTCGACGATTCCGTCATCCAGATCCGCACGAATCGCACCGCTACGGGGTTGCCGCTCAACCGAACTGTTTCGACCTGGCCCTTTCCATCCGCAACCGTCCCTTGCAGGAATGTCTGCCAGGTTCCGCGCGTCACTGCCTTGATGGGATCGTCACCCGTCCAGTACTGCACTTCGTAGCGCCGGGCATACGGTTCTCCCCAGGCGATCCGAATGCTGTCCACCTGTTGCATTTGCGCCAGGTCCATCACCACCCACTGCGGGTGCAGCGCATCGCTCTCGCCCGTGAAGTGTTGCGTAAGATATGGATTGCTCTTCCAGAAAGTGTTGAGATCGCCGTCGGTCAGCCGTGAGAAACCTACGTTATCCGTGCCGTCGTTGCGCGTGAATCCGCGGCGAGGCAGCCCATATCCGTAGGAGTAGCGAATCGTTTCCGTCGGCGTCGCAGAGCCGGTGAAATATCCTTTGCCACGGGCATCGCTCCATGTGCCTTGCGGATTCCAATGCCATGCCTCGACGGCGAGTTCCGTGTTCTGACGATATGTAACAGGCTGCCAGCCTGAAGCCAGCGTCTGCTCCAGCGTTGGCTGCTGCAGATCCTTGTCGATCGCCTCCACCGCAATGCGATCCACGCCCGCGCCCAGAGCTTCTTTAGGCACGAAATGGTTGGAAGGATGCGAGATGTCAACGGTGATGGTCTGACCCGCGGCAGAAAACGCGAAAGCAAGAAACAGAGTTAAACAGGCAGGAACGGCGGCCATCTTTTTCAAGAGAAACATCCTCCGGTTCGTTAATTGAAACGATTGAATAAAGGAGTATACGAGAGAAAAGACCGGATGGGCGAGTCGCCGGAATGGCTTTCTTGCTGCCGCGTTTTCCAAGGGCCACGGAGCGATCGAGTGAGAATCAACAGGTCACGAACTATCCTACCGTCCCCACCTCCACATTTCCGCCAGAGATGCGTGGGCAGAGGGTGCCGGCGTTAACGTGAGCGCCAGCATCAGCAAGGCAAAGACGGCCAGCCACTTTCGCCCGCCGGAAACCCGCGGCCACTCTGCCACCTGAGGATGCCGGAAGCTGCTCAACCACAGCAGGATCGCCCACACGAACCATCCTGCCCAAAGGTAATACGCCATCGGCAGCAGGACCAGAATCGTCAAGCGCGAGACAAACTTGTGCGCCTCAGGGGCGATCGAAAAGATAATGTGTCCCCCGTCAAGTTGCCCGCCGGGCAGCAAGTTGAGCGAGGTGGCAAGCATTCCTACCCAGGCTGCGATCGCCGTCGGGTGCAGCAGCACGCGATCCAATGGCAGGGCTGCCTGTCCGCGTAGCAGACTCATCGACGCCAGCAAACGATGCATCCACTGAAAAATCAGAGGATAACCCAGTTCGTACTCCGCCGAACCAAAGCCGGGGTGCATCGGCTTCGACCACCCGAGTGAACCCACCAGCACGGCCAGAGCCACCACGAACCCCGCGATGGGTCCGGCAATTCCGATATCGAACAGCGCGGTGCGTGAGCGGATACGGGAACGGATCAGAATCACTGCTCCCATCGTCCCGATCGGAGTTGGCATCGGAATGAAGAAAGGCAACGTCGCGTAAACGCCATAGCGACGGCAGAATAGGTAATGGCCCATTTCGTGGGCCAGGAAAAACAGCATCAATGTGGCCATGAAGGGCAGGCCACCCAGCAGCCGCGCCGGATGTGAGAATGCCCAGTTCGCCGGGAAATACGGCACCGAATCGTCGTTGGCCGAGAGCGCCGGCTGACCATGCTGGAAGTTGTATTCCATGCGCGCACCCATCACCAGCGTGGTGAAACAGGTCAGCAGCAGCAGCAATCCATGCAGCCAGTACCGCGGCCTCGGCGGACGCGGCGCTTGCACCGGCACTGGCCGGTAGTACTCGAGGGTGGAAGAAGCTGTGGGAGGAGTAGGTTCCGACATGCAATTACTCTGCCTCGCGTTTTCATCGAGGCCTTTCTCTAAGATGCTACTACGAGAAGGAGTACGTGGTACCGAGTGCGTAGTACCGAGTGCGTAGTACCTGGAAAAAACAAGGCACGGGCTGAACCGGGAGCTGGGAAAAAATCAGAGATCAGATAAAAGCTGAAGAATGTACAGGGCCGTGAGAACGGATCTTTCTTGGTACTGGTTACTGGGTGCTCGGCACTTCTCTCAATCAATCGACTGCAATTCTTTCCCCGGCTTGAAGCGCACCGCCTTGCCCGGAGGAATCGACACTTCCGCTCCAGTGCGCGGGTTGCGACCGATGCCGGTCTTGCGCGGTCGCACATTAAATACGCCAAATCCCCGCAGCTCAATACGATTGCCGTGGGCCAGCGCCTTCTTCATACTCTCGAAGACGGTCTCCACCGCCAACTCGGCCTTGGTCTTGGTGATGCCGGTTCTGGCTACCACTTCGTTGATAATGTCGAGCTTAATCACGAACGGCTCCCGAGGGTGGCGTCAAGATGATCCCTCAAGTGATTGATGCTATGGGAGATAAGGGAGATTGTCAACGGGAGCATCTGTACTGTAAACCATCGGGGCATTGAGCAATCGGGGGATTGCGTGATTTTCACGACGGACCGGGGTAGGAAAAAGGCTCTTGAATTACCCAATTACAAAATTACCCAATTGCTCAATTCCTATCGCCCCTCTTCTTCTTTGTACATGTATTTAATGGCGGGCTTGTAAATCATCAGGTTCGGCCGTCCGTTTTCGCGGAGAAGCTTGATGCAGGTCTTGTCGTACCACTCGATGACGCCATGCACTTCCTCGCCGTCGCGCAGCACAATCACCATCGGCGTCTTCGACTGCATCTGTTTCTGATAGTAGAAATTCTCCGCGTTAGTCTGCTCCGGTGGCGCTGCCTTGCGGCTCCCGCCCGGCCCCATCGCGCGCTCACCGCGGTCAAATCCGCGCTCCGGCCGCTCGTGCCGCTCCGGCCGATCCCGATGTTCCGCGACATGCATGTGGTTTGGGTTCATGTGGTTCGAGTTATGGTTGCCTTGGTTGCCATGGCCGTGATCCGGGCGTGGCAGCGCCGGACGGATCAGCTTCCGGTTGGCAAAATTCTCCTCGTCCCCTGCCGGCTGGGCCGGGGTCACATCCATTGCTTCTTTCATAGTGGCGCTGTCTCCAGCACACGCATTCGCGCGAACTACAACGACTTTAGAGAGCCCTGAAAATGTATTTACGAAGGCGTGAAATTTCACCTACCGTAACACAAGGAATCTCCCCATGACAATGCCACCATCGTGCCCCTTAACGAGTATGACAAATCTTGCATACTCCCATGTTCCCTTACACGTTCTCTAGCTGGTATTCGACAAATCCACCCCTCTGCGCTCCCGCCCGATTCCCGTGACCACCGCAACCAAGCTCGCAACGATGAGAAGGGTCCAGGCCAGTACCGGCGCGAATACTCCACCGTAGTGCTGCTCGGCGAACCTGGCTTGCAGCACTTGGTTGCGCGAGGAGAGAAGATTTCCCAGTTGGTAGGCAAAGCCCGGGAACGTTCCTCGCACCGCGGGCGGAGAAAGTTCGTTCAAGTGCGCCGGAATCACGCCCCACGCTCCTTGCACCATGAATTGCATCAGAAAGCCGCCCAGCGCCAGCATAGGCACCGTGTGCGAGTACGCCCACAGCGGAATGATCGGAATCGACAACAGCGCGGCAATCACGATTGCTTTTCTGCGTCCGATCTTTTCCGACCAGGTCCCGAAAAGAATTCCGCCCAGCAGCGCGCCAATGTTGGTGATGACGGCGATGAAGCCCACGGTCTGCGACGTAAACTTGTGGTCCTTCGTCAGGAACGTCGGATACAGGTCCTGGCTTCCGTGGCTGAACGAATTGAAGGCAAACATCAGAACCACCAGGAAAGCAAACGGGCCCAGATACGTCAGAATATCCTTGCCCCAGCGGCTTTCTGTTTCTCTCGCTACCTGTCCTTTAACCCAGGCTGGAGACTCATCCACCTTTGTACGAATGTAGATCACCAGAAACGCCGGCAGCGCTCCGATCACAAACATTCCGCGCCAGCCCACGAAGCGGAACAACGTCCCATAGATCAAAGACGCCATGAGGAACCCGACTGCGTAGCCCTCCTGCAGCAATCCGGAGAAAAACCCGCGTCCCTTCGCCGGCAGGGTTTCGAATGTTAGCGCCGCGCCTACGCCCCATTCGCCGCCCATGGCGATTCCAAACAACGCCCGCGTGACGATCAGAACTCTCAGCGATGGAGCAAAGGCCGACGCCAGCTCAAACACCGAGTACGCGATGATATCCACCATCAAAGTGCGCCGCCGGCCATACCGGTCGGCCATCATTCCAAACAGAAACGCGCCTACCGGTCGCATCGCCAGCGTCCAGAAAATCGCCTCGGCGACCTCGGAGACTTTCGCATGATATTGCGTTGCGATGGCGCTGATACACAGGTTCAGAATAAAGAAGTCAAACGCATCCAGCGACCAGCCCAGAAAACAGGCAATGAACGTATTCCTCTGTACTGGCGTAAGCCTGCGAAAATGGCCGCTGAATTCCATGGAAAATTCCTCCGCGTCATTCCGTACACCTGAAATATCCCGCGAATGCTAGCATAGGTTTTTCAATAGACAATCAAAAAACGACAGTCCCCCCATGCCAGACCTCGACTCTCCGCAACGCCAGGCGCCGGATTCGCTCATGCTCACCGGCTTTTGGTATCGCGCCTTGCCCGCGGATCGCGTCCACCGCAACCAGCTCCACCAAGCCATGCTGCTTGAGATTCCGCTCGTCGTCGGCCGCGACCGCGCCGGAACCCCCTTTGCCTTGCGCGATGCCTGTCCCCACCGCGGCATGCCGCTCCACTGCGGCAAGTTCGATGGAGAAAACCTCGAATGCTCCTACCATGGCTGGACCTTCAACGCTCACAATGGCCAGTGCCGGCTTGTCCCCTCACTGACCGCCGACCAGAATTTGAAAGTGGACCGCATCTACGCCGGCAGCTACCCCTGCGCCGAGCAGGATGGTTTCGTCTGGGTTTACATCCCGGAACCGGGCCCGCAGGGCACGGGATTCAGCGTGAGAGACGAGGCTCCCGAGCCGGTTCCGCTGATTGACAAATTCAGCGGGAAATATGAACTCGCCTACCTGACCGCCAACATGCCCGTCAGTATCGATCACGGCATCATCGGACTCATGGATCCCGCGCACGGACCTTTCGTGCACCAGGCGTGGTGGTGGCGCAACCGCCACAGCATTCACGAGAAGAAAAAGAACTTCGAGCCCATTCCCAACGGCTTTCGCATGAGCGCGCACACGCCCAGCTCAAACTCCGCGCCCTACAAGCTGTTGCGCCTCTACGCCGCCGCCGATTCCATCACCACCACCATCGATTTCGTTCTCCCCAACCTGCGCCGGGAAACCATTAAGGCAGGAAGATACTGGTTCTCATCCCTCACTACGGTGACGCCTGTCACCCGCAATCAGTGCCGCATCGACGTGGTCGCCGCCTGGAATATCTTCCGCTGGCTGCCCTTTGGTCCCGAGTTGCTGAAGTTTATCTTCGCCAAATTCGTCGAGCAGGACCGTCACACCATGGAACTGCAGGCCGAAGGCCTGAAGCACAATCCGCATCTCATGCTGATCGACGACGCTGACCGTCCCGCGAAATGGTATTTCCAGTTGAAGGCCGCGCATCTTGCAGCAAAACGTACCGGCGGCGAGATGAAGCACCCGATGGCGGGACCGGTTACATTGAAGTGGAGAAGCTGATTACCCGACGATCTTCAGCCCCTGATACTGCTACTCACCGCTCACCAGCCAGTCCATTGCCTCTTCGCGCGTTTTGAAGGCGGGAAAGTCGCGTTGGGAAAAGTTCTTGAAGTGCTCATAAAACACTGGCGGCAGGCTCTCGGTCCCTACCCAGGCTGACCGCTTCACATAGGGCCGGTCGAGCACCAGAACTTCCTTCATTCGCGTGGCCACCTTCTTGTCGATCTGCGCTCCCGTGAAGTCCGCCAGGGTGAGCAGCGATCCGGGCGCGTGCCGTGCGACATCCGCGCGAATGAGCTCAATCAGCGGCAACATTTCCTTCGCCGTGCAGTGCGAGAAGTCGATCGAGTAGATGGCATGCCCTTTGTGCTTGAGGAATCGCAAGCGCTCGTCGAGGGAACTGTTGTCTGAGGTCATGCCAGAAGCGACTCCACCACGGCGTAAGCGCCGTCCAGCGCGGCATCCAGAGCAGCGGAGTCTTTTCCGCCAGCCTCGGCCAGGTCAGGACGCCCGCCGCCCTTGCCCCCAACTTTCTGCGCCACCGGACCAATCACTTTTCCCGCCGGCACGCGGCTGGTCAAGTCCTTAGTGACTCCCACGATCAACGAAACGTTTCCATCGGATGCCGACCCCAGCACCACCACGCCCGAGCCAATCTTCTCGCGCAGTTGATCCACCAGCGTGCGCAACTGCGCCCGCTCCAGATTGTCCACCCGATGCGCCAGTACCTTCACACCCTTCACGTCTTTAACCTTGTCGCTGATGTTCGCAGTCGAAGACGATGCCGACTTCATCCGCGCCGAATCCAGTTCGCGCGTAAGGCGTTTTATCTCCGAATCCTTCTTCTCCAGTTCGGCCTTCAAAGCCTCAGCCGGAGACGCCATCTCGGCGTGAGCGGAAATCTCATTGACATGCGCGTGACCCTCACCCGCAGCGGGTGCCCCATCCTTGCGCGGTTTTGGCGCAAGAGTGGGAGCGGCAAAAGTTGACACCACGTTTTCCAGTTCGTGATCCCGACGAAAGTGCGCCAGCGATCCCAACCCAGTGATCGCCTCCACTCTCCGCACCCCCGACGACACGCTGCCTTCTTTCAGAATCTTGATCAGCCCAATCTCGCCGGTAGCCCCCGTGTGCGTCCCGCCGCAAAGCTCTGTCGAAAAGTCGCCAATCCGCACCACGCGCACCTTGTCGCCATACTTTTCCCCGAACAGCGCCATCGCGTGATAAGTATTGATCGCCTCGTCGATGGGTACGTCAGTGATGGTCTCGACAATCTGGTTGCGCAGCACTTCCTTGTTGATGATGTCCTCAATGTCCTGCAACTCTTCGTCTTCCACGGCGGTGAAGTGCGAGAAATCAAACCGCAGATGATTCGGCGCCACCAAAGACCCCGCCTGCTTCACATGCTTCCCTAAAACCTCGCGCAGCCCGGCATGCAGCAGATGCGTAGCCGTGTGATTGCGCATGGTCGACTCCCGAACCTCAGCATTCACCACCGCATCAACCTTATCCCCAACCCTGATCCCAGAAGCACCAGGGGTACCCCATTTCTCGCGCGCATTTTGCGCGAGAAGTGGGGACTTCACCACCACCTGATGCGCCCACACTCCCTGTATCGGCGAATAACATCCAGTAACGTCGGCTACGACAGTATTGTGATCGTCCGAATAAAACCATCCCCGGTCGCCAACCTGCCCGCCAGACTCGGCATAAAACGGCGTGTGATCAAGGATGACCTCACCGGATTCTCCAGCCTTAAGTTCCTGCGCCCCCTGCCCGTTATGAATGATGGCCAGCACTTCGCAGCCGTCAGAGCGAGTCTGCCGATAACCTTCAAATATCGATTTCGGAAGCTGCTGGTACGCAGGATTCGCAGTCTGTTTCGCCGCGCCTTTCCAGGAAGCGCGAGAAAGAGTCTTCTGCTCCTCCATTGCACGATCGAAGCCAACGCGGTCAAAAGCGATCCCTTGATCTCGCGCCGCATCCTGCATGAAGTCGAGCGGCATGCCAAATGTGTCGTAAAGTTTGAATGCATCCTCTCCCGCAAGCTTCTCCGGCGAACACTTGAGGAGTGCTTCCAGTCTTTCCAATCCCACTTCCATCGTGTGTGCGAACCGTGTCTCCTCTGAAAGAACGGCCTTCGAAACCCGGTCCGCTGTCTCATTCAGCTCTGGATACGCATCCTGCATGAGATCGCGCACAGCAAAGATCATCTCGAACAAAAATGGCTTGGTCTGGCCCAGCAGCCGCCCATGCGTGATGGCTCGGCGAATGATTTTCCGCAGAACGTAACCGCGGCCCTCATTCGCCGGCGATACTCCGTCGGAAATCAAAAACGTCGCTGCGCGCGAGTGGTCTGCGATTACTCGCAGAGAAGCAGCCGACTTCGCCTTGGCTTCCTTCTCCAGTTCTTTCGTGAGCGACGTCCCCGTCAATTCCGCCGCCCGCCTGATTAGCGGCGTGAACAAATCCGTGTCATAGTTCGAAATCACCCCTTGCAAAACGGCAGCTACCCGCTCCAACCCCATCCCGGTATCAATCGACGGCTTCGGCAGCGGATTCAGCTTCCCGCTCACATCGCGGTCAAACTGCATGAATACCAGATTCCAGATCTCGACATACCGCCCGCAGTCGCAAGGGAAGTGGCACTCTGCGTGTCCCTGCTCAGAGGCAGCCACGCCCATGTCGTAGTGAATCTCGCTGCAAGGCCCGCAAGGCCCGGTATCACCCATCTGCCAGAAATTGTCTTTCGCGCCCATCTCAAAGATTCGTTCTTTCGGCACACCCTGCGCGGCCCACAGGTCGTAAGCTTCAATATCGCGCGGGACGCCGCCTTCGCCGTTGAAAACCGTCGCATACAGCTTCTTTTCATCGATCCCAAACCACTCCTTCGAAGTAATCAGCTCCCACGCGTAAGCAATCGCGTCCTTCTTGAAGTAATCGCCAAACGAAAAGTTCCCCAGCATCTCAAAAAACGTGTGATGCCTGTTGGTGAACCCAACATTCTCCAGATCGTTGTGCTTGCCCCCGGCGCGCACGCATTTCTGCGAAGTGGTTGCCTTGTTGTAGTCGCGTTTCTCGAGGCCGAGAAACACGTCTTTGAACTGGTTCATCCCGGCGTTGGTGAACAGCAGCGTGGGATCATTCGCCGGCACCAGCGACGACGAATGCACCTCCTTGTGCCCCTTCTGCACGAAGAAGTCGAGAAACTTCCGGCGGATTTCAGAGCCAGTCATCATTGAGGGAGAACGAAAAGTAATTCTAAATGAAAACCGCCGAGGGCACAGAGGAACAAAGGGGAAGTACACATCGCGAAACGCACTTGCTCGGGAGATGACGACCGTTACGCGCTCTCGCTCTCCAATTCGCTCAAAGTCTCTTCATCCACATCCCATTTCTTCAAAATGCTGAAGATGGTTTTGCTGCCGAACCCGCCCCGAGCCAACTGCCGGAAGATCCGCGCCGTCTCCCTCTGATCTTTCGGCTTCACCAGGCGTTTTTTCCGCAAGAATTCGCGAGCCTGTTTCTCTTCGCTGACGCCCTCGTAAGCCGCGTCCACAGCCTTGTCGATGACGTCACCGTGCATGCCCTTGATCTTCAGATCGGTAACCACGCGCATCCGCCCAAACTTCTGGTTGTCGCGCCGCAGCGACGAAAAGTAAGCGGCATACTGCGAATCATTCAGATACCCGCGATCCTTCAATCGCCGGATGATCAACTCCACCAGCGTTCGCCCATACTCAGAGTCCGCTTCCTCCACCCGCATACGCAGCAGGCGCTTCAATTCCGCCACCGTCCGCATCCGCCGCGCCAGCGCTCCCACGGCGTATTCGTATAACTCATCTTCGGAATAGAATTTCCTCTTGGGACGCGGAAACGGCATGCGCTAACCATAAACCTTTTACTGGCAAGAAGGAAAAGAGAATAGAGGAACCAGTCGAGACCAGCGTCATTTCGGGAGTTGGGGACTGCTGGAGTTCCAGGGAAAGACCGCGCGGAAGCGGAGGCCCTCAGTCAGCGGCGGAATCCGTCGCCAGCTGAAGGCGCTGCACCACAAAAACTTATGTCAGCCGCGACTGCTACCGTCCGCCAAATCCAGCAGACTGCATCGACTGCCGCGAAATGTCTGCGGTCGAAGCAATACCCTGCATGCGCAGCTTGAAGTCATCGGCGTTGGAAGCATTCTCCAGAGCGGTTTCGTAGTTAACCAGCCCCGCCTGGAACAGATCCCATAACGACTGATCGAACGTCTGCATGCCGTACTGCGACGTACCCGCAGCAATCGCGTCGCGAACCGAGCGCGTCTTCTCCGGCACCAGAACGCATTCCCGGATGAAGGCCGTATTAATCATCACCTCAACCGCGGGCACGCGCCCGTCAGAATCGCAGCGCCGTACCAGCCGCTGGCTGACGATGGCGCGCAGCACGGCCGCCAACTGCAGGCGAATCTGCTTTTGCTCCGGCGGCGGAAAGATGGAGATGACGCGGTTAATCGTTTCCACCGCATCCAGCGTGTGCAGCGTCGAGAAAACCATATGCCCGGTTTCCGCCGCATGCAGCGCCGTCGATATCGTTTCCAGATCGCGCATTTCGCCCACCAGAATCACATCCGGATCCTGACGCAGGGAGGCGCGCAAGGCAGCGCTGAACGAAGGTGTGTCCACTCCGATTTCGCGCTGGTTCACGTAGCCCTTCTTGTCGCGATGCAGAAATTCGATAGGATCTTCGATGGTAATGATGTGCTCGGCTCGGGTGGAGTTCACTCGATCCACCATGGCAGCCAGCGTCGTCGACTTACCCGATCCGGTGACGCCCGTCACCAGCACCAGCCCGCGCGGCATTTCGCAGATCTGCTCCACTACCTTCGGCAGAAACAACTCATCCAGCGCGCGTATCTTGGTGGGAATGACGCGAAGCACCAGCCCCACATTGCCGCGCTGCTGGAAGATGTTCACACGGAATCGCCCCAGCCCGGCCACGCCGTAGGCCATATCGATTTCGGTGGTCTCTTTGAACTTCTGTTTCTGCCGCGCCGACATCATGCTGAACGCCATGTTCAGCATGTCTTCCGCGCTTACCCGCGGCTGTTCGGTCAGCGGCACCAGTTCGCCGTCAATGCGCAGGTGAGGATAGTTCCCCACCTTCAAGTGCAAGTCGGAGGCTCGCCGTTCCGTCGCAATCCGCAGCAGATCGTCAATATTCATTGCAGAGGTTTCCTGGGAGGCGGCTTGCCTCCAAGCTCTCCATATGATCACTCGAATCGTCACCGTACCCAAGATGACCTAAGTAACAGCGCCGCCCCGGCAACTGGACAGCACCTTACGTTCGAGAAGCGCTCCCGCGTCCCCCGATGGCACCGAGCAAATGCTGGCTTCCGCAGAAACTGAAAGCTGGGATTGTGAGCGGCGCAACACGGCTGGAGCAACCGCGACAAGTCAGAACCCATTCATTGGAGTGCAATGGCGACGTCTCTGTCGTAAATCTTGCCGGGCGCCGTCAATTCCACCGCTTTCCATTGACTTGCCAGTTTCCTCCAAGTAGGATTTGCCCCGAATGATCGGTGAGAGCATCTCGCGCTACCGCAGCCGGTGAATCGAAGCGGAGGTAAGTTATGCAAGTCCGGAAGGTCTTGAACTGTCTTTTGATGGGAGCGCTCCTTGCTTGCGCGGTGTCTCTGCCCCTTGCCGCGCAGTCACACGCGTCTTTGTTGAATTTGACGGCAGCATCGGCAACTCCGATCGAGGGCCCCTCTGGATATAACCAACCGCCGAAAGACATTCTGGATGTGATGCATGCGCCCTCGCCGCCCATGCCCAGGGTGAGCCCGACACTGGACGCGATTCTCCTGGTGTCCTGGCAGGACTACCCGCCGATTTCCCGGGTGTCGACACCTTTCCTGCGGCTTGCAGGCGTTCGCGTGGAGCCCAGGAATCACAGCAAGCACGACACTCCGGGCGGCTACGGCATCACACCCTGCGCCACGGGCTTCGACCTGGTGCACATCGCCGATGGCGCGCAAATTCATATCGCACTTCCCCAGGGCGCGTGCCCCGGCGGGCCCGTCTGGGCCGCTGACGGAAAACGATTCGCCTTCGTGAACCTCGCTCCCGAGGCCGTCGAACTCTGGATCGGTGACGCCAGGACCGGCGAAGTGCATCCCGTGCCCGGAGCTCATCTCAACCCAATGTTCAACGACGAGATGCAATGGATGCCGGACCAGAAAACGCTTCTCGTCAAGCTGGTGCCGGAAGGGATGGGCGCGCCGCCGCCGGAACCAACCGTGCCGGCTGGTCCCAGCATCCAGGAGACCGGAGGCGAAAAAGGTCAGAGCAGCACGTATGAAAACCGCGATACGCTCGGCAGTAAGCACGACGAGGATCTTTTCGATTACTACGCGGCCGCGCAGCTCGCTTTCGTCGATGCCGCCACCGGCGCGGTCACGCCCGTGGGAAAGCCGGCGAATTACGAATTCCTGGGCCCCGCGCCCGATGGTCGGCACATACTCGTCACCGCGATCCACAAGCCCTACTCCTACGTGACCACGTATGATCGCTTCCCGCAGGAAGTCGAAGTCTGGGACGTATCAGACCGCTCACACGTTGTTGCCCATACCATCGCGTCGCTCCCACTGGCGGATCGCGTTCCCATCGCAGGCGTCCCGGTAGGTCCGCGCGATTTTTCCTGGCGTGCTACCGAGCCGGCGACCCTGGTCTGGGCGGAAGCGCTGGATGGCGGCGATTGGAAAGTGAATGTTCCGGCACGCGACAAGATCCTGTTGCTCAAGGCACCGTTCAACTCTCCGGCTGCCGAAATCACTCGGACCGAACAGCGTTATGTCGGCTTTGCCTGGAGCGAACAACCAGCCACCGCCCTCTTGAATGAGTACGATGAAAACCGGCACTGGAGACGGAGTTTCCTCATTGATGTCGATGATCAACAGCCGAAGCCTCGCTTGCTTTGGGATCTCTCCACTGACGAAAAGTATGCCAACCCCGGCAATCCAGTGGAACGCCAACTGGCGAACGGGTCCTGGGTGGTTCGCCAGGAGGGTGACTCAATCTACCTTGCAGGAGTCGGCTCTTCGCTCGACGGGGATCGGCCGTTCCTCGATCGGCTCGATCTGAAGACTCTAAAATCCCAGCGTCTGTTTCGCAGCGATAAGACCTCTTACGAGCGATTTCTCTCCTTCACCGGCCCGGACTCAAAGACGTTCCTCACCTGGCATCAATCCCCCACTGACCCGCCGAATGCGTTTGCACGAACCCTTGGAAAATCCCTCGATCCTCCCGCCGGAGAAGCCGCCTTTGCTTCAACCAGTATCGCCATCACCCACATCCCCGATCCCACGCCCGCGGTCCGAGCCATCAAGAAGCGTTTGGTTAAGTACAAGCGCGCCGATGGGCTTGACTTGTCGTTCACACTCTATACGCCACCCGGCTATCAAGAGGGCACGCGCGTCCCTACCGTTCTTTATGCCTACCCTCTCGACTACGCCGACGCATCCAAAGCCGGCCAGGTTGCGGGCTCGCAGGAAACCTTCACGCAGCTTCGGCAATATCGATTGTTGCTCCTCGCCGGCTATGCCATCATCGACAACGCTTCGTTCCCCATCATCGGCGATCCGAAGAAAGCCTACGACACTTATCTGGAACAGCTCGTTGCTGATGCCAAGGCCGCAGTCGATGAGGCGGTGCGGCTCGGCGTTGCCGACCCCGACCGCATCGGAGTCACCGGACACAGCCACGGCGCTTTAATGACCGCAAATCTGGTCGCCCATTCCGACTTGTTCCGCGCCGGCGTGGCTACCAGCGGCTCCTATAACAAGACGCTCACCCCTTTCGGTTTCCAGAACGAGCGGCGATCGGTTTGGGAGGCAACCGATGTCTATCTGAAAGTCTCCCCATTTTTCTTTGCCGATAAATTGAAGACGCCCCTCCTCATCATGCACGGCGCGGAAGACGCGAATCCTGGTACTACCCCAATACAAGCGAGCAAGCTCTACGAAGCAATTCGGGGCAACGGCGGTACCACTCGCCTGGTCCTGCTCCCGCACGAGCCCCACTGGTATTCGGCAATGGAGTCGAATGAACAGCTTATTTACGAGATGCTTCGCTGGTTTGACAAATACGTGAAGAACGCCCCGCCGCGTCTCGCGACCGGGGCCCATTAGAAAACTCCAGCCATCGGGACGGCGTTTCTTCTATCGGAGAACTCGCCGAACCTTCACGGACGGCGGCGCTCGGGCAACTCCAGCAGGCAGCCGCCGCAACCAATAGAACCGCCGGCGCGCTCCGGTTCAGTTGACTTAGTCCACTAACTTAGTCTATTATCCCTCAATGGAAGTTAACATCCATCAGGCCAAGACCCACTTTTCCCGCCTGCTGCAGCGGGTCGCAGCGGGCGAGGAAGTCACCATCGCACGCTCCGGCGTGCCCGTCGCGCGCCTGGTGGCCGTGGAACCGGAGAAGAAGAAAGTCCGCCCCCTGGGGATGGACCGCGGCCGGATTTGGATCGCAGACGACTTCGATGCTCCCTTGCCGGATGACCTACTGGCTGCATTCTATGGCGGTGAGATTCCAAAACCGGAGCGGAAGCGTCAGCGGAAGCAGAAATGAAGTATCTGCTCGATACCATGGTCTGGCTATGGAGCGTGGGGCCGACGGACAAGATCGGCAGCGCAGGACTTGAAATTCTTGCCAACGGAGAGGAGGATCTCTATTTTTCCGCCGCCAGTTCCTGGGAAATCGCGATCAAGACGCGGTTGGGAAAGTTCGAACTGGCAGAACCACCCCGACGTTACGTTCCCAAGAGGCTCGCCCAACAAGGCATTCACCCCCTCTCCGTAACCCACGAGCACAGCCTGAAGGTCTACGACTTGCCGCCGCATCACCGCGATCCTTTCGATCGACTGATTATCGCTCAGGCAATTATGGAAGAGATGACTGTGCTCACGGCTGACCGTGCCTTCGCGAAATATGCAGTGGAGGTCTTGTGGTGCGGGAGGTAAGTAACGCCGAAGCAACCCGCTGACAGTTTGGGCGCAGTAGCGAAGTTGAATCCAAACCAAAGCCGCCCGTGCGAGAGCGGCTTTGGTTTCCGCCGATCAGGCAGCGTCGCTTTGTGCCGGCTGGAGGGGTTGATCGTAGCTCCCGCCGTAAATCGACGGCACTTTCGATCCCATGGGGCGCAGGTAGGTGGCCAACGCTCCGCGATGATGGATGCAGTGATTGTTGAGGAAGCCGAGATAGAAAACCACGGGCATATTAAAGGCGCCGAGGAAATCTACAGGCGTGACCAACTGCTCCGCCGACAGAGCCCGGACTCGCGCCACTCCACGCCGGATGTTCGTGTCATACCAGGCGACGAGTTCGGCGATATTCTTGGGCTTGTCGGCTTCCGAGGGCGATTCCATAGTGAACTTGAGATCGGCAATTCCATCGAGAAACTGAACGTCTGTGTTGGCGATGTGCCAGGCCAGTTCCCACGCGGTGCGAGCGCTGGGGTCGGGCCGGTAGTCCGATTTCGCGTCGGGAATTGCGGCCAGAACTTTCTTGGTGATTTCCGCTTCGCCGGCGAAGCCGTCAAGCATGACCGCTCGAAAGCCGAGGGCGAATTCAGGAGTTAAACCTTGGTCAGACATATTTCCTCCCTGTGCTATGTGTCTCTTGATCTGAGAAGCCGAAAGGGGCGCGGCATGCGCCCCCCCGTTGAGTTCGATACCGGACGAATTATACGCCGACCGGCTGCTTGCTGCGCACCGGCACCGGCGTGAGCCAGCCATGCCGATCGGTCTTCTCCCCGCGCACGATGGCGTAAAACTCTTTCTGGACCGCCTTGGTGATCGGGCCAATCCCGCCTTTGCCCACTTTGATTTTGTCGACCGTGCGAATCGGCGTGACTTCCGCCGCCGTCCCGGTGAAGAAGGCTTCGTCGGCGATGTAGAGCATCTCGCGCGGAATCATCTGCTCAACGATTGCGATGCCGAGGTCGCGTGCGATCTGCAACACGGAATCGCGCGTGATGCCGGGCAGCACCGAGTTGCCGAGCGGCGCCGTGATCAGCTTTTCGCGATGCACGATGAATACGTTCTCACCCGAGCCTTCGCTCACGAAGCCGTTCACGTCGAGCGCAATGCCCTCGGCAAAGCCGTTGACGATGGCCTCCATCTTGATGAGCTGCGAATTCATGTAATTGGCGCCCGACTTGGCCATGGCCGGCAGCGTGTTCGGCGCAATCCGCGTCCATGACGAAACGCAGACGTCGCATCCATCGTTCTCGCCGCCCAGATATTTGCCCCACGGATAGTTGATGATGTAGACCTCGGTGGGCGAGTTGAATGGATTTACGCCCGCCTCGCCATAGCCGCGGAGAATGATCGGCCGCACGTAGCACGGCCACGCGCCGTTGCTGCCCACCGTTTCAAGCATGGCCTTCACCAGTTGCTCGCGGGAGTAATCCACGTCAATGCGATACACCTTGGCCGAATTCAGCAGACGTTCAATGTGCTCATTCGCCCGGAAGATCGCGGGCCCCGAGGGCGGCGCGTAGCAGCGGATCCCCTCGAATACCGAGGAGCCGTAGTGGACCACGTGCGACATCACGTGAATCGTCGCCTCATCCCAGGGGATGAGCTTGCCGTTGTGCCATATCTTTTCCGACTTCTCGATCGCCATGCGAACTCCTTCGGCTGGAGGCTAGTGAAGTTTCGTAACGAGGGCTGAATCTTTCCTCCGGCGTTTGCAGGGGAGCGAGGCGCGAAAACCCAACCAGCGTTACAGGACATTATAGCTGATGCATTGTGGTCCTCCGGGGGTGCGTTTTTCATCCCGAGCGTCAACGCGCGAGGTTGCGGACAGCGGGCGCGGCAGCGGCCCGATACACCTGGGCCGCATGGACAGCCGAGGGCGGCTGTCCCCACATGAGTTGTGCGCTGCCTTAGAATCAGTTGGCATGGACCATCACACTGTGGCTGCGGTCAGCATTGCGGGGACTTGCCTGGATGTGATTGGGAGTCTCTATCTGGCATACGACTTGTTGGGCGGGCAGCACGGGCCGTTGCGGTTGCTGACGCGGGCTGTGACTTACTCCATTGTGTTTGGAGTTGGCTATGGTCTTGGTCTTGGTCTTTTGTTTGGCCTGGCTTCGGGCTTGGCAACCGGCGTTACGATCGCCATTGAACTGAATCGAGCGGCCCGGGGGCTGGACCACTATTCGCTGGGGTGGGAAGGATTTTTCAGCGCCATACGAAGCGCCGCCTTCGGCTGTGTCCTCTATCTGAGTCTGGGGTTGGAATTTGCCGCCGCCTTTGCCGTGCTGCTTACCGTGGGACAAGTGTTTGCGTATTCACGCGGCACGCGTCCGGCGCTTGACTACGCCGCGACGGGCAGGCCGCGCATCACACGGCGTCACGCCTGGGGGATCCTGGTGCGGACCGTTGGCTACACGGCGACAGCGCTTTTGTGCAGCGCCTTCGTCGAGCACGTTGATCACGCCTGGTGGTTTGCGATTCGCGTCGGGCTAGTGATTGGCGTTGTGACTGGAATTGGCGGGGCCGTCATTCCGATAATCGAGTACTACGCCGACAGGCTGCCGGAGCGGCGGCTGGGAGCGCTTGGGATCGCGCTCATCCTGTGTGGATTTGCTCTGCAGTCGTTTCAGTACTGGGTGGTCCTGCTGGATGTGAAGGTGACGTAGGCACGGCTCCCAGCGAGGCGGCGGTCCGGTGCACCTGGACCGCCTGGGCAGCCGAGGGCTGTCCCCACATGAGTTGTGGCAGCTGACGGAAAGCAGATTCCCTTCGGATTCGCTCAGGGCAGGCTCTCAACGGGCTTGCGCCCGGTTCGGAATGATAGAAGTCTTTTAGTGACTGCCCGCGGGAGCTGGCGCGGAAACGGGTATCGGCGTCAGACTTGCTTTCACGGTCGCACCGGGCAGTTCATCCCCGCGAAAGAATTTGTCTTTCTCCTTCAGATTCGCGGCTTTCATCTCGGGCATGGCTTCGTAGGGCTTGCTGTAATCGTTGGCGGCGTTCCAGAACAAGAATCCTATGCCGCCCTTTTCTTTGGCCGTGGCTACTTGCACTTTGATGTATTCGGGCGAATAGGTTTTGGTGCGCCAGCGGAAGGCTTGCAGCCAGGGGCGGATTACGACTCCGCTGCCTTTCGTGATCAGCTCAAAGCGCTGCATGGATTCGCCGATGAAGTGCTCGGGAGCGTCGCCGGGGTGGGCGATGTTATCCATGCCGAAGAAGTGCGAGGGATAGATCATGGGCGAGAGCACGTCGCAGTATTTCGCCATGCCGACGATGTCCTGTCCGGTGTGCGAGAGATCGACGGAGCGCTGCCAGGCCATCACGCCGAAGACGTCAAGCGAGAGCAGCACGCCGGTGGGATGCAGTTCGGCATAGGCTTTCTTCAGGAAGTCGACGATTACGTCGGAACGCTGCCATTTATCATGCTCGGTTTGAAACACGAAGCTGGCGTCTTTCTGATCGCCTTCGGCAGGGAAGCGCACGTAGTCGAACTGAATTTCGTCAGCGCCGGATTGCGCTACGAACTTAGCGAGCGCGATGTTGTAATCCTGAACCTTAGGATTCGAAGAGTCCGTCCAGACCAGCTTGCCGTTCTCGCGCCAGGGCTGCTTCGTTTTCTTCGACTGCACGGCCAGCTCGGGATGTTCGACCACCAGACGCTCGTCGCGGAAGATGGCGACGCGGGCGATGGCATGCATGTTCTCGGAATGCAGGAAGTGCACAAACTTCGGCAGGTCGTGGATGTAGACCTGGTGCTTGCCGAGCAGCGGATGCTCGAAGGGAATGGTCACGCTGCCATCGGAGTCCTTGATATCAAAGACGATGGCGTTGCCGCCAACTTCGCGCCAGTGGCGGATGATGCGCAGTCCGTGGTCGCTGGCGGCCATGATTCCGGTCAGGTAGATGGCGCGGACTTCAAAATCTTTGGCGACGGGGAGCGTTTTCTCGACGATGGGCGCGGGAAGAATTCCTGGAATCGTGATCTGCTCGCCGTTCTTGAGGATGTTGGCGGAGTGGTCTCCATTGTCTTTTCCATTGGTTCGGCGGATGGCTTCGGCCAGTTCCGAGGAGGTCAGATAAGCGGTCCTCTTCAAGTATTGATGGGCAACTGCGGAAATGCTTTCGCCGCGCTTTGCGGTATAAATCTCAGTGGCCGCGGTTGCAGGCAGCAGCGAAGACGCTAACGAGAGCTGCAACCTGGGTTGCAGGGCAGGCGGCAGCGAAAGCTGCAGAGAAGAAGGCCGCAGTGCAGGAACGTCCGCCGGATTACCCGTAGTTGAAAGCGATGCACTCACCGGCTGCAGTTGCGCGCCCTGCGGTGCGGAGGCGGCCAGCGCCGGCGCCGGTGGCGCACTCTGCGGCTGGGCCGCGAATGCCGAAGAAAACCGAGGGTTCAGCCGCATCGCGGCCGTGCCAAACAGAAGGCAAGAGACAGCAGTAATCGTCAGGACCGACCAGCGACGCAAGATTCCCTCCAGGAAACCGCTTAACCCGGATGCTATCCCGCACCCATCGGCCTTGAAAGTTACGCACGGTCATCTCACCCTTGTTCATTCCGGGGCAACGCGAGAGGTCCCGGCGCCGCAGCCGCCGCTCGAGGTTGAAGCCCTGCTTGTGCTTCCAGCAGGCCTTCCGCCTGCCATCCGGCACTCGGTACCCGGTACGCGGTATTGCCCTTCCCCCTTGCGCAAACTATTTCTCTTCCTCCCACTTAACTTTCCACTGTCCCCTGTTCTACTATTGTCGCCGGCTATCTAAATCCAGCCAGATACAGGGTTTTCGCTTCCTTGGACCTTCCGCTGCTCGTGGCCAGACGCTTGCTTATTCCTAAGGCAGCCGTGGACGCGTATGGGGTCAGGCAAGCGACGGGTTCGAAACTGACAAATTTTGTCAACTTTGGAACGGCAGGGAGTCGCAAGGAACCAGGGCCTGAAGTCTCCGGGGGAAAAGCAGGCAAAGGGGCCGAGGAAAACGGCCTGGGGGCAGGAAAGACAACGACATGAGACCGAACCTTGCTACCGTGCTCGATCCGAACCGCCGCAGCGCCGATGCTGGAGAGTTTGAAGCCGCCCTGCGCCGCCGCATCGTGGGTCAGGACCAGGCCGTCGAAAAGGTCGCCGAGATCTACCAGATGTTTCTGGCCGGCCTGAATGCTCCGGGGCGTCCCGTGGGCAACCTGCTTTTTCTAGGGCCGACCGGCTCGGGCAAGACTCGCGTGGTGGAAGCCATGGCTGAAGCCCTGTTCGGTGATCCTCGCGCCTGCATCAAGATCGATTGCGCCGAGTTCCAGCACTCTCACGAGATCGCCAAGCTGATTGGCTCGCCTCCGGGATACCTTGGCCATCGCGAAACTCATCCCCTGCTCACGCAGGAAGCGCTGAATCAGTGGTTCACCGAGAAGCTGAAACTCTCGATCTTACTTTTTGACGAGATCGAGAAAGCATCCGACTCGCTGTGGCAACTGCTGCTCGGCATTCTCGACAAAGCCACGCTGACGCTTGGCGACAATCGCCGTGTGGATCTTTCTCAATGCATCATCATCCTGACCTCGAACCTGGGCGCCAGTGAGATGACCAACCTGATCGATGGTGGCTTCGGCTTTGCGCCCATGGCGGTCGAAGTCGACAACAACTTCGACGACAAGATTCAGCGCACCGCGGTCGAAGCGGCCCGCCGCAAGTTTACGCCCGAGTTCATGAACCGCATCGACAAGACGGTCGTGTTTAAGACGCTGCGCGATGAGCATCTTTCGCAGATCCTCGAAATCGAACTTGGCATGGTGCAGCAGCGCGTGTTGATGGCGGCTGGGGCGAACCAGTTTGTATTCAACTGCACGGCAGGCGCCAAGCAATTCCTGCTGAAAGAAGGCACGGACCCGCGTTACGGCGCGCGTCACCTCAAGCGGGCCATCGAACGCCATCTGGTTTTCCCGCTGGCGAATCTGGTCGCCACCAGCCAGGTGAAGCTGGGAGATTTTGTCCGCGTCGATATGGCTTCGGAGAATCAAATGATCTTCGTGAAGGAAGCCGAAAACACCATGGCACCGGTTTTGCTGGAGCGTTATGGAGCCGCTGTCGCCGGTCTGCCCGCAGCCCGCGCCGCCCGCACCGCAGCCAACAACCGCCGCGAGTTCGGCACCAGCCCCATCGCGGAGAGCAAATAGATTCTTTCGGATTTTCCTACTCGCTAGACACGCATCTCGCGAGCCTCGTGGCGCCGGAACCCTCCGGCGCCTTTTTTCTGTGCCCAGGGTGACCTGGCAGTCATCCCGGTCAAACGCTTGTTGGTGAATGTTGCGTTAGCAATCCCTTGGACCGCCCGCCAACCGCCATTTGCGGGTGCAAGTCCTTGCACATTGACAACGCACCACCCATGAAACATAATCCTTCGCGCGTTGTTGGCGCATCCTCTCCTCTTCTTGGTTATTGCCTGGAACCTGTTTTCACCGGCCTTTACGGACTCAGAAACAGCTTGGCCAAAGCTCAGGGTGTCACTTAACGGAGAGAATGACAGACGCGCGAAGACAAGAAGGGAAACAGTAAGGAGGACTACTTGCGAGTCAAGAAAGCGTCGGTTGTAGCGAGAGCAATTCTGGTGATGTTTGCAGTCACGTTGTTCGTATGCAGCGCGAGCGCGGCCACAGAGAGGGTGCTGCATAGCTTCAACACTACCGGCACAGGCGGGGAGGTTCCCTTCTCCAGCCTGATCTTCGACACCGCCGGCAATCTTTACGGCACCACTCAAATCGGTGGCGAGAATAACGAGGGGACGGTGTTCGAGTTGATGCCACGGACGGGTGGGGGCTGGACGGAGAAGGTGCTGCATCGCTTCCTGAGCAACGGCCAGGACGGGCAGGTCCCCTACGGCAACCTGATCTTCGATAGTGCTGGCGATCTCTACGGCACGACGACCGCGGGTGGCGCTTATGGTTACGGCACGGTGTACGAGTTGTTGCCCACAGCTGGCGGAACCTGGACGGAGAAGATTCTGCATAGCTTCAATCCCGTCCCAGCCGGCAAGGACGGGTACACACCCTATGGCGGCCTGATCTTCGACGCTGCCGGCAATCTCTATGGCACGACCATCTCGGGCGGCGCGAACTTCCACGACGGCACAGTGTTCGAGTTGATTCACATAGCGGGTGGGGGCTGGGCGGAGAAGATTCTGCATAGTTTCAACGAGAATGGCACGGATGGGTTCGTTCCCTTCGCCGGCCTGATCTTCGATACCAACGGCAATCTCTACGGTACGACGGTGCAAGGCGGCAGCGGCTCGGGCGGCGATGCCGCCATAGGGACGGTCTTCGAGCTGAAACCCAATGCGGGCGGGGGCTGGACGGAGAAGATATTGCATAGCTTTATCGTCAACGGCACCGACGGGTACACGCCCGATGCCGGCGTAATCTTTGATACCCACGGCAATCTCTACGGCACGACGTTCTCGGGCGGCTCTGATAACAACGGCACGGTGTTCGAGTTGACACCGGGAGCGGGCGGCGTCTGGACGGAAACGGTGTTACATAACTTCCAGAACAACGGGACGGACGGTTGGGCTCCATACGCCAGCCTGGTCTTCGATGCCGGGAATCTCTACGGTACGACAACTCACGGGAGCGCTAACGGCGTTGGTGCGGTCTTCGAGTTGACGCCTGTCGCGGGAGGGACCTGGACCGAGAGCTTGCCTTGCATCTTCAGCAGCAATGGCACGGAAGGGGAAGGCCCGTGGGCCAGCCTGATCCTCGATACCGCCGGGAATCTCTACAGCACGACCGAGGACGGCGGCGCTTATGGCGGAGGTACGGTGTTTGAGCTGAAGCCTTAGCTAACACCGATTCTTTGAAAGCTGCCAGGCTCAGCGCTTTCCGTGCGCAGAGTGAAACGGATCGTCTTGTGGAGTGTCCGGCGTATCCTCGGGACTGGGAATATCCAAGTTGACGACGATCGGTTCCTGACCACTGCGCACGATCACTGCCTCTACCGGTTCGTCTTTGCGCGCGTTCAGTTCTTGATGAGGAACGTAGGGAGGAACGTAGACGAAATCTCCCGGACCCGCTTCATCGACGAACTCCAAATGACTGCCCCAGCGAAAGCGGGCGCGGCCGCGCACCACGTAGATCACGGTTTCGAGTTCTCCGTGATGATGTGGCCCGGTCTTGGCATTGGGATGCACCACCACGGTTCCCGCCCAAAGCTTTTGCGCGCCGACTCTGGCGCGCGAGATGGCTTCGGCGCGGGTCATACCGGGCGTCTGCGGCGTGTTGCTGTCCAGTTCGCCGCTGCGAATGATGCGCAGGCCGTGCGTTTTCCAGTCTGGTGTTTCGTCTGTCCCTCGTTTGCCGGAGCGCGAATCGTTCATGGTCTAACTTTCTCCCAGCGACATTCTAGACGAATCGGGGATGCATTCGGAATCGGTTGGCGATAGAATCGTCCGGCCCAATGGGTGAGGCTGGCTTATGAGAAAGAACATTTCTTTCCGCGGCGTACTTCTGTGCAGTCTGATTGCGCTTACTGGGTCGGCCTTCGCCCAGACCGAGACCCAGCCGAACGCCAAACCCGCGCAATACTTCTTCGTACTGTTGAATAATCCCGCCAATGCTCCGCAAATAAGCAAGGAAGTGGACGAAACACTGGAGGAAGCGCAAACCGCCTACTTCAATACGATGATTGCCGAACACAAACTTCTGATTGCAGGGCCCTTGATGGATGACACCAGGCTGCGCGGCGTTTGGGTTTTCCAGGCGGAGTCGGCGGCGCAGGTACAAGAGTGGGCGAATAGCGCTCCGGCAATCAAAGCGGGACGGTTCGCCCCCGACGTGCATGGACCGTGGTTCATCGAGGGAAGCGCCATTCACGCTCCAGAGCCTCGGGGTATGGAGCAGTACACGCTGGTTCTGATGAATCGCGGCGACAACTGGAACCCAAACGCACCGGAGTTTATGGAGGTAGTGAAGCGGCATCATGCTTTGCTCGAAAAGATGACAGAGCAGGGAAGCCTGGCCATTGCGGGACCGTTCTCGCCCGACGAGCAGGGTGAGTTGCGAGGCGTCGAGATTTTCCGGGTGGGAATAGAGGAAACTGCCAGGTTGCTGCAAGAGGATCCAACCGTCAAGGCTGGTCTGCTGAAGCCTGAAATCCACCCGTGGGGCGCGTGCAAAGGTGCGTTGGCGCCGGGACGGCCGCTGCAGTAATGCCTCTTTACCCGCCCGCCTTCAACTCCGTCAGCACCTGCCGCGCGATTTCCTTCAAGGTCTCAAAAACTCCCACACCCTGAAATGCCACCGCCTCGATCACGGCCTCGTTCTTCTTTCGCAGTTCTTTATTGAGCGCATCCGGGGACAAGATATTGGGCAGGTCCCGTTTGTTGAGCTGCAGCACATAGGGAATCTTGTTGAAGTCGTAGCCGTGCTCTTTCAGGTTCGACATCAGGTTGTCGAGCGCTTCCACGTTGGCGTCCATGCGCTGTTCCTGCGAGTCGGCGACGAAAACAATGCCATCCACACCGCGCAGAATCAGCTTGCGGCTGGCATCGTAGAACACCTGCCCAGGCACGGTGTAAAGATGGATTCGCGTCTTGAACCCGCGCACCGACCCCAGATCCAGCGGCAGGAAATCGAAGAACAGGGTCCGCTCCGTCTCGGTGGCGAGGGAAATCATCTTGCCCTTCTGCTGTTCCGCGGTCTTCTGGTAGATCACCTGCAGATTCGTGGTCTTGCCGCCCAACCCGGCGCCGTAGTACACGATCTTGCAATTGATTTCGCGGGCTGCGAAGTTGATGAAACTCAAGGCTTTCCTCAATAGCGCGGACGGCACACCCTTCCGCGCGCAAAAATCTCCCTATGGGGGCTTCGGGCTTTTATATCACACGCGACGGATGGAACGCAGGTTACTCAGGTGACCCCCTGGCAGGTGCCGTCCCAGGAGCCTGCACCACGAGCCTGAAAAAGGGAGGGGCAAGGGTTGTTTCCTGATCTCCAATGGCGGACCGAAACGCTGCCCGCCAGACTCCGGAAAGGACTCTTTATTCAACTTATCCAACGGCCAAGAGCTTCAAGACTGGGATCTATGACCGCATCCTTACTACCGCGGCGCCAGTGCCGGATAATATCCATCCTTGGCGGAAATCTTCAGGCCCGGATGGTCCACCAGCACTTCGATGCTCCGGTAGGCTACCGCGGTCGGAATCTTTGGCCGCGCCGGCGTGTAGCCCAGCGTGTATTGGTTGCGCGCCTCACTCATGACCTGGGCGTAGATCTCTTCAATCGCATTGCGCGAAAGCTCCTTGTAGGGCATATCTCCGCCCGTGGCCCACGTGTACTTGGGCAGCAGGTTCCCATAACCCTGGCCCGGTAAGTGCAATCGCTCCAGCTTGCCGTAGACCGGCAGCGCCGCTCCTTCCAACGCCACCGCCTTTACCTGGATCTCATGCGTAAGCAGCAACTTCAGCACGTCGCTGTAGCTCGCCTTGCTGCCAAATTCCCGCCCGTCGCTGATCACGAAAATAATCTTCCGCCGTGTCCGATCCCGTTTGCTCAAGTCGAGCGCCGCCTGCAGAATGGCGTCATTCAGCACGTGCGCCTCTTTGGGCGGCGTATATACCGGCTCCGTCGGACTGCCCAGCGGAACTCCGTTGATGGTCGGCCCGTTCGCCAGCGGACCGCTCAAAACCGGCACCCCATCGTTATGCCCGCGTTCCGTCTTCATCTGGTTCAGCAAAGCGGTCAGCTTCTGCGTTGCGCCCGCGAAGTCGCTGACCTCGCTCACCGTGCCGCTGTAGGTGTAGAGCGCCACTTCGTCGTACGGGGCGAATGCCCCCACCAGTGCCGGAAACGTCTGGTTCACCTTCTGCACCGCCTCATCCGGCATCCCCAGGTCGAGCACGATCGCCACCGAAAGCGCGGACGGATCGGCGGTGAAAAAACTTAGTTTCTGTGCCGTTCCATTTTCCTTCACGATGAAGTCCGTGGAGAGAAGTCCATCCACCCTCCTCCCATCGCGGTCCTTCACCGTGACCGGAACCTGTACAAAGGTGGGGTGCACCACCAGCGTATAAAGCTGCTCCTGCGCCGGGCTGAGTTTGGAACTTCCCGGGGGCAGCGTCTTGACCGGCGGCATCGGTGGCGGCGCGGAAGTTTCTTCGCCCGGCCCGGCGCCAGCATCGGATGCTGGCGGCTTATTAATCGGCTGGTTCGTCCACGGGTCCCTCTCGACAGGCTTCTTTTCTTCGGGTTTTGGAATCGGCGGCGGTGGCGGCGTGTTCTCCGAGGGCGGCTGTACCGTCGGCGCATCTGGGATGTCGTTGTTCCCAGCCGCGTTCTGAGCTGGACTCTGCGCTGGCGGCGCCTGCCCCTGTCCGCTCGCCTGGCTCGGAGAGGTCTGGCTTCCGGAAGACTGTCCCTGGATTGCCGGAACACTAGCGCACAGGCATCCCAAAAACATCGCCGCTGCCAGCCATTTCGCTACGCTCCACCGTTTCCTGTTTCCCGCGGCCGTTTCTCTGTCCACAAACACCATCCGTTCTTTCCAAAATCCGTTATTTCTTTGACCCATGGGCCATCGGCAAGCCCGCGCATTCCGCCTCTCAAAATAAATCTACCTTACTCTGGGATGCCGGACCATCCCATTTGGTGCATCTAACTTCAGGGATTAGACTAACAAAAGCCCCTAGAGGGATTCCCGGCATGTTCAAATTATCCGCTCCTCGCTGTTGCTCCCCGGCCCTGGTCGCCGCATCCATTCTATTCTTTCTCGCAGCCGCGGCTCCATCCGCGCTGGCCCAGAACCCGGCTCCTTCCACGCCCAAGGCCGCCGATCCCGCACCCGCGGCCCAGAAGCCCGCCGACACTCAGAAGCCCGAAGATGACCAGCAGACTGCCGAGACCCTCAAAGTCAGCGTCAACGTCGTCGGACTTTTCTTCAACGTAAAAGACAAGCACGGCGCGCTCATTCCCAACCTCACCAAAGACGACTTCGAGGTGCTCGAAGACGGCAAGCCCCAGACCATCAAATACTTCGCCGCCGAATCGAACTTGCCGCTCACCCTCGGCATCCTCATCGACTCCTCCGGCAGCCAGCTCAGAGTCCTCGACATGGAAAAAGAAGTAGGCGGCGCCTTCCTTCGCCAGATTCTCACCGACAAGGACGAGGCTTACGTCATCGACTTCAACATCGATGCTGAACTGGTGCAGGATTACACCCGCGACGTCCACCGTCTGCAAGCCGCCCTCAACAAAGTGAAAATCAACACCGGCTTTACCACCGGTCCAATCCCTGGCGCGGGCGGCGGTCCCGTCCCCACCGCCGGCGCGGCGCGCGGTACCGTCCTCTACGACGCTGTCTACCTCTCTGCCCACGACATGCTGTCCAAAGAAGTTGGCCGCAAGGCCATGGTCCTGCTCACTGACGGCGAGGACGAAGGCAGCCAGCTCAAAATCAAAGACGCCATCGAAGCCGCCCAGAAATCCGATGCCATCGTTTACGTCCTGCTCTGCGCCGATCGCGGTTTCTACGGCTCTGTGAGCCTGGGCTACTCCGGCGAGGGCGAGATGCGCAAGCTCACCGAGGCCACCGGAGGCCGCGTCATCAACGTCGGCAACAAATTCGACAAACTGAAAGAGGCTTTCGACCAGATCGCCGCCGAACTCCGCAGCCAGTACAACCTTGGCTATACCCCCATCAATACGGTACTCGACGGCAGCTACCGTAAGCTCGAAATCAAATGTAAACAGAACTACAAAATCCAATCCCGCGCCGGCTACTACGCCAGCCCGCGAGAGCCCATTCCGCAATAGTGAGAGTGTGGCACGGGCGTCCCGCCCGCATCTGTGTCCGCCGAAACCGTGCCCGAATTTCTTGGGAGACAGGTGCAACCGTGCATGATTCGCCCGCCCCGTCTAGAATGTGAAAGAATTTGGTGCGATGTTGAGACGGAAAGCGATTCAGACCCAAACCGTAAGGAGAAGCAGAGTGAAAGTTGCCGAGACAGTACTATTGTTTTTCCTCCTGGCTGCACTCATTGCTTTCGCTGCCGATAAGCCCGCCGAGGTAAAGGGCGGCAACGGAATTACCCTTCCACCTCCGCCGCCAACCGAAGCCAGGCCCGTGACCGAGAACATTCACGGCACCACCCTCATCGATCCCTATCGCTGGCTCGAAGACGCCAAGAGTCCGGAGACCCGCGCCTGGATCGCCGAGCAGATGAAATACACGGAGCAGTACCTTTCGCAGGTGAAGATCCGGCCCCAGATCGCCGAGGAACTCGCCAGGCTCGAACGCGTGGAGACCTACACCATCCCAACCGAGCGCGGTGGAATGTACTTCTTCAAAAAGCGGCTCGCCGTGGAGAACCAGGGATCAATCTATGCCCGGCGCGGATTGCACGGTCAGGACGAACGGCTGGTCGATGCCACAAAACTGAGCGCCGACCAGAACACCTCCGTGCAGATCAATGACATCTCGAAAGATGGCACGCTACTGGTTTACGGGATTCGTTCCGGCGGCGCCGACGAAGAGTCAGTCCACATTCTCGATGTCGCGAAAAAGCAAGCCCTCCCTGACTCTCTACCCGCCGCGCGTTATTCCGGCATCCATCTCAGTCCCGACAAGCAAGGTCTTTACTACGCGCGCTTCGATCCCACCGGACCCCTCGTCTTCTACCACAAGCTCGGATCGCCTGCCGCCGGCGATGAACTTATCTTCGGCAAAAACTTCGAAGGGGAAAGTTTCGGCCCCATGCAACTCATCGGCGCAGAGATCACCGAGAACGAACGCTACCTGATGATCACGGTCGTACACGGCGTTCCGGCGACGCGCATCGATGTCTATATGAAAGATCTGCGCCAGCCGGATTCGCCAATTCGCCCAATCATCCATGGTATCGACAACCGCTTCGAGCCGGTGAACTACGGTGACGATCTCTACGTCCTGACCGACTATGAAGCCCCCAACTATCGTGTGGCAAAGGTGGAGATCGCCAATCCTCAACCGCAACACTGGATAAACATCGTGCCCGAGGGGAAAGACGTCATCTCCGAGCTTTCACTGGTCGGAGGCAAGCTCTTCGTCACCGGATTGCATGATGTGGTAACAGAAACGCACATCTTCACTCTCGATGGAAAGCAAACAGGAAGCATGGCCTACCCCACTCTAGGCTCGGCCACCGGCGTGTACGGCCGGGAAGATGCTAACGATGGCTTCTACAGCTTCGAATCGTTCATCCTCCCCCCGGCCATCTACCACTATGACGTCAACACCGGAAAAACTGAAGTCTTCGCCAAGCCCACGGTTCCCTTCGCCTCCGATCAGTACGAAGTGAAGCAGGTTTTCTACAAATCGAAGGACGGCACCAGCGTCCCCATGTTCATCTCATCGAAGAAAGGCGTAAAGCGCGATGGCAACACGCCTGCGCTCATGTTCGGCTACGGCGGTTTCCTCGTGAACCTGACTCCGGCATGGAACCCCGAATACGCCTGGTGGATGGAGCAAGGCGGCTTCTACGCACAACCCAATCTGCGCGGCGGAGGCGAGTACGGCGAGACCTGGCACCAAGCCGGAATGTTTGAACACAAGCAGAACGTCTTCGACGACTTCTTTGCCGCCGCTCAATACCTGGTCGACGAGAAGTACACCGCCCGCCCGCGCTTCGCCATCCGCGGACGCTCCAACGGCGGCCTGCTGATGGGCGCCGCCATCACCCAGCACCCGGAAATGTTTGGCGCCATCTGGTGCGGGTATCCCCTGCTCGACATGATCCGCTTCCAGAACTTCCTCGTGGGCAAATGGTGGACCACCGAATACGGATCAGCCGATAACCCGGACCAGTTCCCCTATCTGCTCAAGTATTCGCCTTATCAGAATGTAAAACCTGGCACTCACTTTCCCGCAATCATGTTCAACACCGGCGACAGCGATACCCGCGTCGATCCCCTGCACGCCCGCAAAATGACCGCCCTGGTCCAGGCCGATAACGCCGGCGACCGCCCCATCCTGTTGCACTACCAAACCATAAGCGGCCATAGCGCAGGCGTTTCCATCACCCAGGCCATCACAGACACCGCCGATGAGTTGGCGTTTCTGTGGAACGAGGTGAGCGGAAAGTGAGCGGAGACAAAGTCAGCATGATTTTGCTCCGGCTTCCTGAAACCTGACAACCCCCTATCCTGCAGCCCAAAAAACATTTAGCCTCGATAACGCTGGATGAACCGGAGGTTCACCATGCCGTCCCAAAGTCCATCGCCGTTCTCCCGCCGCTCATTCCTGCAACTGACAGCTGCTGCCGCCGGCTACCACATGGTCACCGAGCCCATGCTGGCCGCCGCTGCCCGCGGACCCGCTCCCAGGGATGGGGTCATGATCGACTCCAACGAGAATCCCCTCGGCCCCAGCCAGTCCGCGCGCGACGCCATTTCCGCCATCATCCCCCAGGGTGGACGCTATTCCAGCAACCTTACCCACGACCTGGTCCACACCTTCGCGCAACTCGAAGGCCTCAACCCGGATTACGTCCAGGTTTTCCCCGGTTCCATCCCCGCCCTTCACTTCACCGTCGTAGCCTTCACTTCGCCGCAGAGAAGCTACGTCACCGCCGACCCCGGATACGAAGCCGGCATGTTCACCGCTCCCATCGTCGGAGCCCGCGTCGTCAAGATTCCTCTTACTAAAACTTACGCTCATGACGTGAGGGCCATGCTAGCAGCCGCTCCCGACGCGGGACTCTTCTATGTTTGCTCGCCCAACAATCCCACCGGCACCCTCACGCCCCACTCCGATATCGAATACCTCGTCGAAAACAAACCCAAAGGCTCCGTCGTGCTGGTTGACGAGGCCTATATCCATTTCTGCGACGCGCCGTCCGCGCTCGATCTGGTCAAGGCCGGCAAGGATGTCGTCGTCCTCCGCACTTTCTCCAAGACCTACGGCATGGCCGGCCTGCGCTGCGGATTCGCCATCGCCCACCCTGACCTCCTCGATAAAATCACGCATTCGTCCGGCGGGAACTTCATGCCCATCACCGCCGTTGTCGCCGCCTCTGCCAGCCTCAAGGATCCGCTCCTCGTTCCCGAACGCAGGCGCATCAACGCCGCCGTCCGCCAGGAAACTTTCCAGTGGCTCGACCGCCAGGGCTATTCCTATACCCCCTCCGAGTCCAACTGCTTCCTGCTCGATACCAAACGCCCCGCCAAGCCCGTGATCGACGCCATGGCACAGCAAAATGTTTTCATCGGCCGCATCTGGCCCATCATGCCCACCTGCACCCGCATCACCGTCGGTACTCGCGAAGAAATGCAGCAATTCCAGGCCACGTTCCAGAAAGTCATGCGCAGCCCAACCGCCTTCTCGCTGCAACCCGCAAGTCCAGCCAGGAACCCGCGGCGGACGGCAGTCCTCCCGACCTGATCGCGTGGGCAACAGGCACCCTTGCCCGTTGCCTTCCCTTCGTTCTTGTTCCGGCATTTCGAATCGAACGAAACCCCAATTGAAACGGAATGCGGAGGTCGCACACTATACCAGTGCTTAACGTTTCTTGCTGTTCCCTCCTGACGCCGCGGCGGGATTTCTGCGCTGCCCGGCGTCTCCTGGGTGCGGCAGCAAGGGCTGAGTTGCTCTCACCGCACGAGGAGGCAATATGACAGTTCTGCGCGCTCTGATCGGGTTAGCTCTCGGTTTCGGGATTGCGTTTGGCACCTACTATGGATTGACCATAGCTCTTTCTTCGGCCACAAGTGTGGCCATCGGATCCCAATCCGCAGGCGACCATAAGGCGCCTCCGAAACACGGAACTCAGCCTGGGCGGGACAATCACAAGCCTGCCAGCCAGGGCAATTCGAAGGGCCCCGCGCTTATCGTAGGTCTCATTTGCGGAGCCCTCGGTGGGCTCTACGGCCTGGTAGCTTTTGGCAAGGGCATTTACGGATTCGGACCCCTCAGTATCCTGGGATTTATCCTTGATGTGAGTTGGTCCCTGCTGAACGCCGTCGCGAGCCTGGTTTGGGTGCTGGTCTGCACGATTACAGGCAGCGGTTTTGTGGACCCCACTCCCGATAGCAAACGATCGGGCACGTTCGTCTACAAAACGAATCCTCGAGGGGGCGGCTACGATGCCACCACCATCGGAACTGCGATCGCCGGAGGCTGGTGCTCCCACGAAGAGACTCATGTTTGGCAGGCCAGGATATTCGGCCCGCTTTACATGCCGGTATATGTCACCAGCCTTGCCCTCAACCTCGTGTTCCGCTTGATTACCGGCAAGACAAAAGACGTCAGCCAGGAGGCCTACTACCGGATTTGTTTCGAGGACTGGGCCTACGCGGCCGGAGCAGTTTCGGGCGACGAGGAAACCAAGCGCCACATTAACTGGGGACTTTGGTTTCTATGGTTCTTCCTCTCGACCCTCTATGTGTCGTTCCCGGTAGCGATGGTCGCTGGATTCGCGACGAAAATGTATGTTGTGGGCATTGTCGCAACCGGCGGCTTGGTCGTCTACAGTCTGATACGAGCGCTTCTTGCGCGGTGGAACCACTCAGATTCCGGCGCTTCTTCCTCATAACAGTAAACGGGTCGATTCGCCAATAACTGTCCGATCCCAGGCGCTGGAGGGAACTCCCCGGGGAAGAGAAACCCAGCTTGATGCAGTTAACTCCGCGCCTCATCACTCCACCGCTTCGCCCCATTCCACCGTTCGCCGCTCCCGGCTGCTCTTGTGCGCCAGCATCACCGCCCGCATGGTCCGCAAAGCCTGCTCCGGCGTAACTTCGAGCGCCGCCTTTTTTTCGATGGCATCCCGCACGTTCGCATAAAATCCGCGATAATCTCCGCGCTCCGTCTTAACTTTCACGCTCGGCTCGCCCACCAGGCTCAGCGTCCCCCACCACTGTTCCTCTTCCACTCCCCAATCCGCGCCCCAATCCGTCCCCTGCGGAAAATCCCCCCCCCGCAGCCGCTCTTCCTGCGGATCCATTCCATACTTCACAAACGATCCCTTCGTCCCGTGAATCAGGAAATGCGGTCCCGGTGCAAAGGCAATGATCCGTGCCCGCGCCATCGCCCGCAGCCCGGAGTATTCCATGCAAACATCAAACGAATCATCCACTCGCGAAGTCTCCCGCTGGCAAAACGCCGAGGCCGTAATCGCCCGCGGCTCCCCAAACAACACCAGCGCCTGGTCAATCACATGCGGTCCCAGATCAAACAACACCCCCGCTCCAGGCTGATCGGCGCGTTCCCGCCATGCATTCGCCTTCGCCTCCAGGCGAAACCGGTCAAACCGCGCCTCATACTCCACCACGGTTCCCAGCCGCCCCGACTGCACAAGTTTTTTCACCGTCCCAAAATCGCCATCCCACCGCCGGTCTTGATACACGGTGATCAACCGCCCCAACTCCGCCGCCAGCCGCACCAGTTCCTCAGATTCCCCGAGCGTAGGCGCAAACGGCTTATCCACCACCACATCCCGCCCCGCCAACAGGCAAGCCCGCGTCAATTCGAAGTGCGAATCATTCGGCGTCGCCACCACGCACAACTGAATTTCCCGGTCCGCCAGCAACTCTTCCAGCGTCCGCGCCACCCGCACCTCAGGATATTTTTCCTGCGCCAGTGTTCCCCGGCGCTCCAGAATGCAAGCCAGTTCCATCCCCGGCACACCTCGGATCACCGGCGCGTGAAACGCCTGCCCCGCCAGCCCAAATCCAATCAGCCCCACCCGCACCATGCCCGCTCCCCTGTTATCAATGTCCCTCTGTCATCGCTAAATGTCCCCTGTCATCCTGAGCGGAGTAAGTGCTTCGCGAAGCGAAGCACTTACGGAGTCGAAGCATCCCTTGCGCCGCACCCGGCCAGCGGCCTCGCGAGGGGTTTCTATCACTGTCCTGCAGGTTTCCGCTTCGCCGCGACCGTCTTCCGGTCCTTTACCCGCCGCACAAACTTCAGCCCTGACCACACCTCCGTCACCGCGCACACCTTCACATCCACCAGACCCGCGCCAAGTCCAATTCCGCGCACCACATTCTCATCCACATCCGTCGCCACGCCCGAACTTTTCTTCGGCCAGCTCACCCACAACATCCCCGCCGGAGCCAGTAGCTTCGCCATCCGCGCGAATTCTTTGGTCAATTCCGAGCGGGATTTCGTAAACAGCATCACAAAATCCAGCGCAACCCCCGGCTTCGCCTCCGTGCACTCCGCCAACGCCTCACGCAATTCCGCGCGCACCTCCGCCGGAGCATTCGCCAACTGCACGCGAAACCCACCCTTAATCCCCAATTTTTTCGGAAGTGGTGTTCCCGAATATCCCGGCATTCAAAATAGCCCGCGAAAAAGCACTATCAGACACGACTCAAGCGAAAAGCTAAGAGCTAAAAGCTAAGAGCGAAAAGCTAAGAGCGAAAAGCTAAGAGCGAAAAGCTAAGAGCTAAAAGCTGCCCTCACCGCGCCGGCGCGTAATATCCCCGTCGCGCTCTCACCCGGAAGTTCTTCCGGTCGCTGGCCACGATCTCAATCGTGCGAAAGTGCCCGTCCGCCTTGAAGTCCGCCGGCTTATAAGAAACCGCATATTGGCTGCGCAGCTCATCCTGAATCTCCGCAAACGCGTTCGCCACATCGCGAATCTGAAAGGGGAAAAACGGCCGCCCTCCCGTCGCATCCGCAATCCGCTCCAGCACCTTGTCGCCCGCTCCCTTGGTGCCGCTCACATTCGTGCTGATCGTGTATACAATCGCCTCCGCCCGCTGCGCCATCTCAATCGCTTCCTCGCGCGTCACGTGGCTCAAATTATCTTCCCCATCGCTCAGCAGGATAATCGCCCGCCGCGTCGGCCCACCCTGTGCACTCTTCAGCAGCTTGTCCCGGCAGGCGTAGTACAGCGCATCGTACAGCGCCGTTCCGCCTCCCGGCCGCAGTTCGCGCACTCCCTTCCCCAGCTTCTCCGTGTCGTCCGTGAAGTCCTGCGTCACTTCCGGCGTTACGTCGAACCCGATCACCATCGCCTGGTCATAGCCCCGCCGCACCGTCTGGTTCAAAAACTCAATCGCCGACTCCTGCTCGAATTTGAACCGGTCCCGCACCGAGTTGCTGGCATCGATCAGCAAACCCACCGTCAGCGGCAGATTCGTCTCCGCGTGAAAGCTGCGAATCTCCACCGCCGGCTTGTTGTCATCCACAAAGTGGAAGTCTCCCTGCTTGAGATCCGTCACTCGATTCCCGTGCTTGTCGGTCACCGTGAACACCACATTCACTTCGTTGGTGCCCACGCGGATTCGCGGGATATCTCCGTTATCCGCGCCCGCTTCACCAGGCTTAAGATCGCTGGATTTCTGCTCCGGCTTCTGCGCCCCGGAATTCTGACCGCCGCCGTCCTGCGTCCCCGCCTGCGGTTCTGCAGCCGCCGTTCCGGCAGCAGGTGCTGCCGGCGATGAAGTTGCCTGCGATGGCGCTGCCGATGATTGCGGCGCCGACTGTGATGGCGCCGACTGTGATGGTGCCGACTGCGAGGGTGCAGACTGTGATGGTGCAGACTGTGATGGTGCAGACTGCGTTGCCCCAGCCCCCGGCTCAGCCCCTGCCTGCGCCGTGCCCACCGCGCACAATCCCGCCACCAGCAGCACCACCCCTGCCCACCGCGCCACCGGACTTCTGAAGATATCTCTCGTGAGAGTCCCTCGCATTTACCTGCTCATTATATCCGTAACCGCTGAATTCGATCCGCCCGCAGGACCGCGGCTTCCAGCCGCACCGCAGTTTGAAGGCAGGCATCTTGCATCCAGCTTCACGAACCAGCGGTGCCCAGCCGCGCAGCGCCGCAAGAATACAGCCGACGGCGCAAGCCGTGGATAGCAAGAGTATTCCGCAACCCGCGCCTACTCCTCTACTTTCCTCAGAAACTCCCGCAACTCCTCCGGCAACTCACTCTTCAGCGCAACCGTTTCCCCGCTCCCCGGATGCCGAAACTCCAACTCCGCCGCGTGCAGAAAATTCCTCTTCAACACAATCACTGCCGATTTCCCCCGCGCCTGCGCCGGAGCCCCATACATCGTATCCCCCACCACCGGATGCCCCATCGCCGCCACATGCACCCGAATCTGGTGCGTCCGCCCGGTATCAATCTTCACATCCAGTAAGCTAAACTTCCCAAACTTGGTATCCAACCGCCGCACCACCCGATAATGCGTTACCGCCGTCCGCCCGCCCTCCAGCCGCGCAGTCATCCGCATCCGCCGCACCGGATCCCGGCTGATACTCTGCGCCAAAGTTCCCGCATCCTTCTTCACCCACCCATGCACCAGCGCCACGTATTTCTTCTTAACTTCCCGCGCCGCAAACTCCGCGCTCAGCTTCCGATGCGCCTCATCCCGCTTCGCCACCACAATCAACCCGCTCGTCTCTTTATCCAGACGATGCACAATCCCCGGCCGCAACTCGCCGCCCACTCCAGATAAGCTTCCAAGATGGTGTAGCAGCGCATTCACCAGCGTCCCGCGATTGCGCGCATCGTCGGTCGCTCCCGCGCCAGCATGCACCATCATCCCCGCCGCCTTGTTGATCACCGCAAGATCATCATCCTCATAAACAATCTCGAGCGGAATCTCCTCCGCCACCGCCTTAAGCGGCGCCCGTGACCCCGCGCCCAGCACCCGAACCCGCTCCCCCCCGCGCAGCTTCAGGGAAGCCTTAGCCGGAGCATCGTTCACCAGCACCATGCCTCCGCCGATCATCTCCTGCACCCGCGCCCGGCTCAACCCCTCAAGCCGCGCCGCCAGCAACTGGTCCAGCCGCTTGCCAACATCTTCCCCCGCAATGGAGATCAGAATGGGAAACGATTCGGGCATTCGCTGGAGGATACTACAACGACTCAGCCTTGAAAGGGCGCGGCTTCAAGCCGCGCCGTAAGGCTTATTGCTGGCGCAATCGAGCCCATTTCCGGAACGGCTGACACTACAAGGTAAGTCCTCGACGGAATGCATGCTGCGAAGGTTAGGAAATCGCCGCCGCTACAGTGGAACGACGCGCGGCGCTACGGCAAGAATGTGCAATCCCCGAGGTTGATTGATTACGGGGGATTGATTACCGCACCGCCCCCACCGTCTGCGCCGTAACATTCTTAGCTCCCGGCCGCAGCCACCAAATCAACCCGCCGCCAATCACGAACCCAATCGCAATCAACTGCGTTCCCGTCATCGCTCCGCCAAACACCGACCCACGCCCCGGATCATCCCGGATGAATTCCAGAAAGAACCGCGCCACTCCATAAATAAACAGGAATGCCCCAAACACCTGCCCATCAAACTTCCGCCGCTTCAACAGCCACATCAGGATAAAGAAATTCGCCAACTCTACCGCCGACTCAAACAGTTGCGTCGGCTCCAGCGGCACGTTCAGCGGAGTCCCCGTAATCTGGTTCGCCAGCGGATTATGAAACACCACACCCCAGAAATGATGCGTCTCTTTCCCATAGCAGCATCCCGCCGCAAAGCATCCAATCCGTCCAATCGCATGTCCCAGCGCCAGTCCCGGTGAAAACGCATCGCAGACTTTCAGCGCCGGCAGATGATGCTTCCGCACGTACCACGCCGCCGTCAGGAACGACGCCATCAATCCGCCGGAAAACACTCCCCCGGCCTGCAGCGTGCTGATGCTGAAAATCTCCGCCGGATGCGCCGAATAGTAGCTCCATTCATTCACCACATAGAGCACCTTCGCGCCCAGAATCCCGGCCAGCACCACCATAATTCCCAGGTTCCATGCCTTTTCCCCATCCATGCCCAATCGCTCGGAATTGCGCACGCTGACCCACATACCGATCAGCACTCCCAGCGAAACCAGGAAGCCGTAAGTCGGCAGGAAAAACCGCCCGAAATGCACAAGTTGCGGATACACAGTTGATTGGATGCAGAAATCAGGGAATTGTGACAGATTCAGTGTAGCAGGGACTGGGAAATGTTCGTGTGGAGCGGGCACTCCTGCCCGCTGCTTTTGACCTTGCCGCTAACTGCCCTTTGCGTCTCTTGAAGCCCAAAAAATCAAGCCGACCCACTGTGCCGTGTGACGGGCCGAGAATGAACCCGTCGGTAGACGTTGGGAACCCGCCGAGACCCTTTAGGCATCTCCGCATGACGGAGCGTCGCACACCGGATCCTAGTTCGAGTCGAGTCCCCGTTCATTCAGCATTGGTTCAAAAATCGGTTACCGTCATCACCAACCCCGCAGGTCGGCTTTCACCTGTGATGCTAGGAGAACTCCCCGTGAATTAGCAAGAGGGTACCCGTAAATAGTTGGCACCGCACTTGCATCCAAAGTAACAACGCCCCACCACTCCACCCTTGCAATTTCCCCAAAGCAGAACGCCCAGAGGATCGTGTGGAACGGGCACTCCTGCCCGTTGCCTTTGCTGTTGATCTTGCTTTTGCTGTTGATCTTGCCTTTGCTGTTGATCTTGCCTTTGCTCTTGATCTTGCCTTTGCTCTTGATCTTGCCTTTGCTCTTGATCTTGCTGTTGCTTGATCTTGCCCCTGCGCTCGTTCCCCTCTGCTCCGGCCCAACAACTGGGATTCCCCCCACTCTGACCCGAAACCCCTGTCCACTCTCGGACAGCCCGTTTCGAATTCCGGACGCCTTCCCCCACCACGCCTTCCGGCAGCTCTTGCCAGAACAATCACTTAGCCAAAAGCGTCTTTGGGCACCTGAGTGCTCCTCTGCTAACCTTACTGAATCCCGCGAGGAGCCGATTCCCATGCCTTTTCACGACCTCCGGATCGCAATCCGCCATCTCCTGAAGTCCCCCGGCTTTACCGCCACGGCCGTTCTCATGCTCGCGCTCGGAATCGGCGCCACCACCGCCATCTTCTCCATCGTCGAGGGTGTGCTGTTGCGCCCGTTGCCATTTCCGCATCCCGAAGGCCTGGTGCAGATCGCAGACATTCTGCAAGGTGCCGCGGTAGGAGGGAACGGTGAGGCAGGCGTCACGGCCCCAGACATCAAGGCCTACACCCGCGACACCCACAGCTTCGAGAGTCTTGGTGGGTACACGCAACAGGGCTACGAACTGTCTGGCATTGGCGAGCCGGCGCAGGTGAACGGGGGACGGCTTTCCGCTGGCGTGCTTCCGGCCTTGGGGGTCGAACCCTTGATGGGCCGGTTCTTTACCCTGCAGGAAGACGACCACAAGGAGCAAGTGGCGCTCCTCAGCTACTCGCTCTGGCAAGGCCGCCTGCACGGCGATCCCCGCGTGCTGGGAACCAAGATTCTGCTCGACCGCAAGCCCTATGAAGTGATCGGCGTTATGCCTCGCAACTTCGAGTTCCCGCTGGTGCCGGGACACCTGAACAGCAGCGAGTTATGGGTTCCGATGAGCTTCACCCAGCAAGAAACGGGCGCAACCGGGGCCGCCGGATGGAACTTCAACATGGTGGGAAGGCTCAAACCGGGCATCACCGCGACTCAGGCGGAGAGCGACGCACAACGCGTGGCCGTGGAGACCATGCGCAACTATCCCGCCTATATGGCGAGTCTGCACATCCGGGCCGTAGTGCGCTCGCTGCACGAGGAAACCGTGGAGCAGGCTCGTCAACTGGTGCGCACTCTGTTTCTCGCGATCATGGTCGTGCTGCTCATCGCGTGCGCCAATCTTGCGGGCCTGCTCCTGGTCCGCGCCATCCGTCGGCGTCGTGAAGTAGCAGTTCGGCTGGCACTGGGAGCCGGCGCCCGGGCGCTACTGCGCCAGGCGATTCTCGAGAGCCTGGTGTTGAGCGTCACCGGAGGCCTGCTCGGTCTCGCGCTGGCCTCGATCGCGTTGCGCATAGGCATAAGCCGGTTGCCCGAAACTCTGCCTCGCATCGATGAGATCGGCCTCGATTGGCAGGTAGTACTGTTCGCCATCATCCTGGCCGTGCTCACTGGTTTGGTCTGCGGACTGGCTCCGGCTTTTGCCGCTCTGCGAACCAGCGTGAATGACACTCTCAAGGAAGGTGGACGCACCGGCAGCGCCGGCAGCGGCCACGCCCGGTTGCGTTCCGCCTTAGTGGTTGGTGAAATCGCCGTCGCTCTGGTGCTCCTCGTGGCTTCCGGTTTGCTGCTGCGGAGTTTCGAAAAGATGCGTGCCGTCGATCTCGGCTTCCGCCCCGACCATGTTCTTGCGGCCGCTTACTCGCTGCCTCAGAAACAATACCCAACCCAACCCGCCGTCGATGAATTCAATGACGAGTTGATTCGCCGTTTGCAGCAGCTTCCCGGTGTGAAGTCCGCGGGTCTTACTTCGTTTCTGCCGGCTTCGGGCAACAACAGCAACACCACCTTCGTGGCCGAAGGCTACGTGCCGCCTCAGGGTGCCGGCATGAACCTCGCAACTTTGATGCTGGTTCAGGGCAATTACCTGCAAGCGCTGGGCATCCCGTTGCTCGAGGGCCGGTTCTTCACCCCAGCGGATACCGAGAACGCGCAATTAGTTGTCATCGTCAACCACAAACTCGCCCAGCACTATTGGCCGGGTACTGATCCCATTGGCAAACGCCTGCGCATCGGCACGCCGGAGACGCCGACGCCCTGGGTGACCATCGTTGGCGAAGTCGCCGACGTGAAAGAGAACTCGCCCGACGCTCCCAACAAGGAACAGTGGTATCAGCCGGTCGAACAGTTTGAAAAATCCGTTGGCTCCTTGGGCTCGCCCACAGATCTGAACGGCAACGGAGGCTTTGTCACTCTGCGCACGGCGATGGCGCCGGAACAGATGGAAAATGCTCTCCGTGCCACAGTCCGCTCCCTCGATCCCCAGCTGCCACTTACCCAGGTGCAAAGCATGGAGCGCGCCGTCTCCGATAGCGAAGCCCCACGCCGCTTCAACACTGCAATCATTACCGCCTTTGCCCTCGCGGCCGTCCTGTTGTCCGTCCTCGGCATCTACGGCGTCATTGCGTTCTCCGCCGCTCTCCGCGAACAGGAGATGGCAATCCGCATGGCCTTAGGCTCGCAACGTTCAGGGATCCTGGGCCTGGTCTTCACCTCCGCCGCCAAACTCGCCCTCGCAGGTTGCGCCATCGGGTTGCTGGGAGCAGCGGCAGCGTCGCAACTGCTGCGCGCGCTCCTTTTCGGTGTAAGCCCCTTTGACCCGCTGGTCCTCGCGCTGGCCGCGCTCTCAGTCCTCATGCTCGCCCTGGCGGCATCGCTGCTGCCAGCAACCCGCGCCGCCTCCATCAACCCCATGAAAGCCCTCCGAGCAGATTGATAACGCCCATGTAGAAAGGGCGCCCCCGCCCGCCGCCTTTGCCGTTGCTCTTGACGTCAACCGCACCCTCCTCAGATTTTGTCGTTGATTTTGACGTCAACCGCACCTCAGATAAGGCTGCCCCACCCTTTCGCCGATTTTGCGAAGGGTGGGAACCACAGGCGACTCCAGCGCCGTTCTTGACGTTGGGTTGCTCTTGCTCCGACCAGAAGCGCTGAGACAGGGGCCAGCAACTTCCAGCCCCGAAGGGGCGGCACGGGAAAGCCCGGCACGGAAGCGCCGGGTAAAAGCGAATGGCGGAACAAGTCCCGAAGGGACGGCACAAATTCTTGAACCTACTTCGCCCCAGCCGCCCAATAACTGCTCCGCGCCAGCACCACTCCGCCCCCGCCATCCCTCAACCGCACCCGAATCTGGTGCAACCCCGCGCGCGGACTCTTCGGCTCAATACTCAGCAGATACCGGCTATGCAAATGATTCGTGAAATCAATCATCCGCGCCTCAAAGTGTTTTCGCGTCGCAAACACCTCATACTCGCCCCCACTCATGGAAGCCACCGTCTGCGGAGTATTCTTCCTCATCGCCTGCACCGCCAGATATCCCAGCGCCAGAAAGTCCAGACCCTCGTGCATCTCCCCAGGATTGTTGCCTTGCATCGTATCCACCACATTCGACCTCGTCGGCGAAAACGCCAGCGCATACACCGCCGTCCGGCTCCGCCCAATCTCAGCCACCACGTCGTCCACCTTGGCTCCGTGGCTCCCATGGTCCCGCGTCTCGCTGATCAGCAAAAGCACCCGCTGCCGCTCCTGCGGAGCCTTCTCCAGCAGCTTCACCGAATAATCCACCGCATCCAGAATCGCTGCTCCCCCATCGCCCGCCTGCAATCCCTTCAAGTCATCCGCAATCCGATTGGAATTACTGGTGAAATCCTGAACCAGCTGCACCTGGCTGTCGAACTCCACAATCGCCACCCGGCCAACACCCTCGCCCATCATCGGATACAGCATCGAACTCAACCCGCGAATCCGCGGAAACTCATAATTCGCCCGCCGCCCCCTCTGGATCGCAACCACCATCGACACCGCTTGCCCCTCGGCCGCCTCATCCAGATGCACCGCCTGCTCCACCCCATCGTCCTCCACCACAAAATCTTTCGCTTCCAACCCATGCACAATTTCGCCCGCCGCATTTTTCACCAGCGCGGGAATCACCACCACATTCGATTGACTATGTAAGGTTGCTTCCTGTGAGAAAGCGCCGCCGGTCGGCAGCGCCAACAAAAGAAAAAGAAGAAGATATACCCCAGCCCGTCCCATCCTGCCCGTTCTGCCAAAGCCCCGAGCGATGCCCAGCCGAGATCCGAAGCCCCTATCCCGCCTTGCGTTTCTCGCCCAACACTGCATCCAGCGCATCTGCTAATAGATGCGCCCGCTTCTGGTAATCGGTTGCCCCGCTCTCCTGCTTCCGCTTCAATAAATGGTACTCATCGGCCACATTCAACGCCGCCAGCACCGCCAGCCGCACCGTATCGATCGTATTCGTAGCCTCGGCCACCGCCCGCATCTTCGCGTCCACATACTCCGCCAGTTTCAAAATATATTCCGGATCCGACCCCCGCAGGTTATACGCCTGATCAAAGATCTCCACCCGCACGCTGCCACTCTGCGCATCCTTCACCACCGTATCCTTAGTAGCCGTAGCCATAACCCTAAACCCTTGTCACTCCGACCCAACCCTTTGTCATCCAGCCGCCTAACTCGCCCGCTCCTCCGCAATCGACTCCATCCGCTCCAGCATCTTCTCCACCCGCCCCCGAATCTCTTCCCGCTCTTTCTTCAACTGCACCGCCTCCCGCCGCAACGCCACCAACTGCTCTTCGCGCTCCTCCAGTTGCTGGCGCACCCGCTGCGCATCCCGTTCCGCCGCAGCCTGCGCCGCTCGCGCCGCCTTGTACATCTCAATAGTCCGATAGATTTTCTCTTCCAGCGCCTCAAAATCATCCGCCGGAACCTGCTCCTCGGCCTGCTCCACCGCATTCAACGCCATGATTGCACTTTCCCACCAAAAGATTTCAAACTTTCCCGCAGTATACTCCACTGCCCTGTGGATCAAGCATGGCCCATTAGTGCCCGCGTGTTCTTGCCGCCTCAAGATTAGCTATAATTCCCCGCATGAAGCCGATAACCATAGCCTGCGGCACAATCACCAAATAGGATGTAAGCCGCCACAGCCCATGTGGGGACAGCCGCCTCGGCTGTCCACCGAGCGCAGCGAGGACAGTCGACTACTTCCGCCCCCGCAACTTCCCCAATTTCTCCGCCGCCGCATCCAGCGTCTCCAGCTTCTTGCAGAACGCAAACCGCACCTGCCGCGCCCCATCCCGCGCATCCCGGTAAAAACTCGACCCCGGCACCGCCGCCACTCCAATGTCCTTCACCAGATATTTAGTAAACGAAACGTCGTCCGCAAACCCAAACCCAGAAATATCCGTCATCACGTAATACGCGCCCCGCGGAACAAAACACTGGAACCCCGCCGCTGTCAGCGCCGGCAAAAGACGATCCCGCCGCACCCGGTATCCCTCCGCCAGCTTCGCGTAATATTCCGTCGGCAAACTCAGCGCCGCCGCGCCCGCTTCCTGCAGCGGCGCCGGCGCTCCCACCGTCAGAAAATCGTGCACCTTCCGGATCGCATTCGTAATCCTCTCCGGCCCCACCGCCCATCCCACGCGCCATCCCGTCACGCTGTACGTCTTCGACATGCCGTTGATCGTCACCGTCCGCTCCCGCATCCCTTCCAGCGAAGCCAGCGAAATGTGCTCCGTACCGTCATACAAAATGTGTTCGTAAATTTCATCCGTGATCGCGAGCACATCGAACTCCACGCAAAGATCGCGAATCAGTTCCAGCTCCGCCCGCGTAAATACTTTCCCCGTAGGATTGTTGGGCGTATTCACAATCACCGCCTTCGTGTTCTTATGGAAGGCCGCCCGCAACTCTTTTTCATCAAAAGTCCACTCGCCCCCATCGCCCGCCGGCGGCCTCAGCTTCACAAACCGCGGCCGCGCCCCGCTCAACACCGCGTCCGGACCGTAGTTCTCATAAAACGGTTCGAAGATCACCACCTCATCGCCCGCATTGCACACTGCCAGCAAAGTCGAAATCATCGCCTCCGTCGATCCGCAACACACCGTAATCTCTTTCTCCGGATCAACCGCAATCCCTTGCCACACGCCTATCTGCCGCGCAATCGCATTCCGCAAATTCTTGGCGCCCCAGGTAATCGCATACTGATTCACGTCCCCCTCAATCGCCGCCCGCGCCGCCTGCTTGATCTCCCCCGGAGCCGCAAAATCCGGAAACCCCTGCGCCAGATTCACCGCCCCATAAACCATCGCCTGCCGCGTCATCTCCCGAATCACCGACTCGGTAAACAACGAAACCTTGTCACTAAGAAATTGTTTGCTCAGATTGGTTGGAGAAGAAATCACGTTCGCCATAGCTGGCAGAGTAGCACAGCAGAAAGATTGCAACGACGACCGGTGAAGCAAAAGATTTGTCATCCCCAGAGAAGCATTTGCAACCTCAGGAGCATTCGCGATCCGAGCGAGCATTCGCCCTCGCGGAGCACTCGCCATCGTCAAGCGGGTGGAGCAGGCCTTCAGGCCTGCGCTCAACAACCACAGCACCCGCGGGCTTTAGCCCCTGAGGTACCTGCCTCAAGCCGGCAAACCGAAACCACGGCAACTAAGGCAGAACATTTGCTATCCGAGCGGAGCATTCGCCATCGCGGAGCATTCGCGAATCGCCAAGCGGGTGGAGCAGGCCTTCAGGCCTGCGCTCAACAGCCACAGCACCCGCGGGCTTTAGCCCCTGAGGTACCTGCCTCAAGCCGGCAAACCGAAACCACGGCAACTAAGGCAGAACATTTGCTATCCGAGCGGAGC
>Ga0308309_10000187_pt1 | contig 48178 bp, 76 predicted proteins | sample HubBroMetageWFT5_FD_192491 | JGI IMG/M metagenome (GOLD analysis project Ga0308309, IMG submission 192491) | Warmed and freeze-thawed soil microbial communities from the Hubbard Brook experimental Forest, New Hampshire - Hubbard Brook CCASE Soil... | ecosystem: Environmental > Terrestrial >...
CCCCGCGCCCGCTCGGTGACGCATGAAGCTCGTCGAGATCCTAGCGCGCTGTGAAGCCGCCTTCGCTCAGCTCGCCCCCATGCGCGGTCAGCTCGAGCGGGACTGCTCGGAGGACACCGCCTTGGCGCTCGGCCGCACACTCGGCGCACTCCACCAAGCCAAAGGGTTGGTCGAGCGCGATCTCAAGCTGCAGAAAGAGCAGGAAGAGGCCGATGCCTGACGAACCGACCTTCGTCTGCCCTGACTGCGGCTACGACGTGTACGTGTACGGCTATTGGCCGCCCGAGCAAACCCGCTGCGCCGTATGTCAGTGGCTCGCCGACCACGTCTCCGATCCGGCCGAGCGTGAGCGGCTGCGTGAATTTCTGGGGGAGAAAAAATGACTGAAACCGAAGACTGGCACGCCCAACGCCGACGTTACGAGGCGTTCAGCGCCACTGAATTGGGTGGGCTCTACCGCGCCTACGATCACGCGATGATCGACTATTGGCGGCACGATATGGACGAAGACCTCTCGCGCGTAAAGTTCGTGGCGTTGCAGGAACGATGTCGCGAAGCCACCAACGCCTTCGTCGCCAAGCTGATGGAGATCGCCGGTGTCTAAAGGTTTTACATATAAATCATATGTTTTCGTCGACAAAGATCCGATTATCGACGAGATCCGCACCGTCGTGCAGATGAGCGGCTTCTCCTACTTGAAGATCGAGGAGCACTCCGGCGTCACCTCGCAGACGCTGCGCGCCTGGTTCCAAGGCAAGACCCGCAAACCTCAAGCCGCCACGCTCAACGCGGTGGCGCGGGCGCTGGGCTACAAACTTGGTTTTGTCCCTTATGAGGCGGCCTCAGCCGTTCAACCCACGCCAGTGGCCATTTCTGAGCGATCCATGGGCCACATCGTCCGCATGGCGAAGATCCGGCGGGCGAAATGAAGCCGCTAACTTTCGGGGCGATTGTTTTTATCGCTGGCCTGGCGGCCGACGATCTGTATCGATTTCTAAGCTGGCGTTCGATCACCGTGTCTGTCCCGACGCCACCGCCTAGACCCAGCGAGTGGGACAAGGAAGTTCAGCTTTGCGACCGAGCCGTCGATGCGTTCTTGCACACCAAGGACGCGCTCGAGCTCACGCGAGCGCAGATGATCATCCAGGCCGAGAACTGCGACATCGGAAAGCGCCTATGAACTGGTTCAGCCTCGCGCTCGTGATCATCACGCTCGTCTGCCTCTGTCTGCCCTGCCCTCCAGTCCGGGACTGGCTCGACGGCATGGACAAGGAACCGGGCGATGACTGTTAAATTCAAGATCGGTTTCACCATCAACGGCGAGACGCTCTTTGGCTTGATGTCGAAGATGTTGCCGATTGAGAATCTCGAGGTCGAAGAGGTGATTGATTCGTCCGATCATCTGGTGCTTAAGCCTGTGCCAGCAGGGGCGATGAAGATCCTCAACGCCGCCAAACACGAGCCTAAGCCCCAAATCCATAAGCGCGCCTCGCCAGGCCCGAACCTGGGAAAGGGCATCAACGGGATCATCGTGGCTGCGTTGTCGGACGGGCCTAAGCGCGCGGCCGACCTGCAGCCTAAGGCCGTAGCGGCGGGCTTCTCGGCCAATTCCGTCACGTCACGGCTGGAGGAACTGCGCAAATTTGGCGTGATCGAGCGCGTCGGCGATGGCAAGTGGAGGTTGAGGCATGGCTAGGATCTACACATTCGGCGATGCAAGGGCGCGGCCAGGCGATCCAGCAACTTCTCATATAGCGGCGAGCCGCATGCAGGGGAAACCAGCAGGGCGAGTAGAAAAGCGAGTTGTCTGTGTTTTGGCCCTAATGCCTGAAGGTAGCGGAACCTGGCATGAGATAGGCGAGGAATTAAAGAAGCGTGGCAAAGAGACAATTCTAGGGTCGATTAGCCCACGTTGGACTAATCTTAGAAAACTTGGGCTAATTGAATACCATTACGACACCAACGGTAATCCTATTACACGCATAAATCCTAAGAGCAAAAGCCCTCAAGAGGTTCAATACATTACGCAAAAGGGTAGAGACGTAATACCAGAATGGAAAAGGCAAGAAAAAGAATTGCAGGAAAAAATAAAACGAAGGGAGGAGGAGAAAAAGGCGAAGAAAGAACGGAAAATGAAGAGGGAACAGGCGAAAAAGCAGAAAGAGGAAAAAAATGAGCGCCCTTGACCCGGTTCAGATCGCCGCCCTCGACTTCGCCCGCGACAAGCGGGGCGTCGGCTGGTTCCTCGAGCAGGGGCTCGGCAAGACCCTCTGCGCACTGGCTGAGTTCTCTTGGTACCAGAACCTCGGCGACGCCGACCGGATGATCGTGATCTGCCCCAACAGCTTCAAAAAGGGGTGGACCGACGAAATCGAGAAACACGGTTTCGCCTTCGCCGAGCACATTTTCCAATCGTCGAAAAAGGACAAGGCCGGAGTGTTCGTGAACACTCATCACAACAAGCCGCCGGTGTTCATCATCAATTACGAAGCGGCGCGCATGGCGCCGGTGCTCAAGGCTTTGTGCCTATGGGCGGTCCAAGGCAAGACCTATCTGGCCATCGACGAGAGTATCCAGATCAAGGGCAAGACTCAGCAGACCAAAGCGGTCAATCGACTGGCAGAGATGTGTAAATTTGTTCGTCTCTTGACCGGAAGGCCACAAACGCAAGGCCCGAACGACCTATGGGGCCAATTGCATGCGATCGGCTTGTTTGCCGACATGAATTACTTCGCCTTCCGAAACACGTTCTGTCAGATGGGCGGGTGGCAACTCAAGCAGGTGGTTGGGGTCAAGAACGAGCAATATCTGGCTAGAGTTATGGCTCCGGTGGTGTTCCAGGCGAAGAAGAAAGACTGGCTCCCCGATCTGCCGCGCAAGGATTTCACCATCCGCGACTATGTCATGTCGACCGAGCAGTTGCGGCAATATGCTCAGATGGAGCACCAGTTCTTACTCGAGATCGAGAGCGGCGTCATCACGGTGGAAGTCGCTGTGGCTAAGTACGCTAAACTGGCTCAGATCATGTGTGGTTTTATATACGACGACGCCCGAATCACACATGAGTTGGTAGCCCCGGGTGAAAATCCTCGTCTCAATCTCCTCAAACAACTTCTCGAGGAGGAGGTCGATGGCAAGTGCTGCGTCGTCTACCGGCACCGGGCCATGCTCGACGTTCTGATTAAGGCTTTAGTCCAGTACGACCCGGCCTGGATCAAGGGCCAAATGAAGCCCGACGAGGTCGAGGAGCAGAAGGCGCGCTTCAACGAAGATCCCTCTTGCCGAATCCTTCTCCTGCAATGCGATGCGAGCAAATATGGACACACGCTTTTGGGTGGGCCTGGTCCTGATGACAAGTGCCGGACAATGGTTTTCTTCGAGAATAGTTACAGCGCCGACACTAGAGACCAGATCGAAGACCGTATCCACCGGCGTGGTCAAACTGGAGAATATGTACTCTATATCGACCTCTCAGGGTCTGACCTCGATCGGCGAATTGTCAAGGCGCTGCAGCGCAAAGACGCGCTCTACCGATCTGTCTTTAAGAACTTGAAAGTGGCGGAACCGGCGTGATCGAGTCCTATCACACCCCCGAGGCCTCCTGCGCCAATTGCGGCGAACAGCTTGACGTCGCTGACTCAGTCACCGGCGGCAGAGCCCCGGAGCCAGGTGACATTTCGGTGTGTTTCTATTGTCACCACGTCATGATCTACGACCAGAAAGGGAAACCACGAAATCCAACCGACGAAGAAATTGTGGAAATGGCTGGCGACCCCGAGCTCGTCCATGCGATGACGATGCTAGGCAAATTCAAACAATGGGAAGAGGGACGTAAAAATGCACAAGCTAATCTTGACAACCGCGCTGCTCGCCGGGCTAGCAAGCCCCGCTAAGGCGACGCTGCAGATCGAAGTGTTCGACAACGGGACGCTGATCGATAACGTGACCGGCATCACCACCGGCGCCGCTTCGCTCACCGCCAATGACGCCAACTTCGCCAACATCACCATCAATGCGCAGGGGAGCCCGATCCTGCCCAACGCCGATCTCTCGAGCGTCACGCTCGACGCCACGGCGTCGGCGACTTTCAGTGGCGCGCACGAGCTGACCATCGACGTGCTGCAAAGCGCCATCGACGGACGTGGAAATACGCTCTCGACCTTCACTGTCAACGGCTTGACCAACGATCCTGGCCCAACCACCGAGACCACCTTCGCCGATGGCGGGGTACTAGCTTCGCACACCTTCCCGGCGGCGTTGCTCGACGGCTCCTTTGGTCCGGTTTCGACGGCGACCGGCCTATTCAGTTCGGACGAGACGCAGTTCGCGGTCGACTTCACCGCGCCGCGGCAATCGTTCGGCGGCTCGATCCAATTGACCACCGGCGTGCCTGAGCCTTCCACTTGGGCCTTATTGGCGCTAGGCTTCGGCATCCTGGGATTGATGGGCTTTCGAAGAAGGAATGCGCTGGTCTGAGGCGAGTTAAAACCCCCTATGCTCGCCAGAGGCTTCCCTGCTTTTTGGCCCCCGCCACTTCAGGGACCGTGTCAGGCGAGCGTTAGGGAGGGGAGGATCTCCAGACCGCAAACCCGGTCCTCCCCTCCCGCTCTATTCACAAAGGAAATGCCAAAATGCTCTTTATCGCTTCGTACTTTGCCCTATTGTTCCTGTTTAGCTTGGTGTTTTTCCCACCCATGGCGCTGGCGATGTTGTTCGTCGCCGTCCTATGGGGCGGGATTATGTTGGTGAATCCAAACTGGATCCGCGACCTAGATTAATAGGCGCTGCCCAGCGTCAGGTTCTTGATTAGGTCACCGACCTGCGGGCCCTCTTGCGCGCCCGTGAGTTGCTGTCCAGTCAATTGGGGGTAGGCCTGCTGAAGAGCCTTTCCTACAGCGTTCTGCTTGGCTCCCTTAAAGGCGCTCTTGATCGCTGGTTTAATTCCTAGATAGGCGAGCGCCTCCATTCCGAGGTGACCAGGGAAACCAAACATCATCCCGCCCAGGTCACCAGCCGCGCTCGCCGCTAGATGACCCAACGTCCAGCTGGGATCTTGTTGACTCTGATTTTTCTTGTATAAATCAACCAGGGTCTTGTAGTTCTGAACGGCATCCGGCCCCTGGTAATATTTCTCGGCCTCGGTCAGCGGCGCTTGGCCAATCGGAGCCCCGGCTGCATTCATCCGCTGCCACTCGGCCAGGTTCTGCGCCATCATGTACTGCTGATGCGCGGTCTGAGCCTGCTGCAGCGTCTGCGCCGCCTCGCCCGGCGCGTGATCGGTGATCGGGTTGGCGTTGGTGAGCAGATCGGAGAGGTTGCTGGCGGTCTGGCCCGCGAGCAGCTTGTCGCCGTTGCTGGCGCTCGGCGAGCCGCTGACCGACTTTAGATTGGTCATGTAATCGGCGATGTCGTTGGCGGTGTTGCCGCCGCTCTGGATCGCATCCCGCTGCTTGCCGAGCATGCTCTGCATGCCGGAGGTGACGTCAGCCCCCATGCCGGGCGTGAGCGTCGTCGCAGTGTGAGCGTTGAGGACGTCGCTAGGGTTGAAGGCGATATCCTTGAGCGGCGCATAAGCCTCGTCGCGCGCCGCCTTGGTGGCGGCGATCGCCGCCTGCGGGTCGATGCCGCCAGGCTTCGCGCCCCATTTCGCCACGCCCTTGCCGATGCCGCCCGCTGCGCCGCCCAACACCCCGCCAGTGACCGCGCCCGCAGCGGTCGAACTCGGATCGAAATTGCTGCCAAAGCCCGAGCTCAATCCCCCCGCGGCGATGCCTTCAGCCACGCCCGCAGCGATGGGACCGCCGGTCACCGCCGCGGCCGCTGGACCGAGAAGCTTGCCGGGGCCGACGGCGTAAGCGCCGATCTCAGCCGGATAACGAATCTCCGCAGGCACACTCTGCCGCGCCGCCTCGGTCTGCGCTTGCTGGGTCGCCAGCGAAGGCATGCCAGGAACATGGGAATAGGCCCAGTCCGCCCCGCCGAGCGTGAGCGCGTTCTCGAGCGTCCTACCGATCCCGCTCATCTTGGACGAAGCGTCGGTCTGCGCGGGCGCGGCGGTTGCGCCGGAGGGACCGCCGAACTTCGCCTGCAGCGCCGAGGTCATGGCGCTGGTCGGCGTGCCGTCAGGAAACTGCGCCGTCCCGCCATCCGGTGTGTTGACGGTGATGGTCATTCAAGCTGACCCGTCTTCGGATTGTAGGTGTAAATTTTCCCTGCTCCTCCACCTCCGGAGCTCCCACCGCCTCCAGCAACCTGTGTTTTCGGCGGATTGCTCGCCCACTGGCCGCCGCTGCCCGCGTAGAGACCGCCGTTGGGCAGATAAGTCGAATCCACCATCGGTTTGGGATTGTTGGGATCGCTGGTGTCCCATCTCATGCTGTCGGGGATCTCGTCCACCCGTCCCGCCGCGCCGTAGGTGTTGGCGATGCTTTTGTGCAAGGTGTTTTGGAAGGTTCCGAACTGCTTCATGTAGGCGTCGTAGCCCTGATTGAAATTCATCAACGGGCTGAGGCCTTCCTGAACATTCTTGATTTCCGTCCCGGTGCGCTTCGAGCCCGCCGCGGTGAAAATATCACCATAGACCTGGCCTTTGAGTTGTTTAATATTCTGTAGCACCTGTTGCTCTTGCGGACTCAATTGGCCTTGCGCCAGTAACCCTTTGGCGGTTCCCCACGCGCCGGGATCGTCCACCATCAGTTCTTTGGCGGCCGCGATTTTCCGGTCGCTGTTCAAGATGCTTTGCAGCGCGGGCGTGCCATCGGCGTTTTGGGTTGAAGAGATCGAACTTGCCAGCTTGTCCATATCGCCCATCTGAGCGAGCGCAGTCGGCGCTTTCTGCTGCGCCTCCTGCAAGTCCTTCTGCTTGGTGAGCGCGCCCTCCTTGGAGATGTCGATATTGGCTGCGCCTTGCGCCTGGATGTATTTCGCTTTGGCGTCTGGCGGCAGCGCGGACCAAGTGTTGGCGTCCAAGCCTTGAGGCGCAGGCACGGCTTGCATCCGCGCCATGCTCTGCAGCTGGATCAGGTTGTTCAATTGCGCGCCGGGATCTTGGCCTTGGCGTTGCGAGCCCATGATCGCGCTCGCCATCGAAGGGGTCGAATAGGCGGCCGCGATCATGTCGAGGCCGTGGTCGATCTCATTGGCCGAGCGGTTGCGCTGCTCCATCTGCATGTACAGCTGAGCCAGATCGGGCGGGGATTGGGTCGCCGCGGTCGGCGGCAGGCTCGCCTGGCCGGGCGGCGGCGCGGGCGGGGCGCTCGGAGCTCCCGACCCAAGAGGCCCGCCAGCAGCCATTTGCGGCCCGCCTAGAGGCGGACTCATCTGAGCGCCTCTCTGTTCGCCCGGTGTGGCGGGGCTTATCTGACCCGGCAAGGGGGCGCCGCCGCTGGTGGCGGGACCCGGCACCCAGTGCGGCGAATGCGCCGCGTCGTTGAGGATTTCGAAATGCCCCGGCGGACCACCGCTGCTGGCGGGCGCGGGACTCATTGGCGGCGCTGCAGGCCGCGGCGGCGCGTTCGGATTGGGGTTGGGCGCGGGCTGCGGATTCATGCCTTGAGCCATCTGGCTCATCGGATTGCCGTAGAGGAGGTTGAGGAGCTCGGCCCCGATCATGACGCGGTTGCTCCTCCCTTAGCCGCTTGAAGCTGGTTCAGCGTGTTGAAGAACGTGGTGTTGCCGTAGCCGCCGGGGATCTGCGAGCCGCCCTGCGGATGGGCGGCGAGAAAAGCCGACAGCACCGAAGGCTGCGGCGCTCCGGTCTGGGAAGCGCCGGGCTGCATCTGCGCCCCATAAGTCGGCGGCGGGCCAGGATTGGCGAGCGCCTGCAAATAAGCCTGACGCGCATTGGCGGCGCTGCTCGGCGCGGCCGCCTGGGGCACAGGGTTGGTCGCTTGTGCGCCCGGCGTGAAGGCGGGATCCGTCCCGCCGAAGGCTGGACCGGGCCCGCTGCCGCCCGGGTTCATCCCGTAAAATAGACTGTTGACCGGGCTTGGCGTCGGCGCGGCGGGCGCGGCGGGACCGCTGTTCAACGTGGTGCCGGGCGTTCCGGCGTTGAGTTGATTAAGGATCGACTGATAGCTCGAGATTGGCTGGCCGGTGGCGGCGTTGGACGGCGCTCCGGCATAACCAGCCATCGGGATCTGGCCGGTGAATTCGAGATAGGGATTCGGCCCGGTGAGCCCCTGCAGGCCGAGCATGTTCTGATAGTCGGCAAGCGGGTCGTCGCCACTAGCCATAGAGGCCTCCTGTGGAATTCAACGTCGTGCCCGGGGTCGCGGTTGGCCCGGGCATCGGGATCACCTGGCCGCCCATGAAGGCTTGAGTCTGAGCCGGGGATTGGATGCCGTGCAGACCGCCCATCTGCCGCGCCGCCAGCATCAATTGCGGGGCCATGGCGGCGATCTGCGCCTGACGCGCGTTGCCCATCGCGGAAGCGGCTTGCTGAGATTGCAGATCGAGGGGAGGCGGGGCCTGCTGCCCGCCGCCCCCGCCTCCGGCGATCTGCTGCAGGTTGTCCATGGTCGACTTTATGCCCGACTCGCCCGGCTGAGTAAGGGCGGCGAGGGCCGAGCCGACATTGGCGGGCTGGGCTGGAGGCGCAGCGGTCGCAGGAGCGCCTCCCACCGCCGCGCCATTATAGGGACCAGTCGGCGGCTTCGAGGTGTCGAGATTGGGATAGTGAGCTTTGAGCGCCGCAACGGTGTTCGGTCCCCATTCCCGGATCGGCGTCACCGCCGCGACCTGGGCCTGCACCGAAGGCGGCGCGCTCATTGCGGTCGGGTATCGATTGATGTCGATGCCTGCTTTCAGCGCCTGACGCCGCCAAGTCGGGTCAATAAACTGGAAATTGCCGCCCGCTGGAGTGCCTCGGTCGGTGTTTACGTCGTGGATCGCCTGCGGAATGTTGCGGTTGCCGCTCTCGACATGGGCGATGATGTCGAGTTGCGATGGCTGGTAAACGCTCGGCTGCGCGCCGGGCAGCGCAGATGGCGCATAAGGAGTCGCAACGGACGGCGTCGGTGCGGGCGGCGCGCCCGGCAGCGCGGACGGCGTGTAATTGAGCGCGGCGCCGTCAGCCACCCAACGCCCCTATGATCGGCGCCCCCGGCGCGCGCAGCTTGCCGGAAGGCGCGAGAATGCCGCGCGAAGGCGGGGTGGCGTTCGGCGACAGTGCGCCGAAGGCTTGTGGTTTTTGCTTCAGGATGTTGAGGGCCGTCTGGGCTCCGGCCGAGCTCGGCGGCGTGGCGCGCGGCGACAACGCGTCGAGCATCGGCATGCTGACCGCCCGATGCCCTTGGGTGGTCACCTTGCGCACCGCGTGGGGCGCGATCTTGGCCACGTCCTCGGCCATCGGGCCGACCACCTTGGGGTACGACTTTGGGTCGCCCTTGTACCGATAGGCGTAGATCGGCACCCCGGTCGCATGTTTGCCGACCTTGGTGATGTCGGTCTTCATCCGGCGATCCGAGCCGCCGCCGAACATGCTCATCAGACCCGACATCGCGCTCGAGCCGCCCGCGGGCGCGGAAAACAGGCCGCCGAGAGTCTGGATGCCGCCCAGCGCCGCCGCGAGCGGGTTCGACTGCGTCTGGGTGGTGGTCGAGGCGCTCGAGCCTGAGGTGCCGGTGTTGTAGGGGGTCATGCCGAGCGCGCTCTCCATGATCGAGAGTTGCTGCTGCGGATACTGATTGGCCTGCTGGAACTGCGCCAATTGGGCGTTGATGTCGTTCTGGCTTTGCGCTTGCTCGAAGCCGCCCGCCGAGGTCAACATGCCGTAATTAGCGATGTTGTTCTGCATCTGTTGGGTTCCCAGAGTTCCCAACCCGGAAGCCGCTTGGTTGACCAGGCCCTCTTGGCTGAGACCAGCGGCCTGGTTTTGCGCTTGGGCGGTGTTCTGCGCCTGGACGTCGGACTGCGCCGCGCCTTGCGCCTGAGCGAAATTGGCCTGGTTCAACTGGGCGGCCATCTGACCTTCGTTCAAGGCTCCCTGAGCCTGGGCCACGCCCTGCTGGATCCCCTGCCGTGAGCCGCCGAAAGCGTTGGCCGAAGCGGCCTGATCCTGCACTTGGTTCTGTTGCAGGGCGTTGGCCTGCTGCATCAGAGGCAGGGTCTTCTGAATCACGTCAGACGTGTATGGATTCTCATAAGGTTGTAAATTGGTTGAGCTCAACTGCGCCGGGTTCACCTGCGCAGGGGTCTGGCTCATGGTGTTGAGGTAGCCCGCCTGGGAAGCGTTCTGCGCGTCTTGGCCGACGTTGCCGGAATTGGCGGCCAGGTTCCACGCCTGCTGGGTCTGAGGCGAAACCCCGGCGACGATCTGCCCCTGATATTGCTGCAGCGGCTGGTTGGCGACCTGCTGCGCCAGGCCGTAATTCTGCTGCCCGGCGTTTTGCACCCATTCTGGGATTTCGTTGGTGCTCTGGGAGCTGCCTTGTTGGACCGTGGTCGAGGATCCGCCCATCACAGTTCTCGTTGATAGAGGAAGCTTTTCGTTCGAATCTTCCAACCCTTGGTCAACGGATGGTCAAGCCACCCGCGGCGACCGTAGGCCTGGATCAGCCCGATGTCATTGGCGTTCGCAAACTGGAAAATACGCTCCAAGAGTTTCCCGCACGCCTCGAGCTCGCCCACCACCACCAAGATCTCAAGCAACTTGGCGCGCGGAAATTGCGCGATCTGGGTGATCGCCCAAGTCTCGCCTTCGACGAAGCTCTGCATCCGGCCCTCAGCGAGGGCGCTGAGGATGTCCTGCACACTGTACAAGCCTCCCATCCGGTCGAGCAGACGCGCGAGCTTGACGTGATAGGGATGCGCGGTCATCGCGTCGGATTTGAACCTCCGAGCGAAACCGGCGTGGCGACGAACGACCCATTGCTCTGAACCTGCAGCAACCACACCGCAGGCGGCGTGCCCGGCGGGGCGTCGTTGGCCTGCAGCATGATGCCAGGCAGCGCCACATTGCTGTTCATTTTCGCCGCGAAGCCCTGTCGGCACCAGAGCGAGAACTGGTTGAGAAAATTCCCCAGCTGCGCGCTGATCGTCGGATCGCTCGGCACCGGCGGCGGCGGATGCGCCTGCGGCGGGGAGGCGGAACCGGGTGAAGTGACCATTTAGCGATCTCCTCGCGACATTCGCGTAAAAAGACCAAGAAACCACCAGCCGTCAGTTGTGATCGTCAGCCCGAAACGCCGCCTCTTCCACGGGATCGAGAAGATCACCCAACCATAAGTCTGATCGCGCGGCAGCGTCGGATCGATGCTCGCCCTTCCCGGCGTGTAAAGGAGCATCAGCGATCTCCTCTCACCGCGACATCGATCAAATGCTGGCCGACCGTCACTGGATTGATCTGCGGGCCCGCGAGCGAAATCCGCATCCGAATGTCACGGCCGGTGGTGCGCAAGTCGACAAAGCCATTCGAGGTGTTGACCGTGCGCGGCGCCGTCTGCGCCTCGACCACCGGGATCGGCGCTCCGTTCGGATCCGGCATGACGCTCCGGGAATTCTTGTAAAATAGGCTGTAGCGCAGATTGGTGACGTCGCCGCCGACGTCGGGGATCAATTGCTTGACGGTGACTAGACGCGAGCCCGAAGTGAGGTTGAGATCGAAGGTCTCGGCCCACGGCAGCGGCACGTTAGCCGGATAAACAATACCGATCTCATGCTGATAAGCGAACGGGCCATCGGCCATGATCGTCTGCACGGTGTAGGAGGCGGCGACCCCGGCCGAGCGCGACATCTGCCCTTGCGACCACCATCCCTCCTTATAATTGTAGATTATGCATCGGGTGTTTGTGCCCGCTGGGTTGTTCACTACGCCCTGCGGAAAGAACCACCAAAACTCACTGAACGGCGAGACGTGCACGGCGCAGGCCTGCTCGCGCACGTTGAGGATGTCGATATCGTCGTCGACCCACGGCCGCACCTTGCACGGCACCGGCTGCACCCAGGCGCCGTTGTAAGAAAACATCCCCTGCTCGGACATCCACAGCGTCAACGACGTGGTCGGGACGATGCTCTGCGGCGACCACGGCGTGCAGTTCTTCGCAATCTCGGTGTAATTATAGATATAGGGCAGGCCGAGAAAGGCGTTGAGATAGGTGCGTGTCGCGGTCCACATTAAGACTCCGAGCGGACCCGCCACGGCAGCGATGATCGGCGCCGCGGGCTCGATGTCGAGATAGCCCGCTTGGCTGGTGATGTTGGAATAATCCCACGCGCCGGGGTTCTCCTGATCGCACCAGGCGAAGCGCCGCGAACCCCCGCCATAGGTGTTGTCATAAGCGCCGAAAACCATCACAAAACGCTCTTGCGTGATGACGAAAGAGCGGCCGCTCGGCACTGTGCCGCGGCCCGAATCGGCGACCTGCGGCGTCGCCACATTGCCAAATTGAAGCACGTCTCCGACATTGCCAGCATTCATTGCTGGTGCGGTTAGGGTTAAGGTCGCGTCGCTGGCCTGACTGTAGCTCTGCACCCAACCGACCTGAACGTTGGCGGTGAGGTTGTAAACATTCATCCCGGGCTCGACGGTGCCGTCATTAGGCCCGCTCATGACAAGCGTCGTCGTGGTGGTGTCGAAGGCTTGGGTGGAAACAAACGAGGCGACCACGCCCGGCGTGCCGTTGGCCGGATCCCAAAACAAAAGCCGCCCATCGGGCGAAGTCATCGCGTAGAGAATCGCGCCGAAATTATCCAAGCTGAAAGCGTCAGGCACCTTGTTGAGGGCGTTCACCGTCGATTCGGGCCGCGGCGTGCCATAAGTACCGGCGCTATAGGGGCCCTCGCCGTAGCCGCCTTCGGTTAACGGCACCGGCGGAATGATGCCGTCGCCGGGCGTGATGTCGTAGAGTAGGCCGCCCACGTCGACATAAAGGTTCGCCTCGCACAGGTATCCAATATAAAAAACGTTATTTAAATCATACCAACTATGTATTGCCTTACACCTTGATGCAAATGAATAAGTATACTGTGCTTGACCGCCAACAGGAGAGAGCATTCCCTCTCTCCATCGAACCAAATTTACTTCGCTCCAATTTGAACTCTTCATCTGCTTCGTAGCCATTGCTACGACACCAGGGGGTATTTCTAACGGAGTAAATTTAGTAGACATCAGACGCTCCCTAGCTCACAATAATAGGTATGCGCCATGACCTGACCGGCCAACGCTTTGGCCGCCTGACCGTTCTCTCTTTTGCCGACACTTCCGGCACTCATGCGCGGTGGTTGTGCCGCTGCGACTGCGGAAATGAATGCGTCGCTTATGCTACACATTTGAAAACAAAACGCACGCAAGCTTGCGGTTGCCTTAAGCTTGAACGTATTCGTCAAGCGAACACCAAGCATGGAGACAATCGAAGTCCAGAATGGCAAGCGTGGATTAACATACGCGCGCGATGTCGAAGCCCAAGCCATCGTGACTATCGCTACTACGGCGGCAGAGGCATCACGGTCGATCCTCGCTGGGATACCTACGAGAACTTTCTTGCCGACATGGGCCGCCGCCCAGATCCAAAGCTCACCATCGACCGCATCGACAATAATGGCCCTTACGCCCCGTGGAATTGCCGCTGGGCGACTCGAAAAGTGCAGATTGCCAACCGTCGACATCCTACTGATACCTTATGATATAAGGCACCGCGACGTAAGTCGGGACGATGGTGATCGGAGCGCCGCCGCCCGCATTCTGGATGCTAATATTCGTTGGCGAAGCATAGATGCCGATGCCGGTCGCGGCGTAGCCGAGATAAACGCCAGTCGCAGCCCCATTGATGTAAACGTTGTTGGCTGAGGCGGGGCCGGTGCTGCCTATCAGAAGGTTGCCGCCCACGCCGCCCGCAATCGCCCCTGGCGTGGTCAAGCCGACGACGACGCCGCCATGCGTATGCGCGTCCTGACTTGCGCCGTGGGTGTGGGTCGGATCACCAACGCCGTGGATATGCTCCGGATCAGCGATAGCGTGAGCGTGCTCCGGATCACTAACCCCATGCGCGTGCACCGGCATCTGCGCCGCGCTGATGGTGTAGCTGAACGAGCCGCCTTTCGACGCCGGTGGATTAGCCGTCGCGCTAGCCCCGAGCGCAAAAACATCTTGAAGATCAGGCACGTTGAAATTCGCGCCCGAACCGCCCCAGGCATAACCGATGGCGGCGAACAGCTTGGCGTAGGTTCCGGTGGTTGGATAGGACGAGCCGTCGCACAAGATCCAGTTGGTCGGTGGGGTCATGCCGCCGCCCCATTGCACGATCATGCCGATCAGCACCGAGGCTTGCTCGTTGGCGTAGACCTGAGCGTCGATCAGCGCGAAATTGTTGTTGAGTTCAGTGCCCCAGGTGGTCAGATCGCCGCCAACCGCGGGCTGAGTCCAACCGTAATTAGGGGTTTGCGTGGCGGCCATCATCGCTCTCCAAAGCGTCGACCCTCGTTTCGAGATCGGCGACGCGGTCCTCGACCGGCGCGGTCTCCGGCAACAGTGTCGGCGGCGGCGCAGCGGCTTTGGGCGCGTTGCCCTCGTCGAGCCAGGCGAGATAATCCTGGCAGTCGATATTGTCCGGGTCCATGGGGATGAAGGCGCCGTCCTCGTCGCGCACGATGACGCTCTCGTGCGGCTTGTTGTTGATGGCGTCCCAAACTTGACTATAGGTCATGGTCAAAGCTCCGCGGCTAAGGTGCAGGCGAAATTTGCAGAAGCTGCCCCAGCAGCCGTAGCCGCTACGGCAACACTAACGCAATTAGATTGCGTGCTAAATGATTGTATACCAGAAGAATTGTTATAGACTACATTGAAAAATGTTACGGTTGGCACCGCGCGCATTATCTGGAACGTGTAGCTTTCATTAACATTAACGCTCGCAGGAGTATAACCACTGCTAATCCATGCACTATTAAAAACTTGATAATACCGTTGGCAATCCGCCATGCTCTTGGCGAGCGACTGCCTATTGTACGGCGTTGCTACGGAGCCGATCTCCAGCTTGACGCCGGTGAAGTAAAGCACCCCTATTGCTGTAATGAGGCCCCTCGCGCCCGTTACTGCTGTGATCGTGCCGTTCGACCACGTATTTGCAGGACCGTGAAAATTCGCGCCCGAGCCCAAATCAAAATTTACGCTTATGGAAGCGCCATTGCCGCTCGTCGTCCACGATCCGGCAGTGTCGCCGGGAATGGAAACAACGACCTTCGTCCAAACGTTCGCAGCAAGCGCGAAGGAGAACGGATAAGAGCGCGTGCCTGCCGCGTTAACGACTGCGCCGCTATAGGTTCCAGCAACAGTCGCCATCACCCAAAACGATAGCGTGACCGACTGCGCGTTTGCCGTTCCCCAGGCAAAATCGCTCACCATGTCGGCTTCAATGAATTGCAGTAATTTGAAAAAGTCGGTCGCCAACGGCGCGTAAGGCGCTTGCGTCGAAAACCCTAAACAATAGGGAAATCCAGGCGCAAACGTCGCGGGCGGCCCTATATTTTGCCCCCAATAAAAACCATTGTTCTGCGTGCCGAGATACTGCCAACGATCAACCGTATAGACACTAGTCCCTGTTTCGTTCCCACCGTTCCATCGCTGGTCGATCCGCATGTCGCCGTTGATGACCCGGTTGTCGTTGATCCCCGGCGCGACGGTGGGGGAAAGGCCGCTCGGCAACCACTTCGCGCCGTCCCAAATCCAAGTCACGCCCGCAGCGGTGAATTGCTGGCCGACAGTGGGACTGGCGGGAAAGTCAAGCATGCGTAGGGGTCATGGTCAAAGCTCCGCATCAAGAAGAACAGAAGTTGCGGTAACAGCCATCGGACCATCAGCTATTGTTGTCGCGTAAACGCCAACACTCGAACTGGTTGGGCCTAAAGAAAGTCCGATACCGCTAGCGTTAGCATAGTTTACATTAGAAAAATTCACCGTTGGCGCAGCTCGCATCGTCACAGGGAATGTTACAGTTTGCCCAAAATTATATCCACCTAAAGAATAACCGCCAGCCCATAGACAAATGGTGTCAGAATAATACCTCTGACAATCCGCCAAAGACTTGGCCAACGACTGCCGAGGGAACGGCGTTGCTACGCTGCCGATCTCCAACTTGACGCCAGTCAGATAGAAGCCCGCGCCATTGACAGTGACAGGGCTGACCGCGCCAGTCACGCCGACGTAATTTACGGACGCCCATGCGTTAGCAGGGCCGCGATAATTGGCTCCGCTGCCCAAATCGAAGCCAACGATCAGTCCCGTGCCGTTGCCGCTCAACGTCCATGCCCCACCGGTGTCGCCGGGAATGGGGATAACGACCTTCGTCCAAGTGCTTGCCGCAAGAGTGTAGCTGAACGGATAGGAGCGATTAGGAACGTCGTTGCGGATCGCACCGCTGAATGTTCCGGCCAATGTGGAGTACGCCATGAACGACAACGTCATCGGCGAAGCACCCGCCGCGCCGAAACCAATGTCGTTGAGCATGTCGGCTTCAATCGGCTGGAAGACTGCGTAAGTGTCGGTCGCCGCCAGCGTGAAGGTCGAGAGCGAAGTAAACACTAGAGCGCCGCCAAAGCCCGCAGAAGCCCCGCCGCGTCTCCAATTCATCATGCCAATTGTCGTTGGGTTGTAATACCAACGATCAATGGTATAACCCGCTGCCGTTCCCGTCGCGCCAGCATTGCGCTGGTCGATCCGCATGTCGCCATTGATGAGCCGGTTGTCGCCCATCGGGATAAGCACGGTCGAAATGGTGCCGTCCGCCGCCGCCTTGATCGACGTCCCGTCGACCTTGACCAGGCCAAGCGTCGTCGTCGAGGCGGGCGGCAACTGACCCGCCGCATTGATCACCGGCACCCATTGAGTCGAATTAGGGTCTTGATAGCGAAGATAAGTCTGACCACCGACACTATCGAACCACAAATCGCCAGGGACGACCGCTGAGGGGGGTGTATCGGAAATGGTCACCGGAGGCCCGCCCGAGACCGAGATGGGCGTCCACGCCCCGCTCTGGCGACCGTATTGCGTCCCATCGGTCGGAGCGTCGGGAATGCCGCCGCTCTGATTCGCCCAGGACAGGATGCCCGAGCCATTGGTCGAGAGCACCTGGCCAGGCGAGCCGCCGGGAAGATAGAAATTCCCGAGACTATTGACGGCCAGGAGCCCGTTAACCGCCAGGCCGCCATTGACAGTGATGCCGGACCCGTTGAACACCGTCGCGCCATCAGCCCGCGCGATGGTCAACCAAGTGCCGAGCGACACCCCGGTCGTCGAGTAAGCCTGGAGGCTGAAATTCGCCCCGACGTTGTTCAATCCCTCCGCGGTCTGATCGCCCAGGTTCAGCACCCAACGCATGACGTTGGACGCCGAGCAAAGAATGGCGCGGGCGTTGTTCACCGGAGCATTCAGGACCAAGCTATTTGGTCCCTGGACCGTGGTGACGCCGTTAACCGTCAAGCTCCCGGTGACCGTACCGCCCGCAATGGGCAGGTAAGGCCCGCCAGTGACCGGCGTGATCCACGACAGATTGCCGTTGCCGTCAGTCGCGGGAACCTGTCCCAGCGAACCGCCGCCAAGCTGCAGCTGCGCCACCGTGGGCACCGAGCAGACCGCGTTCCCGGCGAACAGAAGCGCGCCGCTCGTCACCGCGCCGCCCGCGCTCAGATTGGTCTGCCCGGTGAAGGTGCCGCCGCTCGCCGGGACGACCAGGTTCCAGGCCCCTAACGTGCGCCCATACGTCTGAGTATCGGGAACCTCCTCGACCCCGGCCCCATGCGCCTCGAGATATTCGAGAGTGACCGCCTCCATCGGCTCGACCGGATCGCGGGCTAGGTAAACCGGACCCGCGAAGGTGGCTGAGAGATCGGCGCCGGAGATCGACAGCGCCGGGCCGAGCACAGCGCCTGCGCCATCGAGATGGTTGATGGCGAAGTTCGGCGGCGCGCCGCCGTCGTTGAGGCTGACCTGCCAGTACAGCGAACTGACCGTCGCCGGGACGCCGGTGATGACGACGCCGTCAACGATCGAAGGTCCGCTGACCGCGGAACAGCCTTCGGTGTCGTTCCAGTCGTTCGACGGCGGCAGCGGATTGACCGTCCACGTCGGCGGCTTAGGCGTCGGTCCAGGGATCCACTGGTCGTTCATCCGAACGATCTCACCCGGGTTCGCTTCAGCCGTGAACCGCTCGCCTTGGCGCGCAGCCAGGCGGCGTTAAGGTCTTGGATCATCTTGTCGACCTGCTGCCCGTACAGCATCCAAGTCTGTTCTTCGCCAATGGCGTGCAGACCGGCGTTCATCAGCGCAGCCAAAAGGTACAATCGCGGAAATTGGGTATAGACCCAGCTCGACCCGACATTGGCCATCACCGGGACTTGCTGGAAGTAGTTCATCTGGAACAGCGTGCCCTCGGTCTCGTTGGGCGCGCCGCCGAAATAGATGGTCAGCCCCTCGATCGTATAATTGAGCCAGGTCGAATTGTAGTTCTGGACATAAGTGCCGGAATAAGGCTGAGCGGGCAGGCGAAAGAACTCGTCGCGCGCTTTGTAGGTGAGCGGAATCCACCCCGTCGGGGTTGAGCCGCTCGCCATCAGCAAAAGGTCGGTCTCGAGCCAATCACCCGGCAGCGGCGCGCAGCCGCAAGTGACGGTGTTCTGGCTGGTGGCGATCATCTGGCCGATGCGCAGATTGGTGTTGAGATGCTGGTCGGCCATCGCAATGAACGAGGCCACCAGCGACTGCGACCAGTCCTGGCGATTCGCGAAGTCAGCGATCTGGGCGCAGAAGGTGGTGTAGTCGCTCATATCCGGTCCGTGAGCCACAGAATGAGGACAATGATCAGCACCACCCCAACGACGCCAATGCCCGAATTGCCGAGGCCGTAGCCTGGGCGCCAGGGCGCGCCCTGATAGAAATGCGGCCCAATCCCGCCCAGCAGCACGATCACGAGGATGACGATGAGGATCAGACCCAGCGGGCTCATTCAGGCGGCCTCCCTCGACTGAGCCAATAAGCGACCACGGCGCCAAAGGCGGCGACCAGGCCGCCGATCGCGCCCGAAGTGATTTCGTCGGTCGGGATGGTGAACAGGGCGCAGAAGGTGACCAACCCGAGAAAGGCCAAGATCACCAAGAGCGAAATGGTCAACGTGCCGCCGGTCTTGTCGAACTTGCTGGCGGCGATAACCAGAAACACCGTCAGAACAGCGGCGATCACCAACCCTATGGACGCCGGATAGTCGAAAATCCGCGGCGTCGGCGGCGGAACGACCAGATCGGACGCAGCCATTCATCAGCTCGGCTCCGGCATCGCGGCCGAGGCGGGCAGGCCTGGAAGCTCGGCCTCCACCATCGGAGCGGCGGCCGGGATCTGTTTGAGGGCTTTTTTGAACAGCCAATAGTAATTGGCGATCGTACTGGCCTTGTCGGTGCCGTTGACGATCCGGCGCGCGTTGATCGGATCCTCGATGGCCTTCGACTTGGAGAGATATTTCGGCAGACCGACGCCGGTGAACCAGCCATGGATCATGCCGTCGTAGCTGACCAAGGCCGAGGTCGAGGCGTGCAGCATCAAATGCGGTTCAGGATAGATGTTGGCGTGAACGCCGTAGCGATCCTTGAGGTATTGCTGGCCGTTTTTGTAATTCGTATCCCAAGTCAATTGGACATGGCCGCGGCCATAGTAGGCCACATTGTGCGGCGCGACCGGCTGGCCGTAGGACTTGCCCGCGCCTTTGCCGTATTCCTCGATCGGCTGCATGGTGTACGCGGTTTCGTGGTAAAATGTGGCTAGCGCGTAGGCGAGCCACATCGTGCCGTCGTTCGGATTGGCGGCCTCGAAGTGCTTCTCCCACACCTCGAGCAGATAATTCATCCCATCGACCTGGGATTGGGTCAGCGTGCCGTTGAACAGGTCTTTACGGACGGTGTCGAAGAAATGCTTACGGTCGTAGGGCATCAGACGGTTCCTCGCCAGATCCGCCAGGGCGTCGCCTCTGGACCGTTGAGCCAGATCTTGAAGGCGTCCTGATCGTGGTAGACGCCGCGATGGATCAGGTCTTCGACAACGAACTTCGGCAAGCGCGCCACAACCTTATTGACGCCATGGCGCATCGTCTCCCGGTCGCGCGCGATGCTCTCGAGAATCGGTTCGATGTCCGTAGTCGTTTGGACATGGAACCGATCCGGCTGATCCGTGTCATAGATCAGTGTGCGCGCGACGCCGTCGCGAACTTCATAGCGTCTACGCGCCTCGCCCATAGTATAATCTCACTAAGGCGCAGGAGGAGCCTGGGCTATGCCATTGAACAATACGTGCGCTAATCCATTCCTAGTCTCGACTCCCCATTCCACAACGATCATCCTCGTCTCGGCGTCGCCCGTTCTTGCCATCAAATACTGACGGAAAGCGCGGAAGAACCCGAGCGCGGCGTAATCCGGATCGATCAACAACCCAACGTCAGGCGGCACCCAACGAGACGGGATACACTTCACTCGGCCGAAGTCTGTCGCGATGACGTCGACCGTGCTGACGACCTCAGTCTTCCCCACCAGAACCTGCGTGGTCGAACGCCCGACGAAAGTCGACACCGTCCGCTTCGGCCCTGGCGGCACCACCCACAGTGAGGGGCTCGCCCCATTCGTGTAGGCGAGCTGCATCGCATTGCCGAGCATGTCCTCGGTCAAGGCGACCGGAGTGCCAGGCGCGTTAAAGACCGCATATTGGGTCGCGGGCAGCGTGCCAGGGGTGTCGGGCGACACCGCGCCGCCGGGCCCGCTGCCGCCCTTGCCGACCGCTGTCGCGATAGCGTGCGTCAACGACTCGGTCATGCGGGCCGTCGTCCCATCGACCCCATCGTTGCGCGCCTGCCGCGAGCACAGAATGGTCTCCATGTCGGATTTCAAAACTTTCGAAGCCATGGCCATCTGATGCGCCATTTCCGACGACTTGCCCGCGGCGTCCGACTCTTCTTGCGAACCTGACACAGTGGCGTCGCGCTCGCTGATCTGAGTCGCATTCTGCATCCGGATGGTCGGTTGCCCCGGCGAGTTGGCGAGGACAAAACCTTCGACTTGCGCGTTGGTTGGGTTAACAACCGGCAAGAATTCCGTCTGCCAGTCGAAGAACCGATTCTTGACGTTGCGCCTTCGAATCGCGCTCATCACCGGCGTATCGAAGGGATCGATGTTGTAGATGGCGTTCGACAAATCTTCTCTGTTGCCCACCGCCATGTAGGTGGTGAAGGCATTGGTGACCTTTGCCAAGGGAATCTCCCGGAGTTAGAGCAATCTACGAAACACTTCTGCGGTCGCATCGAGCGATCCGCTGCTCGCCTGGCGGCGTAATGCTTCGTCGAGCCCTCTCCGTTGCCCATTCCCGTTTAAGGGGGTAGCGGCGCCGGGAGTTAACGTTCGACCTTTGCCGGGGATGACAGCCCGGGGTCGGGCCGCCATCATCCTGTCGTACCTGCTGGCCTTCAGGAGAACCGTGAGCATCCTGGGGTCATAGACCGTGGCCACTTCATACTCGCTGAAACCAGCATTCGCTGCGGTTTTCCGCATCGAATGCAGGTTCTTCTTCAGCGTCGGTTCGTCAGGGATCTTGTTGTCCATGACGAATTTCGAAAAGCCTTTTACGGCGTAATCCTGAACCTGTCGATCATGCTCCTGCTGAGCCGCCGCTTCGCGCTCAGCCCGCGCCTGCCGCGAAGCCGCCAACTTGGCGTAGATGGTCTGGAAAACCTTCTGCTGCGCATGCGCGTTGTGCGGATTGACGGCGAATTCCTGATCCCAGTTGGGCTCGGTCGGGAGCATACGCGCGACGTCTTCCTCGTAATCCTGCCGCGCCTTCTGCCATTGCGCCCAACTTGCTTGTAAATAACCCTGATTCTGCTGCAGCTCCTGGCTGACCTGATTGAGATGAGCCAGGCGCTTGTGGAACGTCTGCTCGCGCGAATAGCCCCTGAGCGCCTCCTCGAGCGTGACGTGAAAAGTCTCGCCGTCCGCGCTTACTTCGAACCTTTCGGCCTCGGAGTCGCGCTCGGATGACCGGTCGGGCACTCGCTCGTCGCCCTCGGCCGGGGTGCGCTCGTCTGCCCGCGGAAGGTCGTCGCCTTCGGCGGCGATGGCCCAGATGTCTTCCGGCTCATCCTCGGCTCCTGCGTATCCTTCGTCGGCGGTGGCATCATTGCGCTCCGCGGCGTCGGGGCTACGTCGTTGGCGACCCGACCGCTCATCTTCGGCGGGCGCGCGGCGGGATCGTGGTGAACTTTCGCCGTCTTCCCTCTCCCGTACTCGACCATCTGCAACGTCCCTTTCCAGCGCGCGCAGCCTCGGATTATCGCCGCCGTCGCGCGTGTCTCCGGTCAGCGGATCGCCCTCGAGGGGTCGAGGGCTGAACATCGGTTCTGGCGGGCCCGACTCGGCCACAGGCTTGCCGCGCTGATCACGTGGCGCGGAACGCGGCGCGACCTCGTTCGAAAACGCGGCGACCGCTTCGTCGTATCCCTCAGGAGGCATGGAGTCCTCTCTTTATCGCCATCGTCTGAGTGGCGATCAAACTGTCGAGCATGCGGGGAATCGCCTCGAGCGCGATCAATTGCGCACGCAGCCGCTTCGTCTGCTCATCGTCGGTCTTGGGATCGAGAAGCTCGCCGTACCACTGTGCTTTCAGGGTCGAAATTGCGACCGTGAAAGCGCGATTGGCCTTCAGCCCCTCGGCCTCCCTGGCGAGCTCCTTGATGACCTGGGCGTCCTGGGCCTTGATGTCGTTCACGGACTCGGCCTCGGCTTGAGTTTGGCGAGGTGCTCTTGATTGGCGAGCGTCGCGCCGGTGATCGCCGCCTCGTGGCCGCGATCCATCTCGTTCTCCTGGCTCTCATGCTCATGATCGGCGTCGGCGGTCAGCGCGCCCGCGATCAGCTTGGCGTGGGTGTTGTGAACGTCCGTTGCGTGCCCAGTCATCGCCTGGTGGTGCTGGGCCGCCCCCATCGTCATCGCCTGGGTGTGGGCCGAAGAAATCTGCGCCATCTTCTGCATGTGCTGCGAGGCGATCTGAGCCGCCTTCAACTGCGCCTGGCTCATCGCTTGCTGGTGCTGGCGGACGCTGTCCTCAGCGGTCTGCTGTTGATCGGCGAAGTCGAGTTGGTTCTGGGTGTCGGCCTGATCGCTGTCCGACTGGCTCTTCATCAAGGTCGCGCCCAATTGGCCGAGCTTGTGGGCGCTGTCGACATGCGCCTGCCGGGCCTCGAGGGCGAGCTTCTGAAAGTCGAACTCGGTCTTAGCCTGGAGCTCGTGCGACTTGAGCGTTTGCTCGGACAGGAGCTTCTTGGTGTCGAAGTTCTGCTGCCCGGCGGCCTTGGCCGCCTCCATCCGAACTTTCTCCATCTGCGCTTGCGCCGCGATCAGCATCGGATCCGGCGGCTTCGGCGCGTTCTGGATCGCCATCATCTGCTGCGGCGTCGGGGTCTTGAAATACCTCCCGACATTTTTCACGTTGGCGAGGGAGAGAATATCGGTGATGGTGTTCAAGAGCTCCGGAATCCCGCACACCGGATTGTTGAGGCCATAAGTTTGGATGACCAATTGCTGGTCTTGCTTGACCTGATTGAGCGCCAGCATGCGCGTCAGGTCGCTGCCCTTACCCAGGTTAGCGTTGACCTCAACCGCCATCGAGGCGTCGAAGGTCGAGGTGTCGTAAGGGATGTACTTGCCGCGAATCTTCAGCGTGCGCTGCTGATTGGGATTTTCGCAGATCTCGTTGTACAATCCGCTGAACAAGTCCTTAAAACCGGTCTCGCACAAGACTCGAGCGACCAGTTCGATGCGCTCCTGGGCGCCATTGATGACCGCCTCTACCCCGATCATGGTCGAGCTCTGCAGCGCCTTGGGGTCGAGACCCTTCGCCGCGTCGCTGAGACCCGTGCGACGCTGCAGAGTTTCGTTCAGCATCTGCAGGACGGGCAACGCCTGCTGGCCGAGAAACGGCGTGTTGGTGAACAAGACCGATTCAGAGGGGTTGCCCCGGGTCCGGATCACCGCCCCTAAATCGTCGTTGAGCGCGTCATCGACCGTCACCATGAGCTCGTTGATGACGGTCTTGGGATTGATCGCCTCGGCCGCGCTGTCGAGCACCGCGCGGGTCATATTGGTTTTTATTCTCTGGATGTCTTCGGTATAATCGGCCAAGCTATCGCCGACGATGGTGTGGCTCACCGGGTCACAGGAAAAAAGGGCGAATTTGATCCGATTGGCCTCTTCATCGGCGACGATCTGTTGATCTTCGCCCATGGTGCAGATGTAGCGAAGCTCTGGCGTGCCATCACCATCTTTATCGATTTTTACATACCATTCTCCGTATTTGACCCCATCGCCGATCCGGGTGCCCATGAAGCGGGCGGGGTTGCGCAGTTGAGGCTCGACGGTGAAAGCGGATTCGGAGGTCTGGATATGCTCGAGGCAGAGATCGCGGTCGTAGCCCATCGCAATCAGCTGATCGACCGGGACGATCCGCTCGTGGCCGACGATGCGGCTGTCGCGAAACGTCCGCGCATAGCGATCGAGGCGCATTTCTTCGGGCGGAACGCCCGCGACTTTGATGATCGGTTTCGAGACTTCGAACTCGATCACGCAATGGTCGAACACCGGCGGAGGCGGCTGTGTTAACGCCGGGGGCAGCGGAGGCGGCGGCGCGCCAGCCATCGCGCCAGGCGGCGGACCGGGGGGCGCTTGAGGCGGCTGTGGACCAGAAGCATTCCCAGCTGCGCCCGGCGGACCCACCGGCGCTGGTCCCGGCATCGGGGCTCCGGCTCGAGGGGGCGCTGGCCCGGTGGGCGCGGGAGACGGCATCCCGGCTATGGGCGCGGGCCCCTGCGCCAACCCGGTGGGAGGAACGGGCGGCGGCGCAGGGGGCGCTGCCCCCGGCGGGGGAGCAGTCGGAATCTGAGGGGGAGGCTGTTTAACCGGCTTGCCGATCGAAATCAGCTTGGCGTTCGGCTCCTCCGACAGCATCATTTGGATCTGTTCGGCAGTAACATTCAAAAATGTCTTGCGCTTCATCTCCTTGTGATCGTCGGTCCACCACTTACAGAACCCAGTTTTGACCGTGAGCGCGTCTTTGAATGCGCCATAGAGGATGAGAAAGCCTGGGTTGTCGTTCCAAAACGTATAATTTACATACTCAGTAGCCTGTTCTGCGACATCGACCTCTTCCTGCGTGCGAGGAACAAGAACGACAGGCGACTCAGTAGCGCCGAAGAGCCGGATCAACGATGGAATCATCATCATCACCGCATCGCGCACGTCGGTGGAGACGTAAGTCGAGCGGTTAGGGGAGTTGGTGTTGTCCTTGTTGAGGATCTCGCCCAGTGTGGCGTTGGGATCCTCACCGATATAGGGCTGGCCGGGATTGTAGGGGCCAATCCACGGCTCGTAGCCGTAGTAATAAAGCTGGGCGTTCTGGCGATCAATGGCGAGGAAAGAGTTCTCGTAATCTTTGGCGTCCGACATCATCGCGCGGACGTATTGCTTGTAGCTCTCCGGATCCTTGGGATCGTAGGCGCTGGTGCTTGGAGCCGACTGGTCTTTAAAGTGGTAGAATAGACGTTCCATTCTACTTGCTCCAACGAGCTAAGTTAGCTTTTCTCGACCTCTCTTGCTTAATTTCAAAAGAAATATTGACCGCCCCGCGTCGAATACGGTCGGAACGCTCTTCTGCCGAAATGTCCTGCTGGTTTTCGCGCGCTGTCGCCCAGCGCAGATGCCCACCATTGACGCAAAGACCGCCGACACACCCATTCCGAGTGTTGTGAGCCGCGTGATGCTTGGATGTTGGAGGTGGACCGTTTGTCTCTTCACAGACGACGCGTGGAACGCGCACAACCTTGCCGTTCCAGCCTACAGTTCCTTGCAAACTACGTGGATTGCCGCCAAGTCCAGCGATCCAGATCAAGCACCCGGTATTTGGCTCTGGAATCCACTTATCAGCGTGCTGCTCGAGAATGCTCTGTCGTTCCATGGCCCACATCCATGAGACGACCCCCGCGGAATCGGTCTTAGCTCAATCCATGCCTCTTGCGCCAGAGGGCTTGCTTCTTTCGGTCATGGAGCCATAGCCACATGGGTGGGGCGACCGGGCCGATGAAAAGAGGCCCTCCGGTGCGCCAGAGGGCCTCCAAGTCGACTGGAGTCGATGGTTTATTTCGGCTGCGGCCGGGGCGGGGCGCCAGGCCGGGTGGGGAGTTGTCCCGCTTGCGGAGGACGCCCCCCTTGGCCTGGGAGTTGTCCAGCGGTTGGCGGTCGCTGGCCCGGTCGCTGGCCCGGCAGGCCTTGACCCGGCTGCGGAGGGCGTTGGCCAGGCCGCGGCGGTTGGGGGCTCGGCAGGCCCTGGTCGGGACTTTCGCCACCCTCTTCGCCCTCGCCCGGCAAGCCCTGATCGGGATAACCGCCCGAACCCTCAGGCACGTCGACCACGATATAGCGCATGACGTGATGGCCGGTCGAAGAGATCAGCGCCGCCAGCACCAAAGCCTTGCCTTCGGGAATACCGGCATCCGGCGGCAGCGGCGGCCAGATGGTGCCTGGAGGCGGATCCGTCGGCGGCAAGGGCTGGCCAGCGACCGGCGGCAGGCCGACATCGGGATGCTCGGGATCGAGCGGCCAGACCGGCAGTTGACCCGCTTCCTCATCGCCGCCGCCATCGGGGCCCTCGACGCCATAGCCGGGATCGACCGGACGGCCAGGCCGGGAAGGCAAGTGCCCGGGATGGCCGGGAGCGCCCGGATGGCCAGGCAAGCCAGGTCGGCCCGGCCGCCCGCCAGGCAGGCCTTGGTCAGGGTGCGATCCCTGATCGATCGGTTGGATGTAGGCCATGAAACCTTGCGCCATGCGTTTCCTCCAGAGTGTTAGGACAGCTTTGGGTTACGCCACAATCATGACAAGCTCAACGGCGTGGCGGGGTTTCGTTGGCCTTCTCGAGCGCCTCGACGCAGTCTTTGGCGTAACGAGCCACAATCGCCCATTCATTAGCCCGGCCGCCGCGCTTGATCCAATCGATCGAGAGTTGAAGCAACAGAGCCATCAAGAGCTCAGGCTCGTTCATGCCCGCGAACATGTCGAGCGATTCTAGATCGCTGGCGGGGTGGGGTTGGCCGCGAAGTGCTTGCACGCCCAGGCCGAGTGGGGCACTTCCGACATGGGAGCGGGGGTACTGAGCAGCGCCTTCTTGCAGCGCGCTGGTTTCAGCAGGCCCAGTCTCGTCCGCTCGCCCTTCGGGTTCAGCCACCATGTGCATTCTCGGCAAGTGTTGGAGGTGTCGACGCGGGCAAAGTGCGCTTGCCCCGGTTTGGTCATGATGTAGGAGACGCTCTCCTCGGTCAAATGTTCCGAGCCGATCATCAGACATACCAGAACCAAAGCGCATAGATACTAGGACTTTCCATCACTTCCGGCATATTGCCCCAGAATAACGCCATCTAAACCAGGCCCCTGATCCTTCGCCGCAGCCGCTGGCTGGAATGGCGCATCGAGGAGACCAGCGCAATGCCGACGCAGCCAGTGCGGAAGGCGTCGGCGGCGTCCTCGGCCTCGTCGGGCACCGCTTGGCCATTCTTGCCCTTGCGATAGGCGCGCAGGCGGGCGAGGCCGCGGCGGCAGGCGGTCTCGTCGAACCAGCTGACCCCAAGCACGCCGCGGGTGGCGGTGACGCCGTCCTCGGTGTTGTGGTTGGGGACGGTGAGCACCGGCTCTTTGAGGAGGTTGAACAGCTCGTGCTTACGGCTATGGCCGGTGGAGAGCTCGCGCACTTCGACGTCGTGCGGCAGGAGATGGGCGCGGTATTGGAAATGGCCGACCCTGGCCTTGAGGTGGAGCAGATCGGTGTAGTGGCTCAAGGCTTTGTCGGTTCCTTCGATATAGTCGATCCAGTGGACTTCGCGGCCCGCGAGTTGGAACAGCCACACCACCTGCAGATGCCGGATGCCCAGATCCCAGCTGGTGATGACGTCGGTGGAGAGGTCGGGGCTGACCCGGGTGACCCGGCCCGCCAGCGCCAGGGCGTTGAGGGCCTCGGCGTAATAGGCCCCCTCCACCGGCGCTTCGAAGCTGTTCAGCATCTCGCGGGCGAACTCGTCGACGCTCATGTCCTTGCGCATCGCCTCCACCTCCTCGAGGGAGAGCGCGTCGGTTCCGGTGTCGGTGATCTTGATGTCGAAAATGTCCCAGTCCGGGTCGTCCTCGGCCCTCAGCTTGAGCTTGTGGAAGTGATCGTCACCAGCGCTGGTTCCGGAAACGATCGCGAACCCTCGATAGTCAGCCAGACAGGGCCGCACGACGCTGGTGAAAGCCTGCGGGGCCAGCAGGGGATATTCATCGAGAACAGCGCCGTCGAGATAGATGCCGCGCATGCGCTCGTAAGCCAGAGCTCCCCCGTAAAGTCGGATATTGGCTCCTCCAGGGAAGACAAGGGTCAGTTCTCCTTCGAGGGGGCGGATGCCCGGAATGTTGGCGGTGTACTGTTTCAAATAACTCCAGACCAAGTCTTTGGTTTGGTCGAAAGAGGGGCCGATGTAGGCGTAGCGCGGGGGCGGGGTGAGCCGGGGATTGTTGAGGGCGGCGGTGATCAGCTCATTGGCGAGGGCGACCGTTTTCCCGGCTCGGCGGTGACAGACGGCGAATTTCCAGCGTTTCTTGGATTGGTGCAGGGGGATGAAATGACGGCGCGGCTTGTAGGGGAGAACGATCTCCCTTTCAACCTCAGCTGTTTCCGACATCGTCAAGGTCGTCGGCGTCGGTGCGCCAACGGAAGGTGATCTTGGTCGGCGTGACTTGGACGGTGGCGTTGGACTGGACGCTGGAAGGGGGAGCCGGAGAGAGCGGGTGACCCATCGCCAGGCGGGACTGGAGCAGTTTTGTCGAGGCCCATTCCTTGGCCCGCTGATCGGAATTGGGGTCAAACAGAGTGTCGATGGGCACCGCGACGGCGCGATCAAGGGCGAGACCGAAGGACTCTTCGAGGATCCGGGTGAGACGAGGAGACTGGTTGACCAGACGACGGAGCCGGAATTCGGGGACCTTGAGGAGCTTGGCGGCGGCGGGAAGATTATGGCCGAGATGAATGGCGGTGGCGGCCTCGTCTTGGTCGATGGGCAGCGTGGGCGGGCGCTCGTCCCAAGGATAAAACGGCAGAGGGGCGAATTCCGCCTCCAACTCGGGGTGGGCGCCAGGGTCGACCAGGGTCAGATAGGGTTTATCGGTCATTTTGTGTGTAATATTATACGCCATATCGTGATCGGTGACACCCCCGGCCCCGGTTCCGTAAGAAAGCCTGGGGTGGGGGCTCTCACAGCGGGCTAATAGGCGCTCGAGCGGCCTACAACCATCCAAGGATGGTTGCACGACCAGCGCGCGCGCCCGGAGCGCGCGCTGTCTCGTTTGGGTCTAGACCATCCCTTAAGGCTGTCTCATAAGCCGTCAACAGAGCCTTATGAGACAATAAACTGTCTCACCCGCTCGTCTCGCCTAGCTATACCCTTGTAAGACGGTTGCACAAAGTTGTGCTGTGTCGTAAATTAACAGTTGACAGTTTGCACGTTAACACTTAGATGGAGAGCGCGCGTATCGGACGCGCGGAGAAATGCCAGATGACCTACAGTATGGCCTCTGCCCAACGCGAAGCGGGGCAAGTCTCTATCCGCAACTCGAAAATGCCCGGATCCTCGTTCGCGGTCACCACCGACGCTTGCAACGTCGGTTCGAAACTCGCGAAGATTCCCGGCAGCACGTGCCACAAGTGCTACGCCATCTCGATCGAGAAGCGTTACCCCTCCGCGCATATGGGCTGGTCGAACAACTACCTCAAAGCCACCCGCATGATCGAGGAGCGCCCCGAGCAATGGGCGCAAGCCATGGCGTTCCAAATCCATCGCATGGTGGAAAAAACCAGTGAGCCTTACCATCGCTGGTTTGATGGTGGCGATCTGGCGTCATTGGCGATGCTCAAGGCGATCGTGCGGGTGTGCGAACTCACCCCGACCATCAAACACTGGCTGCCCACGCGCGAAGCCGCGGTGGTGAAGGCGTTCATGCAGGAGCGCGCCTTCCCCGCCAACCTGATCGTAAGAGTTTCGAGCACCATGATCGACGATGCGCCGATCGCCGGACATGCGCATACCAGCACGGTTCACACCAAGGCCGTGACCCCTACAGGCGCGATCTGTGAAGCACGGTCCAGAGGCAACATTTGTGGCCCCTGCAGGGCCTGTTGGCGTTCTGAAGTGAAGAACATTTCTTATCCTCTTCACTAAAACCACAAAGGCCGCCTCGAGGCAGCCTTTCTCTTGGGGGGCGCGGTCGAAGGGCTCGGCGCCACTCGCCCTTCCCCTGCCAGTTCGGGCCTCCGGGCCCAGGCTGAACCTTCCCAATTGTTCACCGTCAACCCCAGAGTTTCCGCCATTATCCCTAAATTCCGGCAGGCAAAGCTTTACTAAGAAGCTTGCGGAGCAAAAATTATGGCCAAAAAGTGGCTAAGATATATCGTTTACACTGTCTTCCCGCGCCCCTGCGCACGCGATTGCTTTGCCCTCTGGAATTTAGGGGTAATCATGGAAATGGAGTGGAGTTGATTTGACAACCCTTGACAACTGGTCTTACGGTAAATTGTCGTAACCCAAACCTATGAGGTATTCTCCTTATGAGCGATTTTGACCCCTTGAAAGCTCTGGCCGAAGGCCGCTCCACCGAAACGGCGACGCCTGTGCGCCGCCTCTCCTTTCCCGACCAATGCGGCCTCTTTGCCGCGCGCCAAACCGCCCAACGCAGCGTGCTCGCCGCCGCTTTCGGCGTCACCAAAACCACCGTGTCGCTGATCGCCAATTGTCAAAAAGACCGCGCCCGCTACGGCGCCATCGCCCGCGAAGTCGCCCGCCTCGGCGAACTCGAATTCGCCCGCCGCTACTACACCGAAGACATGCACACCCGAATCATGCGGCTAAAGCACGAACGCGCCGAAGTCGGCGACGATCGCCGCCCGCTTGGGCCGACCCCGCTCGCCAGCAAGTTCGCGCACGCTCGTATCGCGTCCTTCCTCGCCCCCGATTACGCCGACCGGCCGACCTGGTTCCGGATCGATTGGATCAACAACGGCTGGCGCTTCGCCACTTGCGATCCCGACGGATCCAATCCCTCCGAATATTACGGCCCTCACTTCGTCAATCCGGAGCTTGACCCTGAGATCGGCTTCCGCACTTCAGCCGAAGCCTACGACATGGCTTGGGAAAGCGTCGGCAAAAAAAGCCCGCGGCCCAAGGCTGGCCGCCCGAAAAATCATCCTTGACAAAGACGTAATCGCCCAATAAGTAGTCCTTAGCACCATGAAAGGAAATGCCAATGCTCTCCCCCGCCGCTAAAGCCGCGCTGATCCAATGCTACGCCGCGCGCGGCCCTCATAAGGGCCAATTGCTCGCCCGCTGCCCGAACTCGCGCTCCCTCGCCGCCGCCGCTTGGCAAGGCGCGATGATGGTCTGCAATCCTTATCGCGTCTCCATCGGCGCCCTGCTGTTCATGACCGAGGAACAACGCGCCGTGCGGGAAGAAATCACCGCCCATTTCGAGCGCCTGCCCAAGGATCACTTGATCCTGGCCGAGCGCAACCGCGAAGCCCTCGAAAGTCTGGGAGTTTGGTAAATGATGACCGACAATTCTATCGAGGCGCTGATTCAAAGCGCCAAACAACATGGACTCGACTCTGAGCCCGATCACGAAGTGGGCGATCTGCAACAGCTTATTCGCTTGGCCTGGGGAATCATGACCGATCTTCAGCGCGACGATTGGTTGGCCGAGGCGCAAGCTTGGAGATGGGAATGACCGACCTCAAAGCGTCGAAGCCTGGGAGTTTGGTGATGAAAGATCATCGCGCCACCGGCGCCGCGGCCATGAGCCTCGCCGCCTCCTACGCCTATTATTTCGGCAACCGCGCGCCCTTCATGGAATGGTGGAGGCAGATCAACGACGCCTTGGAGGACCAAGGCCGCGACGGCATCCTCTACGGCGCCGCGCGCGCAGGGTGGCTCGAAGGCTTGACTATTGACCAGGCGGTCAAGCGCCAGCTCGAGAACCTCGACTCGAGCCAGGAAGAGCGGAGTTATTACGATGTCTAATAGTTCTTCGCGCGCTATGGCGCAGATTCAAATCAAAGAGACCGCGCTTACGTTGATCGAAGAGCGCGGTTTCGCCAACGCCCGCGCCTGGGCCATTCACTGCGCCAACCGGACCACCGATGGGTTCTGGTCGCGCGTCGTGGCCGCGATCGAGAACCTCGAATCCTCGCAAGAGGAGCGTTCCTACTACGACGTCTAGGAAGGAGGTGAGGCAGTCTAGACCGGCGGACCCACATTCGCCGGTCTATGCGACATCATCGTCGAAAGGAAAGGCCAGCACTATGAGCAGATTTGTCATCACCATCCGTGAAACCACGGATCATCAAATTGTCATTGAGGCCGACACACAAACCAAGGCGCGGCGTAAGGCCGAGCGCGTATGGCGCGAATTCGACGATAGCTCTTTCGAGCAATCGATTGGTCCGCGCCAGATGTTTTGCCGTCCCGCCATACGCCCTGAAGACGAGAAGCTTCAATGCCGATGACCACCCGCAACGAAACTTGTGTCGACGATCTGCTCGACCGCACCGACTGGACGCTCTTGGTCAGGCAGAAATCCAGCCTCTTGGCTGCGATGGTCTATGCCGAGCAGCTGAAGCGCCCGCACACTTTGAAGGATCTCCAGGCGCTTTACGATTGGCTGGATGATCTCGGCGACGCCGCTAAGAGCGATGGCCATCCGGTGGTGAGGGCGTGATGACCACCTGGATCGCCCTCAGCCCGCGCTTTTGCGCCGCCGATCTCGGGTTGTTGTGGGACATCCTCACGCCCGAGGACAAGCGCCCGGTCAAAGACCAGCTCAACGACCGTTACGCCCACGGCGGCGGCTATCGCCCCTTCACCGGGTTTAAGCTCGACCGCATGACGATGACCCTGCGCTACCCCGGCGATCCATTGTTCAAGCCCGCGGCGATGACCACGATCGGCGACGAGACGGTCTTTTTCTACCCCTCAGGGGCCTGGCTCCTGATCCTGCAGCCCAATGGCGATTACGAAGTGACGCGAGTCGATTGATGAAAGTCACCTCCGCCGACATCGCCGAATCGGTCGTCAAGACCTGCAACGACATCGCCATCGCCATGCAGACCTACGTTCGCTGCCCCGTCGGCGGCCGGGTGCGCCAGGATCTCATGCTCAGCGTCGACGCGCTGCATGAACGCCTCGGCCATCTGCTCGCCTGCCTAGCGCGCAAATACACGGAGGAACGATGATGGTTGAACCGACCTTGGAGTTTCTTGGCCACAACGTCCGGATGATTCAACTCGATCAGCGGCGCATTCGTGATGAACTTTCCACGGTTCGCGCCAAACTCGACATCCTCAGCGACAAGTTCGATTTGCTGATGGACGCCTTCGCCAGCTTGGAAGCTCTGGTGAGGGAGCGGATCAAATGAAGCTCGATCCGCTCCTCGTCCTCGCCCTCCTGTTCGCCGTCGCTTACGGCGGCCAGATCCTCATCGCCCTTTTGGAGTTAAAATAATGGGCAACCATTGGCAGCGCCAGCACGGCGCCGCTCGCCGCCTCATCGATCGCCAGCTCCTAGCCGAATGCGAGGCGGCTATCGCCCTCGAGGAAGCCGGAGGCGCTCCGACAGCCAAAAACCAAACACCCCCCTCAGCGGCCTCCGCTGAGGCTCCTGCAGTCCTCTCGTTTCTGGACGAAGAGCGCCAGCGGATCGCCCGCGCTTTCGGACGGCCGATTAAATGAGTTCTAACCGTGTTCAGAGCGCGAAGTCCGCCCCGGAGGCAGAATGACCCTGGACAAAATCCTCGCCGCCTTGGTGCGCGCGGCAGAATGGCAATTGATGCGCCGCTCTCCGACCTGGGCGCTTATCGGAATCGTGTTGGGCGCGGTCGCGCTGGCTCTGCTAAAGGGACACTAGGACAGTGAACTTGGACGAATCGATGTTTGATCCCGCCATGATCGCCCGCTCGCGCCGCAAGGTGCGGGCGTTGAGCTTCGACGAGCGCGTCGCCATCCGCTTGATGTGGCACGAGGGCAAGGGCGTGCCCGGGCCGGTGCTGGCGCGGGCGTTTCGCTGCAGCAAAAACACGATTTATTATCGATCCCTGACCGGCCGCGCCGATTCGTATCCGACCACCGGGACCGACGTCGATCAGGTCGAGGCCGAGATCGCCCGCCTTGGGATCGAAGAGGCCTCGCGCCTCTACATCACCGAAGAGATCCAGGCCAAGGTCAAGGCCGAGCTCGCGCGCACTGCGCGCCGCAAGCAGCGGCGGATTCCCAGATGAGGCGATCTGTGATTCACCCTCTCGATGACTCGAGAGCAAGTCGAACGCCGCAACGAAGCCATTAGGCGGGCTTGGGACGACCCTCTGAGGCGGGCGGTGATGAGAAGGCTCAAACAGGAGCAGGTGTATGCCAGACACGATGCGCGAGGGCCCGACGGGCGCTTTAGAGGAAAGCGTGACCTTCGTCTTGAAGATGACCGACAACGCCGCTCGGCAGGGGGCGCTGAGCTTATGGACGATATACAATAAACCAGTGGATTATCCCCACGGGATCATTGCCCGGAGGCATCTCATACCCGGCGGCCCGACCGAGTGCATGCTGATCGCGCCGCTCGAGGATCTGCGTGAGATCTTTCACGCCGCGGGTCTGGTGTGCGTGGTGCGGTCGGACAATGACGACGTCAAAATCGTGGAGACGTGGATTTAGTCAATGCGGATGTTGGATGATTTCCCAGACTTTGAATGGCTGGGGCAGCACATCCTCGGCGGCGAGGACGGGCGCACGCCGATCCCCTGCTATTCGCTCACCGAGTGGGGCCGATGGTTGGAGGAGGATCATCATCGGAGCCTCTGGTGGACCGGCAACGCGACCAAGTGGGTCTCGACTGTTTTTCTCGGGCTTGATCACCGCCACTGGGGCGGCGGCCCGCCGCTCCTGTTTGAGACCATGGCCTTCCAGCATGAGGGCCGGACGATGGATTTCTTCGGTGACGTTCGACCTGTCCCGGAGACGCTCGATCAAGTCCGCTATTCGTCCTGGGACGATGCTGAGATCGGTCATAAAGCCCTTGTGCGCAAATATTTGGTCAATTCCAAAAAGAGAGGAAAAAGCCATGAAAACAATTCTCGAGCTTAACCGTCCGGTGAAGACCCTCAAGCCGCGCGAGGTGACCATCACTGAGCTCAAGGCCGAAATCAAAGACCTTCGCAGGATCATAGGCAGGCTCAACCGCGAATTGAGCGCCGAACGGGCGCACGTGCGGGACACGATGGCGATCATGCGCGAGATGGCGATCCCCGTCCGGATGCCGCGACAAGATTGTTGCACCTGCACGCCGACGCGCGCGGATTTCATATACGGCCCATGACTCCACGCGAGGCAGGCGCGATCGAACTCGAAGAGCCGGATTGGTCAGCGCGGTTTGAAGAGCATTGCGCCCGCTGGCCGCGCCTGCCGCGGTGGCTTGCCGAGGATAACGCGTTCGAAGCCACTATGCGCGAGTGGAGGAAATTTCATTTCACTTGGATAGAGGTCCAAGGGAAGCCCAAACGCAGCCCAGCGGGCGCGACGGAAGCGATCATCGCCCTCGCCAAGCTCAAGATTTTTCCCCCGCGATTTCTGCACAAGGATGTGCCCCGCGACGAGTCGGGCGGCTATCAGGCAGACGATCATATGTGGCTCTCCGTCAATCAGGAGCAGTGGCGAATCACCGGCGTCGAGGACAAAATGCTGTGCCTCGAAAAGGGCTTCGAGGATAAGCCGGAGACCCTGCAGATCGACCTCAGCAAAGCGCGTTGGAATAAATACGTCGCTGCTGCGGTAATGGTGCTTGACATGTTGCAAGGACAGGAATAGGGGCGATTAGCTACAGCTAGGAAAGGAGGTGAAATATATGACATTACCAGCAATTTTCCCCATCGCCACAAAGAAGAAAGTCTCGATCTTGGAAGAGGTCGCGATTCTCGTTCGTGAGCATTGGGGCGACGAAAAAATGCGCCAATACCTTGAGGCTCTCAAGAACAAGGAAGCGGTGACAGGCAGCGTCGTTGGCGACAAGATCTTCGCTGCCGCCATGATCAAGGAAAAGGCGAAGAAATCTGGCTTCCAACTGGTTGCGGTCGCCAAAGAGGCCGAGGTGGCGCGCTGCATGCAGACAGTTCTGCGGCGCGTCCAACTCAGCCATCGTCAGCGTATCGAGGCGCTGAAGTTGGCGGCGGCTTAAATCAACGGGCTGGACGCCTTCACGCCCAGCCCTACCGCCCACGGGACTTTCCCGTGGGCGCAAATCAGGGAGAACCGGAATATGCCTTCCGATGACAACGTCGTCAAGATATTTAGATCTGATCAAGTCGAACATCGTTCGTGGGTAGTCGATCCGCCTCCAGATACATTGGATGGTGCAGCTAAATATGCTCAAAATGCATTGAAAGATTTTGACAACCATTACGGTAAGGCAAACAATGCTTGTTGGGATGCGCAAGGGGCGATCATCAAATATGGCAATGCTCTGCTCAAAGTGCGTGCACTAGAAAAATCTGACAAGAAATTTGGACAATGGGTAAAAGAAAACAAACTCGATAGCGATGTATTTGAGTTGCAACAAGAGCGCACTGCGGCGATGCAAATCGCAAGGATCGCAACTTCTATGGATATAGGCAACTGTATCGATGGATATTTTATTGATGTCACTATCAATGGGCATCCTATTATGCTGAGTGAATGTGAGAGCGCACGGCCTAGTCACATTATGGCTTGGTATAACGAAATGCGTAGAAGGCACGCTGTTCTACCCACTGCGCCTGCAGTGGGTAGAAATCACAGGCCAAGCGCAATTAAAGATCGCGCCAAGGATATAGCTCGAGCCCACAAGACTCAACATGGTGTCTATCCCTCCCGCGGTCAGATTATGGAATTCGGCAAGATCGCTTCAGCTACAGCTGATCAAGCACTTGGCGAGGTTAAAGCCGAAGATGCGATAGAGCCTCAAGAATTACGGTTCACTAAGGCGCAAGATCATCAAGTCGAAGCGAGAATCAAGGTCGCAATCAAGGCGCTTGAAGCTGAATTCAACGAACGCGTTCGCAAGGCCGCTCAGAAGCTCTACGACGAAAACTTTCCAACGCTTCAACGAGAGCAAAACGAAGCGTTCGAAGAAAAAATGTTCTACCAAAAAATGATTAACAACCACGAGCCTATTTTCACTAAAGCCGAATATTACGATATTCTTTTTTGTACCCACAACAAAGAAGTCTCAGAAGAGAGAAAACACAGGGCTTCCCTTGCGCTTATTGCTAAAAAGCTTCAATTGACGGGTGAGAAATAAAACTCCCCCTCGCGGGAAATGCCAGTAACGCGCGAAGGGGAGGCGGCTTCGGAACAGGCGATCCAGAAGCCCTCCTTGATGTAGCTAAGCTATTCCGATTTGTCCACATCCGGTGTTTGACAGGACCATGTTTCGGGCCGAAATCTCGACCCGATTCAGAGACCCCAAATGCCATGGCAAGCTACTCAAACACAACGTTTTTTGACGGTCGACTTCATCACCAAAAGACGCTTGAGCGCCCCGGCGATCTGGCTCAATCCGCAATCCGCGACCCCCAATCCGGCTGACGCGATCCAGGAGCCCACCGGGCTCGGCACCGACCTTTCCGAATGGATGCGCCAAGAGGACGAGCGCAACCTGGCGATTCGCCTGGTCGACGGTTTCGTCGAACTCCGGATCCAGGCGCCAGACGAGATCTGGCTCGGTTTCCTGTTCAAGGCCTTTCGCGCCCTCCACGTCGACGCCCGCGCCGCCTTCGGCAGTCCTCAGATCTCATCCATCCTCATCAAGATCGCCGATCCGGAGAAGATCGACCGCTGGCGCGACCTCTGGCCGCGCGGCAGTAAAGACAAAGCAGGCGCGTGGGTCGCGACTGAATTCGCTTATTCGGCCATGCCGACCCCGCGCTCGAAGGCGATCTGGATCGATTCTAAGCCCCTGCCAGGCTCGATCTTCGCTCAGCGGTTGGTGGTCTGGCGGCCATGGGGCAAGCCCGCCGCTGACGACCCGGAGCTCGGCCTCGAGGATCTCGAAGGCCGCCTGCTCGCCGCAACAAAGATGGAAGTAATCTGTCGCGCCATCGCCTTCGCCACTTTGGCTTATTGGATTGTAAATTATCAAGATGGTTTAGTAGACTGGGATGAGACCCTCACTCGCAACATCGGCGGCTGGATCGCCCGCCTCGTCCTCGAGGGCCAGGCGATCAACGCCCAGGGCAAGAGCCTCGAGGGCGTATGTTGGTCGCCCATCGATTCCTCTGATACGGTCAGCGAGTTACTGACCTTTCTAGAGACTCTCGGCGCCAAGAAGAACCTTGGCGTCGCCTTTCTCCATGCCGAGGCGGCGCTTGAGCGCAACCCAACCGCGCCCATCCCCGGCTGGGGCGCCATCGAGACGCTCTTCGGGGCGCAGGCCAAGGTCGGCATCCGGCGGGCGTTCCGCGCCGGTCTCGACATCGACGAAGTCGAACGAATCAGCGAGCGTTACGTGCTCGACGAATCCGAGCACATCTATCTCGATCGCGAATCGCTGCTCAAAGGCCTGATCTACGAGCACAAGCACGACGACCTGATTCGAGTCTACGACACCAAGAGCGTGTTCGACGCCAGCGGCAAGCCGCACAATCCCTTCAAGCTCTACGCCCGCTCGTCCTTGCGCGTGGACGTCCAGTGGCGGGAGTTCTATCCGGGCCATGAGCCTGGCGCCATCCTGCGCCGATCGCCCGTCCACGGCCTCCTCAATGGCGAGGATCGCTATCCGGACGAATACCGACTGCTCAACACCTTTCCAGGGTTCTTCATCAAGCCAGTCGCCACCGTCGATTCGGCGATCATGGCCGCGGTCGACGCCATGCTCGCCACTATGCTCGGCCTCCTGACCCGCGACAACTCCGATCAGATCCTATGGCTGAAGAAATGGATTGCCTGGATTGTCCAACATCCAGCCATCAAACAGCAAGTCTGCCCGATCCTGGTCGGCGGCCAAGGCATCGGCAAGAGCCGGTTTGGCATCTCCTTGATGAACGCGATCTTCGACCGCCTGGCCGGGCAGGCTGAACCCAGCGTGCTGACTGATAACAAGTTCTTGATCACGCCGTTTCGCGAAAAACTGGTCACCTTTATCGATGAGGTGCGGCTCGAGTCGATCGGCTCGATCAACGCCATCAAGAGGTTGGTGCGCGAGGACAATGTTTCGGGCCAGCTTAAATTCCAACATCAACGCGATTTTTACATTCCCAGCCGTTTGATCTTGGCCACCAACTCCCCCGACATCGGGCTCACTCCGCAAGACACCGCAGACCGTTGTTTTTACTTTATCGTGAGCTGGACGGCCGAGAACAAGCACCTGACCGACAATGAGTTTTTAGAGTGGACCCTGACTTTGAAACCGTTCTATGATTCTGTCCTTGCCAACCTGCAGAACGTGATGTTTAAACGTCACCTCGTGCGCTATTTCATGGACATCGAAGTCAACCGCGCCGAGCTCGAGGATCTTCGCTATTCCTCACGCGACGACGAAAGCGTGGTGCGCTCGACCATGAGCAAGGCGCGCATCGTGGCGAGAGCCATCGTCGCCGACGCGCGGGTCGTTCAAGGACTGGATATCACCGCCAAATTCAACATTCATACCCTCCGCGACGCGATCAAGCGCAACGACGATGCGCGGACCAAGGTTGAGGCGGGCCAAGTCTTGATGGAGTTCGAACGCGCCGAGGTGATCGAAAGACAAGGCGCAACCTATTGGTTCAAATATGGCTACGGCAAACTGATCAAGAAGCTGGGCGAAGCCCACAACATGGAGATCATCCCCAACTGGCCGATCCAACCAGTGGGGATCGATTGGAGCGACAACGACGGACAAGGAACACCACAATGGCGGGGGAATATGCAAGGCCAACAACGGCGAAGATCCTACGATCCCGACTATTTGGAGCCGGAGCCCTGATCTTGCTGAGCGCCCCGGCCGAGGCTCACTGTTATCGGATCTGGCGCTATCCGAAACCACAACGCTGCTTCACCGCGCTCGCGCCAAGACACATTTCAGAAAAATTAGCAAGAGGCGAAGCCGGTTTCACGTCCGTGAAGGAAGCAGCTCCATTTCACGAACGAATCGAGATTTCTTTACCGCCGGTCGAATTCACACCTTGTCCAGACGGTGACGAGCGAATGCAGGGGATTGCGAAATTGCGCGCTTTGGAGGATGTTCCGGCGCAGCGATAGGAGGCCTTTCATGGCAACCATCAAGCGAACGACCACCACAACTTACCGAGCTCCGCAGCGACCTGCGCCGCGACCCGAGCCAGAACCGGAATATGACCCGCCGTCGCGCCGCCCACTCCAAGGCCGATTGCCAGATTCGAATGAGCCTGGACAATTGCCCGAATACGCGCCCGACAACCAGTGGCCCGACGTGCCGGTCGATCCCGATTCCGAGCAATTGCCGGTCTCCGAGGTCGTGACGGTCGGCCAGGAGCAACTCGAGCGTTCGCGCGAAATGCAGGAGATGGGGATCCATAACTGGGTCGCCGCGCATGACGAGCGCGATCCCGATCAGCAACCCCAACAGGTCGCCGGGGTCGTGCCCCTGGAACGCTGATGGCGGTCTACACGCCTGACGACATCCAGAACGGGATCGGCTCCAACGGTTGGGATGTCGACGAGGCTGGCAACCTCGTTCCTAAACCGCCAGGCACAACCCTAAGCGGGGCGCCGTCTCAATTGTCGACGCCGCAGGGCGGCCAACTCATCACCACCCCGAATAGCTCAACCGGGCAACCGATTCGCCAAGCGCCAGGCGCATCGCAAGTTCCAGCGGCGCAGACCAATCGCCCTGGCTTCTTGACCCCGAATTCGCGCACCGGAGCGCCGGGATATCAAGTTCCGACTTTCAACCCCGCCACTATGCCCGGCCTACCGATTGGCGGCGGTCTCGCGACCGGCGTCGGCGCCCTCAACGCCTTTCCGACACCGACGCCCGAGCAGATGACGAATACACTCAACAATCCGCCGTTGAAAGATGACCCCTGGCTTATCAATTCCCTTTCGAAGCTTTTTGGCGGCGGCCAAACTCAGGCCGCGCCAGCGACGCCAACCCCGGCGACAGCTCCCGTTACGGCTCCCGGATCCGGCGCCTTACCCCAAGCGCGAGGCGCGCCCCCGCCGCCGCCGAACGTCACTCTGCCGCCGTTCAACGTCCCGCCGCCGCCGAGCAATCTGCCGCCTTTCGCCCGCGGCCCGATCCCAGCCGCGATGCCGCAGAACGCGCCGCGCGCGCCGAAAGGCTACAACCTCGGCTATGGCGGGGCTGTTGCAGCTGCGCCGCCCGCTCAGCCGTCGCCCTGGTTCACCGGCATCGATCGGCCCAACGCCGACATCGTCGGCGGCCCGACCGTGCCGGGCCAACTCTCGGCTGCGCCGCGCGAGCCTGGGGGGCCTGCGCGCATGGGCGCGCTCGACCTTTCCGGTCTTTTCAACCATCCCGCAGTCGCCGCGGCCGCAGCCGCACATCCAGCCGTTCAAGGCGCGCTGGCGGCGCAAAATGCTCAAGCGCAGCAAGCGCCTCGCGCTCGAGCCCCGGTGGTTCAACAAAAGTGGGCGCTGCCGCAACTGAGACCAGGCGGAGCGGCGGACGCCAAGCCGACCTACTACAATCCGGCCTACGGCGTCGGCGCCAATGTCGGGATGGGGAACTAGCCGATGAGCATGGATCGCGTCACCTTCGCTCATAAGCTCGACCTGCTGGTCGATCAGAATCCCTTCAGCCCAGCGACCGTCACCGCCGCCTTGAATGCCGCTGTCACCGCGCTCGGCGGCGACACGACCACCTATGACGCGACGCTGCAGCGCGCCCCGGCAGGGTTGATTCCAGGTCAGCGGACCAACAGCAAATTCACCAACGAGCTCGCGCTGCTCATCAATCGCGGCAAGGCTGGCAATCTGCACGTCGCCACGATGGCGAGTCTCCTCACCGCTGCGGCGCCGACGCAACCCCCAACGAACACCGCGGCGCCGGTCGCTTCGATCACGGTCGGCACCGGCGTTGCGGGCGCAACGACCCTCGGCTGCTCGACCGGGACATGGACGGGTTCGCCGACCCTTACACGTCAATGGTTGCGCGGGGCTGCGACCATCGCGGGCGCGACCGGGGCGACCTATGTCACGGTCGGAGCCGACGCGGCGACCAACATCTCCTGCCGGGTGGCTGGCACCAATGCTGGCGGCACGGTCGAAGTGACAAGCAATTCGATTGCGATCACCTAATGCCCCACATCCTCGACGAAGCGGTCAAGCAACTAAAGAAGAAGGGCTGGGGCACGAGCTCGGCCTATGCGATCGGCACCTCGACGCTGCAGAAGAGCGGTTCCCTCAAAAAGGGCACCAACAAGCCCACGACCAAGGGGATCAAGCGCGGGGCCATGACGCGCGCTCAGCGACATAGGACCGCGCCATGAACACTGGCGGTAAGTTGACCTTTGGCGAACGAGCGGTCGGGCTGACTTTCAATCCGAGTGGTGACGAGACCGTTCTGGCGTTGAAGCAAAAAGCGGCTGAGTTCATCGACGCCTGTCACGCTCTCCGCGAAGCGGCGACCGATCCCGAGGTCAAGCGCATGTATTCGGTCGCCATCACCGAGGCGCAAACGGCGCAGATGTGGGCGGTGAAGGCTGCGACCTGGCGCGGTTAAAGTCGCCGCCCCGAAGGCAGGAACATGTCGTGCCGCGCCGGGACGCAATTGCACCACTCAAGCGTCTGGGCTTGCGAGCCAAGGGCGCCGACGCCGACCTGATGCTCTAAGCTTTGCAGGCCGCCTTGAAAATAGTTTTGCTGCGCCAGGGCTTGATGCTGCTGCGTCTGCTGCGCGTTTATGTTCGCTTGCTGCGATTGCGCCATCGCCATCAATTGCTGCGCTTGATATTGCGCCTGCAGGCGCGAGCGCATTTCCTCCGTAGTAAAATCTGGACCCGCAGGCCGCTGCTGCTCCTCGCGCCCCTGGTATCGCTCGACCAACGCGCGCCAGCGATCGGCCTGGATGCGCGCTATTGTGAGATCCCGCTCGAAATTCGTCAGTTGGCGATTGAGATCGTCGACCTTCGCTTGGAGACGGGTGATCTCGACGTCGACCGGCGATTCACGCAGCTTGGCGACGACGGCGCTGGTCATCAGAGCGAGCGTGGTCAGGACTGACATGAAGGCCTCCGGTGGATTCAGTCTACATCGCTCTTGACAAGATCGTCAACCGCCCACATACCTGTCCTTGTCCGTCCCCAAACCCAGTGGTCCGGTCAGAAGGAAATGAACGATGCAATTCGATACGCTGACGTCGGCGACCTATGTCGCCAGGAACTTGGATAACCTCCTCGAGCGCGCCCAGCGCGACACCACCCAAGTGGTCGAGACCGGCAACATCCACGAAGTTGTCACCTACTTTTCCGAACTGAGAGCCACCGTCGATGGGCTGAAGGGCCAGATGGCTTCGGTGCAGAAGCATCTCGATGCGCTTAGCCAGGAGCTCATCCCGACCTTGTTCAACAACCAAAACACCAAGACGATCAATGTGATCAACGTCGGCAAGGTGACCGTCAACGACCGATGGTCGTGCTCGATCCTCAAGCCTGATCCCGCGTTTGACTTCGTCCGCAAAGACGGCAACGGCGCGCTGATCAAGCCCACCATCCATCCCATGACCATGGGCGCTTACGCCAAAGAGAAACACGAGGCGGGCAAGCCGCTGCCGCAAGAGCTCTTTAAAGTCTCATCAACGCCTTACACCAGCATCACAAAGGCGTGAGATGAACTTCCAAAAGCCCCACTACCGTTCGAACGGAAAGGAATTCGTCATCGTGAGCAACGACGTCGTCACCCCCGACAGCGCAGCTGTGCCGGAATGGATGAGAAAGGCCTCGACCGGGGCCAAGATCGGCAACATCGACTCGAGCGACCTCAAGCCGCCGCAGTTAAAGATGCTCGCAGGCATGTCGCCCGAAGTCATCAACGGCACTCCTGGCGCTTCGCCGGGGAACTTTTGGCTGACCATCTTTAATCTGCCCTTGGGCCATTCGGTCACCGGCACCTTCATCCTCTTGCGCAAGTCCTACCAGATCTGGGCCCCGAAGGGGGCTGGGATCTCGAATGAGCAGAAGGGGCCGCTCGCCTCGGCGACCAACGGCCTCTCCTGGGATCAACCGAATCAGAGCTTCAAGATTCGGTTTCCTTTGAACCCCAAGGAATACACCTGGAAGATCGGCAAGCTGGTGACCGATTTCGGCGTCACCCAATGGGGCACGCAACAGCCGGAAGACCCGCGCTCGAAGCCCATCGCGACCCTCACTTACAACACGCTCTGGGTGATCGACCTGCCGGATGGGCGCAAGCAATTGTGCGTCTTCATCTCGAGCCGCACTGCGGTTAAGCCGATGCAGAACTTTCTTTCCGCCCTCGGCGCGCACGGCGTCGATCACTACTTCCAACGCTATCGGATCGTGCAGCAGAAGCTGACCGGCCCCACCGGCGACCCCTATTTCAGCTATGAATTCCAGTACATTGGCAACATCCAGAACCAGGCCGATGCGATCCAGATGCAGGCGCTCTACGAGCAGTATTCGAAGTCTGGCTTTGTCGTCGACGTCGATCAGGAGGCCGAGGAGATCCGCCAGAACAAGGCTCCGGACCCTGACCATATGGGCCCGACGATGAACGATGACGATTCGGAAATCCCATTCTGATCCCCTGACGCCAACAGGGGTAGGAGGAGCTCGCCCGGACTGCCGCAACCTCCGTGGCGAGCTCCTCCGCTAACCAAGGTTTAAGAAATGCCAGAGACCTCAATCCGCGAATACACGCTCGCTTATTCCATCGCCACCGGCGCGGTGCTCGAGTCGAGCATCGATCATAGCTATCCTCACCTGCCGCAGCCGGAGCGTAAGGCGCTAGCCATTGAAATCCTCAACGCCATCGCTCATCGGCATGGCTATCGGCTCATACCGCTGATCTCAATGCGAGAGGACGATGGTGAATGAGGCTCGTCCCCGTCGACAAGAACCGGAGCGCCGAGGTGCCGGAAACGTGGAAGGAGGCTCAAGACATGATCGATCATGCTCTCAGCCCTTACTACGACGAGCGCGGCCGCAACATCATGCGCCTGTCCATCGCCGCGCGCGTCGCGCACGGGATGTTCGGCGAGCGGTTCCTCGCCCCCGATCCGACCAAGGCGCTGCTTTATCTCCTGCAACGGATCTGCATTCGCAAGGGCGCTGGGCTTGAATGACCCCGGACAAACTCGAAAAGATTCGGCGTCTCGCCGAGGACATCCGGGGCGATCCGGCGACCCGCATGATCGCGAAAAAGATCCTCGAGCGTTACCAGCCCGAACCGACCTTTCACGACGTCGACGCCGAAATCAAAAAGCATTTTCACGGCGATCCGCGCAATCCGCCTGGCATGCGAAACTCGGACGAATACGAGCATCACATTTTCATGTCACTCGCCAATTGGGGGCGCTCGAAAACCAGCAACAATCTGGTTCACAGCTTCACCCACAAGGGCCGTGGTTATCGCGTGGTGCTGTTCGCGCACAAACGAAGTCCGACTTACGGCTGGTTGCGGGTCGATGTGGCGCGCAACGCAGAGGTCTGGTCAGGCAAATTCTCCAGCCTAGGCGAGGCGCACGCTGACGCCTGGGACAATCTAATGAGGATGTGATGTCGGCGGCATGGGTAAAAGCCAACCCGGAAAAAATGCGAGTTCATCGAAGGGTTTGGAGAGTCAAAAATCCAAAGGTCGTGCGCAAATTAGCAATCGAATACGAGAAACGAAATCCGGAGAAACGTAGAGCCCATGTCGCCATTTGCAACGCCGTTCGCCGTGGAACAATCATCAAGCCAACTATCTGCGAGGACTGCGGCGAGGGGTCGAGGCGTATCGAGGCTCACCACGCCGACTATTCGAAACTGCTTGAGGTCAATTGGCTTTGCCAACCGTGTCACATCAAAACCCACAAGACGATGGTGGTCTAAGCTACCCCTATGCCGTCACCATGAACGAGGTGTTGGAGATTGTGGTCGAACACATCGACAAGGTTCAAAATACGTCGGATCTGCTAAGACAGGGAGTCCATCTGAAAATGGCTTCTAGGGCGCTCCGCTGCGCTCTAGAGATCTACGGATCTCAAATCACAAAGGACGGAAAATGAAGAATACCTATTCTGCGACTATCAAGATGCAGAACGCCGAACAGCTGGCGGCTTTCATCGACAGCATCGGACCTCTGGTCGAGAGCGTCGTCATCACCACCACGCCGGTCGAGGGAGCGGTTAGGCCGCAGCGAGAGCACGGACCACCCAAGAAAGCCGCGCCGCCTAAGGTGCGCGCCTCGAAGGTCAACGACGCCATCCTGGCGACGCTGCGTCAGCACGGGGAGGCCAGCGTCAGGGAGCTCAAGGAGGCCCTCGAGGCGGTCCACCTGTCGGCAGGATCGCTGTCGACCGGCATCGCCGCCTTGACCAAGTCTGGCCAGATCGAGCGCGTTCGCGAGGGCGTCTATGGGCTCGTCGCCTACGAGCAAGCGGCGGAATAAATGACGGACCAGATCAAGCAATTCACCAAAACGCTGAGCGCGCACATTCGCGCTCATGTCAAAAAGCACGATCTGGTCATTATCGAGAACGATCTTCTGATCGCTCACGATCACCTGACGGGTCGCATCGTCATCACCTTTGAAGTGGTGAAGAAAATCCTGCCGAAAGCAGCCGAGTGATGGACGAGGCGACCCGAAAACGCGAACTCGTCAGGGAGATCAACGCCCTCTCTGGCGGGTACGCGCGGCGGTGGGAGGACCGCTGGGCGACCGGGCTGCTCGATCTGGTGATCAAGCTGCCCGGTCATCCCCTCCTCTGGGGCGAAGGGAAGATGGTTGACGGCAATCTCTTCGCCCCCACCGAGCGCCAATGGCACGAGGGCGAGCGGATCATCGCCGCTGGCATGCCCGCGGTTCTGATCGGCTGGAAACAGAAATTTATGTTCGTGAGTCCATGGGTGAAGCAAGCCGACATCCGCACCTGCTTCTTCGGCAGCGGGCAATGGGTCAGCGTGCTGCTCGAATATCTGCAAGGAGCAAAATGAACTTCGATGACAGCCTACGCGACAACCGTTTCGACGATACGGCGCAACTCGCCCAAGGGCTCAAATTCGCGCTTCGGCGTGGGAAGAACTGGGAGGCTATGGGACCAGAGCAAAAAGAAGCTTTGGAGTTGATCGCGACTGAGATCGCCAAGCTCCTCACCGATGTCGGGGATGAGGGTAAGCAATGGAACAACATTGCCTTCCTCGCTCGAATTCGCGGCAAGGCGCTGGAGGGCTCGCTGGAGAAGAGCATCGCTCAGACGGCCCAGGCGCGCGTCATTAATCCAAAGAACTTGTTTGATGGGCCCCCGCGCCCGCTCGGTGACGCATGAAGCTCGTCGAGATCCTGGCGCGCTGTGAAGCCGCCTTCGCTCAGCTCGCCCCCATGCGCGGTCAGCTCGAGCGGGACTGCTCGGAGGACACCGCCTTGGCGCTCGGCCGCACACTCGGCGCACTTCACCAAGCCAAGGGGTTGGTCGAGCGCGACCTCAAGCTGCAGAAAGAGCAGGAAGACGCCGATGCCTGACGAACCGACCTTCGTCTGCCCTGACTGCGGCTACGACGTGTACGTCTACGGCTATTGGCCACCCGGGCAAACCCGTTGCGCCGTGTGTCAGTGGCTCGCCGACCACGTCTCCGATCCGGCCGAGCGTGAACGATTGCGCGAACTTCTGGGGGAAACAAAATGAGCACTAAGGGCTTCACGTACAAAAGCTACTCGTTCCTCACCAAGGATCCGATCATCGACGAGGTGAGGACGATCGTGCAGATGAGCGGCTTCTCGTACTTGAAGATCGAGGAGCACTCCGGCGTCACCTCGCAGACGCTGCGCGCCTGGTTCCAAGGCAAAACCCGCAAACCTCAAGCCGCCACGCTCAACGCGGTGGCGCGGGCGCTGGGCTACAAACTTGGTTTTGTCCCTTATGAGGCGGCCTCAGCCGTTCAACCC